>JACXTT010010305.1_pt1 | contig 12621 bp, 10 predicted proteins | sample 9270951 | NCBI WGS metagenome assembly JACXTT01 (sample SAMN15532306, study PRJNA645909) | rock metagenome | isolation source: weathered quartz diorite | place: Puerto Rico | collected 2017-06-21 | reverse complement strand
TCTCGATTCTGTTTTTGTAAACGGTGTACTTCCTTTGCCCCTTTTCATAAGGAATTCGCCTCGGATTGCCAATGAAGAATATTCCCCACTTTCGAATTTGGTTCACCCATTGCGGAAGAAAATGTGGCATTGCGTAATCTATATGTACGACTCCGTCTTTGAAATATTGCAGGACGTGCACAAATAGCTCGGCCCTAGATCGTTGTTGAACGAGCCAAGAAAATGGATCATCGCACGGGCCTTCTGCCTCGTTAACAATAAAGTGTTCACCTGTCGAGGGCGGATGAATGAAGGACGCACTCGACGTTTCACCGAGAATTCGAGATATGGTCGAGCTGTCCATGCGTTCGACACGAACATTCCCGAATGTCAGGCTGCTCTCATCAGAAAAAAAGTTGAATATGCGACAGAGCGAAACGGCCTTGAAACGGCCTTGACCGTACACAACGGCAACGAATGTGCTGAACTGTTCATCAAGCTTTGATGCGGCCCTTGCGAGTATCAACGAACTCGCAGGAGTGACAAACCCTAAGTCAACACAATGCGCGAGCTGTGCCACGGAGCTGCAGCATTCTTTCAAATGCTTGTCGCTATTCAGGATTCCTTCTAAGGAGTCTCTAACCTCATAGCCTCTGAAACCGGCCTGTTCGAACGCATGCCGGCGCTCGTCAAATAGCTGACGCTGCCCTTCGGCGTGCATCTCCACAATCCACGGGAATAACAGGTACAAAAAAGGTGACTGGATAGCTTCCGGAATTAGCGCACTGTTAGCAGTTCTAATCCTGCCGAGTGTCTCGGCAAGTCCGAACAGGACTTCACGCAACTTCGGTGCTTGTTCGCTTTCGGGAATTGTCAAGGATTCATTACGCATTTAATACCTACTTTGCGCCAGTTGACATTCGGGCAGAGGTTCCGAACAAGTCCCGAGGTCGGCGCGCGTCTCGATTTTTACTTAGTTTTGTATTGGGATCGATGACGTAGTCAATCTATAACAGCACTGCGTCGTGTTGTTCTAACTTCGACGATCTGGGTAGCGTTTGGGTAACTTTTTGTGCGGGCCAATTTCTCGGATGAGCAACCCGCTTCGGTCAACGCTTCTCCGAAATAAAGGCGAGAAACCATTTCCCAAGCTTTGAAATCGTCCATCCAAAGGTGAGCAGGGACTCGCCCGTGTCTCGCCCACGGGCCGCATAGGGTCGTGTGTCGTCAATAAGTCCGTTTCGCGCCAGCCCGAGAACCATTTGATCGGTCATTTCCCGCTGCTCTATGAAGCTTCGGAGCAACGGTAGGTTATCGTTTCGGTTTTCAAGTAGCTTGAGTATTCGCAGGTGACTAGGGGTAAACTCCTCCACAAAAGACAGAAACAGACTTCGCAGGTCTTGCTCGGGGGCATTTCCAATTGCCGTATTCGTGACCGCGTTCCGCAGTGCGTCCAGTTTCTCCCGGTCATGTGAGCGAATAGCTGCTTGAGTAGCATGCATCGCGGTAGTGATGAATTCCTGGTTTTGGCTAAGCTGATCAAAATCCACACGTAATTCTCTGAGTTGGTTTGCAAGCGACTCAAACCACTCGTCTCGCCTCTTCGAGAGTGGAGGCGCGATGACCAAGCCAAAGAACTCAGCGGCGAGCCCGCCTGCAATAGGCACTCCAGAAACCGCACCCTTCGCGAGAGCGTGGAGTACGTCACCGGCGGTCGCCTTTGGAGACTTGAGTTCGTTATTCTTCATGGCTTAGCCATTATATGCCTCAAGAGTTCGGAGCCGCTTGAGGAAGAGCTATGGGTCAGTCCAGCCAGTCCAGCCAGCTTTACCCAATGCCTTGGGTGCGGAACGCAGCGGCCAGTTCGGATCTTCATAGCGTATGGGATCGAGACGTCAAGTTGGGATGCAACTACTGGGGCGGTGGCTTCTGCCAGCCGTGGTTGAATTTGCTCACAGTAAAACTTCTCGTTCAGCCATTCCGGCTTGTCCGACGGCTTCCAGGCTCTAATCGCAGCGCCTTGTCGTCTTTGTGATTCGGCACGTCGTTCTTGTGCTATTGAATCGCACATGCTCAACCGCGCGAGCCTAGGTTCCCACAAAGGATTGGTGCGGCCTAACATGGCAGCCCCCGAATGGCTTGTAGGGATTCCTTTTGCCTCCCGCTTTCGGTCATGCGTTAACCGAGTGGCCGGAGGGTGTGTGCGAGTTCCAGGAGCGATGGACCACAGCTGATGAGCAATCCATTCCGCCGTTGGACCGAGGGCTCGGCTCCAAGCTCTCGACGTTACAGAGAGTTCGGCAGCAAATTCACCCGTCAAGCGACAGTTTCCATCTCGTTCCTCGAAAAACCACCTCCGTTGCAATGGTGCACGGCCCAACCAATCCAACAGAAACACATCGACGTGAGGACGTATCGGCTCCATGAGGTCGCATGCGAGACTATCCCGATTACGCGCGTCGTTGTGAAGAACACCGATGCCCGGATCAAGTCCCAGCGCGGAGATTGCAAGCCTCGCTTCAGATTCCAGCAAAGCGTAGAGATAGTTGAGCATTGCGTTCAGCGGATTCACTGCGAGTCGAGGTGATTTGGTAAGGGGTGAAACACGGCTACCGAAAGTACGCCAATGCTCTGGGACTCGATGTAATTCCGACTGTGAGAAATTAATAGGTAGCGTGCTCCAAGCGCGCCAATATGCGAGAGCACCGTGGGCTTCGTATCGTCGAATTTCTTCCTTCGAGTCAGCTTTGGCCAATGCGTGGCGTTGGCGAGCAATGATATCCGCTGAATGTTCGTCTTGAAATTGTTCTCGAACGAGCTTTTCCTGTGCAAGGAGTTTCCGTCTAATTAGCTCAACTGCGATACGCATAGCCGCGCCAGAATCTTCGGCGAGAGATTGTGCGCGACGCAAACGGGCATCGGATGGATATACGGGGCCTGTCGTTGCTAACACTTTCCCCAGTCTGTCTAGCATGACAAACGCAGCACCCTGGTCGGCCAACCATCGAAGCGCAGCGAGTGAAACAAGACCATCGGAACCAATCACGACAAGACGTTTCAATCCGTGTCCCACGCGAGGAAGGCGAGCATATCGTTGCTGCGTTCCAAGGCCTTCACGGATTGTTAGGTGGCCGCGATCAACGTGTACGTTAATCGCATAGCCGAACAGAGTTACGACCCCCTGTCTCGGAATGATTTCACTGAAATTGCAGTGCTGAAGAGATTGAGGTACGGTCTGACAAGCTGCCATCGGAGTTTACCCTCCACTGGTGGTCAGGGCTTGTCGTCTGCTCGTAACAGACGGCAGGCCCGTTTGGCCTTTATCTTTTTGATAAAAAACAACTTACGGAGTAACTCTACGCTTCTGGATTGACGGTTTCTAGCTGATTTGCGACCCGAACTTTGAAATGAAAACGAAAAACACCGACGACAGATTCACCCCGGCCCTCGAAGCCATCGGGAATCTGCTGCTCACAGATTTAGAACAGACTCTCCAAGGCGGATGGAGTGCCGCTCTGGCCGCGAACTCTGAAATAAAGATCAGGCCGATTAGCCAGCGGACGGGGCCCTTTCATAGACACCTTATACCGTTGCTGAAGGACTTGTCGTCACTACTCTCAGGTGCATACAGACGCTACTTCAAACTAGCCCTAGCTCACCCTCAACAAAGTGGGCCCGATCCGCACGAATGGGCTTTGCATCAGCTTGACCCTGCTGTTAGAGCGACACTTGAATGGATTCGCGACTGGTACATCTTGGCGTGCGATGGCTCAAATCGACACATGCAATTGATTAAGAGTATTCCGTTCGAGCCAGGGCAGACAGTTTCGACTTCCATCCCCCTAAACCCGCCAGAAATCGCCTTACCAGGGCATTGGCGCGCACCAGCTTGGCTTTTTGCTGTCGGTTCCGTGGTAGGTATTGGTCCCTTAAAAACGAAGCACGTTCCAGCGCGGGACAGCGAAGAGAGACTGAGCGCAGCCCACACTCGCTTATTGCTCAAAGGAGCTCGCAGGGTTTTCTTGTGGAAGCTGAGAGCAGAAATAGGAATAGTGCGCGATGAGGAAATAGCCGCTGCTGGCACGGTCCCGGGGGAGTTCACAAATCGTCAAAAACGACAATACAACAAGCGCAAAGGCTGGCAACAACGAATTAAGCTTTACGAGGCCGTTCGAAAAACCCTTGGCGATAACCCAAACCTACAAGGAATCAAGTTCTGTGCGGAATTAGACAAAAGGCACGCTCCGCCTCTCGTTGATTGGACAAAAACAGGAGAATGGCGAAAAGGGTTTACGTGGAAAGAGGCTTGGGGGCAAACCTCCCTAAAACGCAAAATCCGCCGAGTACGCCAAGAGGCGATGAAGAATCGGTAGAAAACCCAAAATGGCAATACTCGTAATGTCCCTCCGGCCCAACTTTTTCGGAGCAGTGAATCCGTCTTCCCTCGTGGGCAAGCCAACAATAAGCCTCTAGGCTCCCAAATCATAGAAGGCAGACAGTTTGCGGCATGAGCCTACTCGCCACAAAAATGCGTGTAGGCATCCCTCCAAAAGCGCTCCGATGCGTGAGGCTACTCGCAAATAAATGCGAGTACTGGAGACTACCTCGCAGAGCCTCCATCCTACCGACGATGAACGATTTTCCGTTCAAGTTCAATCTTGGTAGCGATGGAAGGACAGGCGATGAAACGCAAGAAAGCTTCGAAAAACCGAAAAAGCAACAAGCGGATTGCGCGACGGAAGAAAGTAGATGCGCTTCCATTCGAGAAGCCAAACACGGCGAGGCAGTATTTTTCGCTTTCGCCAAAGAATCAGGAAACTTGGGACTCGATTGGGCATGTCATTTCCAAGATCAGAGAGGGAATGACAGTTCCCAAGGCAGCCAAAGAATTTGGCTTAGCTCCAAAGACTGTTATCGCATTTGGTCGATCTGCACTGAGAAAACAAAAGAACGGACGATACGTCGCCAAAAAGACGGATCAACTCTTGCGCGTGGTCAACGTCCTGACGATCGGAGGCAGAAAGGAAGTCGCGACACGCGATTCGCGTCAAGCAAGTCTCGTCGGTGGTCATTGGGCTGCAGTTCAAAGGTTTCTTCAAACGGGAGATGATTCGGCGCTGTTGCAATTTGCAAAGAAGCGAATTGTTGATGCGCGTGGCAAGCGCTACCCATTGCTAACAGATTTGAACGAGTTGGAAAGGCTAGGTTCCGCCGGAGTGTTGAGTTTTGAGTCGATGTACGCAGGCGGTGCGCGATGAAGAAGCCACCTCGCGACTCAATAGCATCATTCGAGCGAGAATCCAGAGCTACACGACGAGTCGGCAACGGCAGTAAATGCAGATGTGGGGAGCACCGCCCCCTTGCCCTGATTCCTGGCTCGAATCCCGTAACTTGTGCATCGTGCAAGCGCGCGAAGGAAGGAAAGTCCGAGTTGGACAATCACCATCCCGCTGGCAAGGCCAACGACGAAACTACAATACCCATCCCAACAAACGATCATCGAGCTCAACTAAGCCCCAAACAATATGAGTGGCCGCCTCAGACTTGGAATAACCCGGATGGCAGTCCACTACTAGCAGGCGCGGCAAGCATGAGGGGATATTGCGAGACGGATTCTTATCTGGTCGCCTCCCTTCTCATTCCGAGAGCTGAGATGCTCGAAGCGCTAGATGAGTTCCTCACAAAGCGCCTCGGTCCGAATTGGTGGAAAAACACAGAAATTGAAAAGTTCGCGCCAAAGTACAGAAGAGAGCACAAACGTTGATTCGCAAATAGCAAGTCTCCCGGTAGCTGTTCGTGTCTTTCCGTTGCTCGAACGCACTGAACCTAAGGATCGTTCAGACAAAATCTGGCGCGCGCCTCGCGCAATGTTCGTGTTGGACACAGAGACACGCACGGATTCGACGCAGCGGCTGACTTTCGGAAGTTACCGGTTCTTTGTCGACGGCGAATTGCGAGAAGAAGGTCTATTTTATGCAGATGATTTATCCGAGAGAGAACGAAAAACGCTTGAGAAGTACGTAGGCAGATGGAACAAACGAGCCATAAGGAATTCTGAAATTACCTTACTACTACTTACACGTCGCGAGTTCCTGAAGAAATTCTATAAGGCCGTCTACAAAAGCCGTGCCTTGTTGGTGGGGTTCAATCTTCCATTTGACCTTTCGCGCCTTGCCATTGCTGCGCGTCCAGCCCGGGGGCGTTTTGCAGGCGGATTCTCACTAGCGCTTTGGTCATACATAAAGGATGGCGTGGAAAAACCTTCGACTCGTCGTCCCGGTTTAGGCATCAAACATATTGATTCGAAACGAGCCTTGAAGGGATTCACCGCGCGCTTTGGACCAGATGATTCCGATCTCATCCCGGAAGACTCCACCACTGGAAAACCTCAAAAGGGATACAAGTTTCGAGGTCACATGCTCGACTTGCGGACACTGGCTTTTGCCATTACGGATCGAAGCTATTCGTTAGAGACTGCCTGCAAAGCATTCGGAGTCGAGCATGGAAAACAGCATGTATCGCGCCACGGCGTCATTACGAACAAATATGTCGACTACAACCGCAGGGACGTTCAGGCCACTTCGGAACTAGCCGTAAGGCTTCTCGCCGAGTATGTAAAACACCCAATCAGCCTTCAGCCCACAAAGGCTTATTCACCCGCATCAATCGGTAAGGCTTATCTCGGAGCGATGGGTGTTGTTCCCATTCTTGAGCGGCAACCGGATTTTCCAATGCGCTACGTCGGTTTTGCGCAGACCGCCTTTTTCGGCGGTAGAACAAGCGCTCATATCCGCAACATTCCGGTTCCCGTCGTCTATGTGGATTTCCTTTCGATGTATCCCACCGTAAACGGGCTGATGGACCTCTGGAAGTTTGTAACCGCGAGAACGATTCGCGTTGTTCCAAATTGTCAAAAGAAAATCGAGAGGTTCTTGCATGGGATAACGCCAGACAGGTTATTTGACCCAAAGACTTGGAAACGACTCCCTGCTTTCGTAAAAGTCATACCTAACGGCGACATTCTTCCGTCGCGTTCAAAGTACAGCCTCGTGAGCAATGATTGGCAAGTCGCAGTCAACTATCTTCATGCCGCAGATCACGCGGATTCCCAAGGGCTATGGTTCTCTCTTCCCGACGTGGTTGCCGCAGTTCTTCACACTAGGAAAGTTCCTCAGATCGTTGACGCATTTAGGTTAGTTCCGGAAGGAAAGCTTTCGAGCCTAAGGCCGGCTCATTTCAGAGGCGACCTGTTTGTTGATCCTAGAAAGCAAGATTTGTTTCTCACCGCAATCGAACTACGCAAGTTCGTTCTCAAAAACCAAAAAGTCGCAGGCGTAGAAGTGGCGCGCCTCGACAAGGCTCTAAAGGTCTTCGCGAACGCGAGCAGTTATGGAATCTATGCGCAGATGGACCGTCAAGAAACGGAGAAGAGAGTAAAGCTAAAATGTCAGGGAATCGATTCTGAACCATACGAGTGTTCTGTCATTCATCCCGAAAAACCGGGAGAATTCTGCTTTCCTCCGCTGGCGTCTCTCATAACAGGGGCCGCACGTCTGATGCTTGCGCTCTTAGAACATTGCGTGCAGAAGTTAGGCGGAACCTACGCGATGGAAGACACAGATTCGATGGCAATTGTTGCCACAAAGAACGGTGAATTTGTTCCTTGCCCAGGCGGGACTATTCTCAAGAATGGCGAGCAAGGAATCAACGCCCTCACGTGGAAGCAAGTCGATTGGATCGTCAAGAAGTTTGAAGCACTAAATCCGTACAACCGAAAAATCATTTCAGGTTCGGTATTGAAAATCGAGGATGACAATTTCGATACAAAAAGTCACAAGCAGCGGCAGATTTATTGTCTAGCAATTTCAGCGAAGCGTTATGCCCTGTTCCTGCTTACCAAAGAAGGCAAACCAGAATTGCTGAAGGAGGGACGAAACAACAGGAAAGATCGGTGGTCGCGTCACGGACTGGGGCATTTGTTAAACCCGACAGACCCTGAAGCTTCTGACCGCAATTGGACGGCGGCTGTTTGGAATTCAATTGTTCGTAAGGCCTACGGTCTAAAGACAAAAGAACTGGCATTCGCTCATTTGCCGGCAATCGGAAGAACTACCGTTAGCAGCCCATTCTTTATGAAGAGTCTCGAATCGCTAAACGCTGGTAAGCAATACCCAGAACAAATCAAGCCATTCAATTTCCTTCTAACTAGTCACGTCTGCGCTTTTGGACACCCGCTTGGTGTAGACCCGGGGAAATTTCATCTCATTTCGCCCTACGATTCCGACCCCCGGAAATGGCTCGAAAAAGAGTGGATTGATCAGCATTCTGGTAAGGCATATCGAGCCACAACAAAGGGTGACTACGGAACCAGGTATGCAGCCCGCGTCAAAACATGCGGGGAAGTTGTCAGAGAATACGAATCTCACCCAGAAACAAAATGTGCCGATTTGTACGGAAGTCCCTGCGACAGAAAAACAGTCGGACTGCTGCATCGTCGGCACATCAAGGTCGACCAAATAAAATGCATCGGGAAAGAATCGAATAGCTTAGAAAAGGTGGAAGAAGGAGCGGCCCATTCCGAGGTAGGTGTCTATACTGAATACATCGATCCCAAAAGAACCGAATGGGCTACCAAGATTCAGCCGGTCCTTGGGAAACTCTCCCTGCAGTTACTTGTGAAACTGTGTGGAAACCGAATCTCGCGACGAGAGTTAATCGAATTGAGGGCTGGCCGGAGTAGACCACATCGGAAAAATCGGGAACTGCTCACAGCGATTATTGATGGCTCTATGGGAAAATCACAAAATGGAGGGACACCCTAAATTGAATGGCCTTTTCTATTTTGGATTTAATGACCAATCATCAGATACAGCAACACGCCAGCAAGAATGCTGGCCAGCACCAAAATCGATATCACCGGGAGCGCACCCACTGAAATTCCTATGTTAGCCCTCCTCGAATGTGTAGTTCGCCTCATTGGGTTTTCTCCATAGTTAAGTAGCGGGACTATAAAAATTCACAAATGGTCAAGTAGGACTGCCGTAGGAACTCGTATGATTGTCCAAATTCTGGCTCAAGCCATGTGTCCTCTCCCCTCTGGCGCAAACGGTCCAGTGCTATCCCAAAAAAAAGACAGTCAGAGGTTGACGGGCCGCAGTAGGTTTGACGACTCTTTGTGCGGCGACTGACTCAACATTCGAGCAATGTCAACAAGTTCTTTTGTAAGTTCAGGCTGTATTCCGAGTCTGCGCTGCTTTCTTGTCTCTTCAAGAAATTCTAGGAGAACAAGGAACTTCTTGAGCACAGTCTGACTGTGGGCGGCGAGAATTGCCGCGGACCTCAGAAAGTATTCCTTTTTCTGATAGTTACAATGCAAGGCGATCTCTATCAGAGGACAAATCATTCCTAGTGTCTCTACCATCTTTTCACGCAGGGCAAGGAATTCTTTCCAAGTCTCCACATCGAGCAAAATGCTTTCGTGATTGTCGGTCATCGTCGAACGGAGGGCCGCATAAGTGCCGTTGTTGACGGCCCGCCCCTTTCTGGAGCCCGCCAAGTCAAACGCGACAGACCGTGGCTCCATCTCCTGTCGCTCTTTTGATTCATAGGGGTCCAACACCGAGTCTTTTGTAATCCAATATTTACCGTAATGTCAAGAAATAATATTGTGAATATGTGTGATTAAGGGGCACGCCCATAGGGCTTTGTCTGTGACTGCGCGGGGCACGGCCTAGCTTGTGTGGCCGGTGCAGTACCAATTCAGAACGCATCCATCTATTAGAGTTCTGCAATGGGACTGTCCATTCTGCCGGGCGTTGTGATTTGGAACTAGCGTAACTCTTCGAAATTGTTCGAGTTGACCGCCTTAATTTCAACAAGAATGAAATTCACGGAATGGTAATTGCCGTGCAAGCATCATTTTATTGCCCGGAAAATCCTTTTGCCGCTCGGGACGGCTTTAGAAGGATAAAGCAGTGCATTTATTCAAGGCGTTCGCTACGGGTGTGCTCGTTTGGTTCGCAACTGGCTCAGTTGTGACCGCGCATGACCTAGAGCCATTGCCATTGTCCAAGCCTTGGCACTCTCGAAGCTGGTATATTTCTCCAACTGATTTCTGCATCTACGATGGCCGCAACATCTGCACAATTCCGTCTGGCGGCAAAAGGTCCGTACTTGAACCGCCCATCGAACCAATCCGAGGGATACAGAAGAAAACTGAGCCGTTGCCCGCGGGTCGATACCCGAACAAGCCCGCTTTCTTTGGTTTGTGTGCGATGGCCTATGCCTCCGCGTGGATTGACATGCACCATACTTATTCCTATTCGGCGAAGAAGGATTGGATCGAGCGCAATCCGTTGGTTCGGCCCTTATTGAAGCTGCCAGCGCCTGCCTATTATGCCGTTGGGTTCGGGCTCGTAACTGGGATGAACTATCTTGGCTGGAAAATGGCTCGCTCAAAACGGTTTCAAAGAATGTGGTTTCTCCCCCAAGTACTAGCGATTTCTGGAAACGCAGTGGGCCGTCTTACCAGCCAATGAAGAGCACTCATCGCGTCGTCCCGGAATGAACGCTTCATTTTCATTTTGGTTTTAATACCGTGCGGCCAGATTTCCTAACTCCTTAGTTACCAATATCGGAAATTGGAAATGTGAATGCAAAACGCCAGAAGCGACTCATCTAGAGTCCCGGAGACTTCTGGTGATTTTGTTTCGGCTTCTCTTTGCTCTGATCTTATGTCTTTTGATGTCCCACACAGTTACGGCGCAGGACCCTGCTGAGAATTCGTCGAAGCCGAAACCCCAGGCTGGCGAACAGACGCTGGACTTCAGCGGCGTAATCGTACCTATCACTAAGCTGAAAATTCTCCCTGAGTTCAAGATGAGTTTGAAGGGTCGTCCAGTTCCCAAGCTTGGCGAGAGTCTTCGATTCGGCACTGGATTCTGTTTGGACCATGCCTGCCGTTTTATTGTGACCAACTACCATGTTGCAAGAGTTGCCTCACCGCGAAAAATCAAGGGTCAGAGAGTAATTCAGCGATATTTGGATACTGGGCCGGAGGACCGTGATGCAACAATCAGCTTTGATCGAGATCATGATGTAGTGCCCTACGCAGCGAAACACGATCTCGCCCTGTTTGAATTAAGGCAGCCAATTCCGAAACATCAGGGACTCAAGTACAGCTTGGACGACTTGGTTCTGGGCCAGGAAGTCAGTCTTTGCGGCTATACGCTTAACCTCAATCCTTTCCGCCACTTAGTGTGTGTCCCCGCACGATTCAAAGGCCCGACAACCTCGGGCTTGCTTGCGTTTGGGTACGAGTCCTCGGATCACGCACGCGGTGGTATGAGCGGCGGCATCGTTGTTGACAGAAAGACTCAAAGAATTGTCGGCGTACTTAGCGAAGCCAATGACACCATGGCACTGGCAGTGCCGGTTCAAAATTTATTGGATTTCGTAAGTAAAGTGGAACCATTCGTCGCCGTTAAGACCTTTCCGGCATTCAAGAATGCAAATCCCATGTCGGTTGATTTGTATCCAGAATTTGAGCCGCCGCCGGACTTCAATTCAAAATTTGAACCAACACATTCAGGTGTCCTGCAACGCCGCCCTGCTGAGCCTGACGATGTCGTGATGCTCCGAGAAAAAGCACAACGCTTGGCCGATAGCATGCGTAATTTTATCGCTTTATATAGCTATTCTCTGGGTTCCGGGGATAAGGAGCCGGAGGCGCACGAAGAATACGAAGTTCGAGTTGTCGATGGCGAACAGCGCTTCCGCACGTATCCAGACGGAAAGAAAGACCTAAAAGAAGTGGAGTTTCCGAGGCTAAATGGCTGGGCATTGGGAGCTAACGAATGGACCGAGCTTCCTAAGATGGTTGGCACGGAATATAAGCTCAAAATCCAGCGGGCGAACGATTCGGAAATAGACGGCAAGAAGATAAAAGTCTTCCAGTATTATGCTGCTTTGGAGGACAAAGTATGTGGGTTCAGACCAATCGAAGACTACATTTTCTTCATAATAGACAAGTCCGTCGATACCAGTTGTTATGGTGAGGCTTGGATGGACTCGGACGGCAATATTATTAGAATTTCCTCGAACCTCGATCTTTCGGAAAAACTCAAGGAGTATAGGGGATGGCTTGGGCACAGGACAGTCGTGACCTACGGTCTCATCAAAATTGGCGACGAGCCTTCTCGGCCGGCTCCTCTGACAGTATTCGTCGAGGGGCACAATAACAAAAAAAGCTACTGGTGCCGGGGGACGTTCACAAATTACAGACTATTTGCATCGCGCTCCAGGCTTCTAGCAGCGACACAGAACGTGGACGAACAAGGAAAGCCCGAAAACTGATCCGCCAGATGGTTCTCAGACCTTTCTTTACGGCAGTGCAAGAGAAAGCATTTGATTAGTAATCTTGACAGTCAACTATTCAGGCATTTAGCATCCAAAACTTCAACCGTCACGTTTTCCCCGTCAAAGGTGAGGTAGGCACTGTCCTCCCTACTTCTCTTTGGAGGTATTCAAATGATGATTGGTGAACGGCTTCGGTCCTTGCGCGAAAGTAAGAATATGTCCCAAGGGGACATTGAAGAGAAGACAGGACTTTTGCGTTGCTATGTCTCCCGAGTCGAGAACGGC
>JACXTT010010304.1_pt1 | contig 12621 bp, 11 predicted proteins | sample 9270951 | NCBI WGS metagenome assembly JACXTT01 (sample SAMN15532306, study PRJNA645909) | rock metagenome | isolation source: weathered quartz diorite | place: Puerto Rico | collected 2017-06-21 | reverse complement strand
ATCAGGCAATTTACGCTTCCGATAACTATCAATAAACTCCTTAAGACGCGATTCGCGAGATGGATCTTCTGCCAGTTCTGCCTCCACCAACAATCGCAGCTCGCTCATCTTATCCTCATTAGCCTGAAAAGGAAAGTAGACGAAGGCATTATCGTGAACAGTCCGTGGATATCCCAAAGGATGACCGATAACATACAGCGGATCATCTAGTTGAACAGCTTGCATCGAAAGGCATTGTATAGGCCACTTTGTTCCTGGCCGCTCTCCTTTATCATTAGGCTTCACTCGTACAAGTGCAAAATCCAGCTTCAAATCACCCGCTGCGGTATTATCCGACCCGGTTTTCACTACTTCTGCCACAAGATACCGATCTACTGGCAGGGCCTGATGTAGCAAATCCAATTCATAATCGAACAACACCTCTAGTTGATCTGCTCTTTTGCCTTCGACACAATGTTTCGCTGTCAGAATAATGTCTTCTGTGACGAGCACGCCACTGCAAAAAGCATTTTGGTTCACGCGGCCAATGGCTACTGCTCCACGTGAGTTTTTATAAATACGCTGGTAGCTCTCCGGTGGATACCGATTGTCACGCTCGTAGATAGCCTTATCAGCCTGCCTGATACTTCGGAAGGTGCGGATCAAAGTCCGCCGCTCCTGTTTTTGACGCGGTTTCAAACCCATATAAGCTTTCACTATCTCTCTCTCCACGACTTTAGCTGCTTCGGCGACCTGCACTAAACCAGTGCGTGTTTCGTCAGGAGTGAACGCTGCTTTTTGTACTTTATCCAACTCGCCGAATGCCTCGTGAAGATCTGAGAATTGCTTCTCGGGAAGGTTGCGCTTCTGCTTTGACCAATCAACAACCGCTTCAAGCGAGACACTTTTTATCTTGATTGCTTCGGCTGATACTGGCTCAACTTCAACTTTGAGTGGAAGCCCCAGAGCCGTCTGGGCTATGTCATTAGGGTTAGAAACGACAACAGCTATATTGGCTTTTGCAGCAGGCACAAGGTGAAGATTTCCGTCAGGATATACGCTCAACTTTCCAGCGGTAGTAGAGGCCCTGCCGAGCGTCGCAACAAATTTCTGGACCTTTGTCTCTTTGCTTGACTGTGCCGTTTCAGTATGGCCAGTTTGCGCCCAGACCGTCGTCTGCAATAGAGCCAACACAATTAAAAATATAACCAAACTTTTCATCCTAGCCTCCAATCCATTGTCCAGAAAACGTGAACTCCGGGACAGCTTAGAAGGCTGATCTTAAACTGCTCTAGTGCTCACTTGCCTGTAAAAACCGGCGCGACGTTGTTCTTAAGCCAAGCACCGATCACACCAATGTCCACAGCAGTTCCTATAAACCAAGCACTATCGAACCTATCCCTAGTCGGAACCGCAGAAGCCGTCGTCACCTGGCCTTCGAAGAATCCACCTGTCAGATGTTGGTTTTTTGACCAGTGAACGCCACCGACAACATCGAAACCGCGCACTATTTCAAAGCTCAGGCCCACGTAAAAATTCTTTAGGGGGCTTTCCACCAAGTTAACACCTACAATCGGGTTCACTCTACACAAGAAGGAAATCTTAGGCGGAGTTGTCTGGGTTGGCTTACTACAAGAAGGCTCGGCTACCGTGCTCAGGTCCCAAGAAGGATCGAGTAAGGTATCTCTAGGTGCCCAAAAGACTTTAAGCAATAACGGGAAATCAACTGGTGAATCATGTGCAGGTGATGATGAGACAATATTTTGCCCGGATGTATTAGTGATGACCTTAAATGTCCTTGGTTGCTGTGAAAGCGTTTTCCCGGGACCTGCCATCACGCGGAACCGATACAGGTCGTGAACATGCACAGCATCTTGCAGCCTTACTGTGTCCGCGTCGGGTGGTTTTGATGGTGTTGAAATCGTGTATTTTATTTCCATACCTCCTTTATCCCTAACAAGAAGATTGCAAAGAAACGTAACTTCTGTCGGAGTTTTATCTGTACCCTCTTTGAGGGCCGCCAATGCTTGGACTGGTGGGGAGACTTTTACATCAGGCACCCTGAACGCCGTTTGTTCTATTTTGCATACCAAGTTTTCACTACTCTTAGTAAACACCAAGACACGCACATCGTCTTGCTCATTGATTATGGGCTTGCCATGAGTAAGGGACTTCACATGGTCACGAATATCTTTAATTTTCTCGTCATCCAATTGCTGATCTGTTTCGAGGAAGGTTTTATAGCCCAAGTAGAGATACGATGCAGATGGGTAATCACCAGGAGGTCTTGTGTATACGAGCCATTTATCATCTGCAAAGGCTGGGGCATAGCTATACTGAAGCACAAGAATAGGAACCATGGTATAGAGGAACCTTTTATAACTGGTCCCAAGAGACATAAACTCCTCCTTTCGACGGTTGGCTTAATTCCTTTTGAGCAGACAATTTTAGCAATAGGTTAGCAATATGGTCAGACTCGATTTAATCGTTTGTTCACACACGATGTACCATCGTCCCAATTAATCGAGTTTAAACCCATTTCCCCAATTCGTTCGCGTCTTCGGTCTTCGCGGGCGCTCATCACCCGTCATGGATTAAAGCCTGCCCCTAAGCTCAGAAGCACAAACACGTGCCCCTTGTCCGCACCAGTCATATTAAAGCCGAGTCCAAAACTGACCAAGTCATTGAGGAAACTAAAAACGAGCGCCGGTTGTGTATTGAAATCAGACGAGTTTTGGGGTTTCGAATAGAAAACAGTCGGGTTGATAGAAAACAATGCGAAGCGGATTTTGCCTTTATCCGGGTCCTCATCAACATTCTTCGCATCAAACGTTGTTGCACGACATTCGGATTTGATGTCGCTGACTTTCTCGTTGTAATATCGAATAGCGATACCCATCCCCAAATTCTCGGCCGATGAAGCCTTCTTAGCGGCCAGATCGTACTTCAGTACCTGAGTGGAGAGATGCGTACCGGCAGACCAGTTGTCACGAAAGTCGCCGAGCAGTTTAGTATTGGTTTCTCGCTTGCAGAAGTATTCCCTTGACCTGATCTTTTCCGCTCTCATTTGTCTTAGATCAGATTGTAATTGTTTCTCCCTCTCTTGTAATTGTTTCTCATCCTGGAATTGTTTCTCTCTCTCCGCGAATGTGGAGGGGGGGGCTGTCTGCGCAAAAGAAATAGCGGGCGCATAAACCGTAACAAGCCATAAGCAGAGCCTCATACAAAGATTCATCTTTTTCATGGTCTTCGGCTCCTAATTCCTTTCAAACTCAGGAGGCCTGTCCATTACAGACACCTCCGTACGGGCCGACATTTTAGTGAGTTGTCGTGAGTTGTCAAGTCTTTTCATATGAATTAGCCGCGTCCGATGAATGTCCCGAACAGATGCTCCATCTCCGCGAGGCTGTCTTCCACGTAAGTCGGGACCATGCCGCCTTGTGTGGACAGGATGATCACGGCGTTCACGTTCGCGTCTTCGTCGGTCGCATGCCTGATCCGGTCCGACATGCCTTGGTTCACTTTGGCGACGGCTTGGTAGGTCTCGATCAGGTGCCTGAGTTCCCAGTCCGGCTTCTTACCCTTGCGCATCAGGAAGTACTGGGCCACCAAATACATCGACACGGCCCGGTAGATCGTCTCGTCCATCGAGGCGAACGGCAGGTGGAACCGGACGTTCGGACGGAGCTTGTCCATCACCGGACAATCGCTCGTCACCATGTAGATCCCGATGATCGAGCTGAGCCCCTTCTGGAGCGTCGTGTCTTTTTCATACACCCGCTCGGCGGTCTGGACTCTGACCGCGGTGGTCTCGAAGGAGAGCGCGTCCTTGAAGGTCTCCACCAGGGTCGCCAGGTTGACCGCGACCGGGCAATACTCCACCTCATCGCCGAGCGGGCAATTCCCGCATTGAAAATACTTCAGCTTGGTCCAGGCCGGTTTCGGCGCATCCATCGGCGCCAGCAAACCCAACGTGTCCGGGTCCAGACGCACGTCGAACTCCTTCTGCGTCCCGTTCGGAAATTGAAAGACGTACGAGAAGCGGAGCGGCTCCGGCATGGGCTACCGCAAACAACAGCCGGGCGGCCGGATCGGTAGAAGAAGATGGAAGGTGGTCCCCTTCCCTTCCTCGCTGTCCACGGTGATCTGGCCTCCGTGGGCATCCACCACGTCCTTGACGATTTTGGTTCCCAAGCCGGTCCCGCCGGCCTTGCTGCTGATGGCACGGGCCGTGAAGAGGCGCGCGCGGACCTCCGGCGACATGCCCCGGCCGGTGTCGGCCACCTCCAGGAGAACGACCCCGGCATCGGGCTTCGCCCGTCCGCGAACGGTGATGGACCCGCCGGCCGGCACCTCCGGAATCGCGTTGTTCACCAGATTGTAGAAGGCGTTGAACAGACGGTTCTCGTCCGCCAGGATCACCGGCAGATCGTCAAGGCCCTCGGCGCGCAGCGCAAGCCCCCTCTCCTCCGCATACTTTCCCAGCGTCTTCACGACATACCCAACAACGTTCGCCACCCGGCAGGACGCGAACATCGGCGGCACGCTCAAGCCCTTCACGCAATCGGCGATCTCCTTCATCCGGTCCTGGATGCGCTTGGTCGTGTCCCGCAGCAGGCCGATCATCTCGTTGCACAGTTCATGGCTCGCCGCCGTCTTGCTCTGCTCCATGACCGGTACCGGCAGGCCGCCGAACAGCTCGTCCAGCTCGGTCTGGAGAAGTCCGGTGGCCGTGACGACCGGCTGGAGCAGGTTCTTCACGTCGTGCCCGATGTCGCCCAGGATACGCACCACCTCGGCCAGCTTGGCCTCCTCGAACAGTCGCGCCTGCTCGATCGTTTCGGACGAGAGCGCGGAGATAATGGTCAGGATGGCGACGTCGTCCTGATCGAGCCGCCCCTCGCGCCTGTTCAGCACCTCCAGCACCCCGATCGGCTCGCCTTCCCAGCGTTTCAGCGGCAGCACGATCATGTCGCGGGTTTTGTAGCCGGTGTGCGCGTCCATGTCCGAAAAATGCCGTCCGTCCTGGGACACGTCGCTGATGACCGCCGCCTCCCCGGAGTGGAACACGGCGCCCGCAATCCCCTTGTCCCAGGGAATCGCGGTGCCGTGCAGCAGATCCGCCTTGCCGCCGATCACGTAGCGAAAGACAAGCTGCTGGAATTCCGCGTCGGCCAGGAGCACGGCGCCTGCTTCCGCGCCGACCACCTCCAGCGCCGTCCGGAGCGCTCGCTCGACCAGCTCATCCACGTTGATATGCTGGAAGAGCGCCTGGCAGATGCGCCGCGCGGCCTCCAGTTCCCGTTCCCGCTTGAGGAGCTTGAGATCCTCATGCCGGCGCCATTGCTGGCGCCGATTCGGAAACGGCAACGCGGACCGCGTCGGAGTCTGTACGGTAAGCATGTCCTCGCGTCCTCCTTAAGCCCGACTGCAGGCCTTTATGTGGCGAACTGGTCTCTGAACAGGACGTGCTCCCGCGCCGCCTTATGCACGGCGGTCGTGAGCTTCTCCGTCTCGACCGGCTTGACCAGGTAATCCGCGATCCCCTGCTTGAACAGCGACGCGGCGTTCGGGATGTCCGGCTTCCCGGTCAGCACGATGACGGGAACGGACGGGAACTGCTGACGGAAATAGGCGATGGCTTCCATCCCGTTGACCTGCGGCATGTACAGGTCGCAGACGATCGTATCCACCAGCAGGGCGTTGCCGTCGGCCTTGATGGCGGCGATGGCCTTCTCTCCATCTTCCGCCTCGACCACGTCGTAGCCGGCCCTGGTCAAGATCAACCGTACCGACTTCCTCACATCGCCTTCGTCGTCGACTACCAACACTCTTCCCAAACCCATGGCGTCCTCCTTGGTTGAATTGGCTACGATATGGCCTGTTGTCTGCACAGCCCCTTCTGCTCCATGGCCCTCTGGACCACAGGCAAGAGCTCGTTCTGCATGACCGGCTTCACCAGAAAATCCATCACGCCCTGCCGCATCAAGGACACCGCCAGCTCGACGTCCGGGTACGCGGTCAACACCACGACCGGGATCGCAGGGTACTGGCGCCGGAAATAGGCGATCAGCTCGGCCCCGTTGGTCCGGGGAATGCGAAGATCGCTGAGAATGGCGTCCACAGGAAGCAGGTCCGTCATCCCCCGCAGGATTCCGATCGCCTGTTCGTCATTCTCGGCTTCCACCACGTCGTAGCCGGCATTGGCCAGGGTCATTCGGATGGATTTCCGCACCACCGCGACGTCATCGACCACCAGCACACGCCCCAGCTTCACGTCTGCCGTAACAGGGTCCTGCCACTCCATCGCGAACCTCCTCTCTGTGGTTTGCCTCGGGAAATTGAACGGTAAACGTGGACCCCTTTCCTTCCTCGCTCTCGATGCCGATCGTCCCTCCGTACCTGCTCACGATCTGATGCACGATGCTGAGTCCCAGACCCGTTCCCTTCCCCGGGTCTTTCGTCGTGAAGAACGGATCGAAGATCCGGTGGATCAGCGCCTTGGGAATTCCGTAGCCGGTGTCGGAGATCCGGACGGTCATCGTTCCGCCCCGGGACTGCGTGGCCAGTTCGAGACGCCCCTTGCCGTCCATCGCTTGCACTGCGTTGCTCAACAGGTTGACGAAGATCTGGTCTATTTCCACCCGGCGGGCCCGCAGGCTTGGAATCGGCTGGAATTGCGTGACGACCTCCACCGTTCCGAAATAGGGGCACCGCCGGACCATCTTGATCGCCTTGGTCAGCCGCTCGCACAGATCGACGTCGGCCTCTTCCTCCCGCGAGCCGGCCCGCGTGTAGCCGGCGAAGTCGTGGACGACCGCGGCGATGTATTTCGAATGCTCAACGATGTCCTGGGCGTATTCCCTGATCTTGTCCGGATCGCTCTCGTCCAGGATGAGCTCGGCCATCCCCAGGACCCCCTGAATGGGATTGTTGATCTCATGCGCCATGCCGGAGACCAGCATACCGAGACCGGCCAGTTTCTCAGCCTGGATGAGTTTGTCCTGGAGTTGGCGGAACCGCTCCTCGCTCTCGCGTAACGCCTCTTCCGTCCCATTACGGCCGGCGCAGCGTCCGTTTCCTCCGTTGTTCATCTTTGCCACTTGCACGCTCATCACCAACCTCCACGAACCGATCCCATACCGCCCTATCGCAACGGCCATGCCACCAAGGTCGTAGCCGCCGGAACAGCGGCCCGACGTCCAAAGCTGTTGAATCAGCGAAGGAATAGGCGGGGGCAGGATGATGCGGTCAAAGGGCAGGCGCTATCGCGCCGGGAGGCTGGTATCAAAGAGGATACGCGCGTTTATCCGAAGCAATACAGGTGGCACCGTTTGCGCTACCGGGCTGGCGGCTGAATCGGCAACGTGAAGAAGAATCGGCTGCCCTGACCGGGGACGCTTTCGGCCCAAATTCGTCCGCCGTGCAGTTCGACCAGACTCTTGGCAATGGGCAGCCCGAGCCCGGAGCCCCGGTCTTCCGTGGGCACCGACTCGCCCCGGTAGAACCGGTCGAAGACCCGGTCCAGCTCGTGCGGCGGAATGCCGCACCCCGTATCGCTCACACTGATCTGCACGGCGCCGTCTTGCACGCACGACTCGACCCGAACTTCGCCCTTCGTCGGCGTAAACTTGATCGCGTTCTGGATCAGGTTCGTCAGCACCTGGTGGAGCTTATCCCGGTCCCCCCTCACGGGCGTGAGCTCGCCGGAGGACTCCGTCCTCAGCGTAATGCCCTTCTCCTGGGCAATACGTTGGAAGCTTTCCGCCACGTCGGTGATGAGATCGCGGGTGCACACGGCCCCCAGATGCAATTCGACCCTCCCCGCTTCGATACGGGAGAGGTCCAGAAGGTCGTTGATCATCCGCGTGAGCCGCTCGACGTTATGTTTGACCCGGCCCAGGTAATAGGACTGCTTCTCCGTAAGGACGCCCGTCAGTCCGTCCAGAATGTTGTCCACGTATCCTTTGATCGACGTCATCGGCGTCCGAAGCTCGTGCGACACCGTCGAGACGAACGCCGACTTGAGTTCGTCGAGTTCACGCAGCCTCGCGTTGGCGGCTTCCAAATCTAAAGTCCGTTCCCGGACTCGCTGCTCGAGAGTCTGCATGAGCTGTTCAAGCTGTTGGTAGGCCCTGGTGATGGCCAGGTCCCGCTCTTTCAATGAGCCCACCATGCGGTTGAAAATGTCGGTCAATTGGCCGACCTCATCATCAGTCGTCGGCGTCACCGAGACCGTGAGGTCCCCTTCCGCAATCCGCTCCGCCACCCCGGCCAGGCTTTTCAGCGGCGTGATGATGCGGCGCGCCAGGACGACGGTCAACGCGATCCCACACAGAATGATCAGCGCCGTGATGAGGGCCGCCTTCAAGACAAGGGCGTTCAAGGCCGCCTGCATTTTCGTCTTGGTCATCCCGATCTGCACCACGCCATATACCTGCGCGGACGATGGGAGAACCGGAGTCTCAAACGAGAACGGCTGGATAAGCGGCTCCGGGAGGCTCCGGCGCATGACCGGCACTGCGAAGTCATAGAGGGCTTCCCGGGCGACCGGAACGAGGGCCCTCCCGACCATCCCCCGCGTCTTGTGTATCTCCTGCTGCTTGCTCTCGAACACCGTGAAGGGCGTGATCACCGGCTCGCTTGAGGATGATTGCAGCAGCGTCTTGGCGAATACAGGATCCGGATACAGGCCCTCCTTGCTCTTGGCGGCCAACTGTTTCCCCTCGGGACCGGTGATCACGACATAGACTACTTCCTCCACTGCCATCACGCCGTCTATGAGCTTCCCGAGGCCTTCCAGGTCTTCGATAAAAATCAGGTGCCGGCCGTTGTAGGCGATGTTTTTCGCCAAGATGGTCCCCTTTTCGACCAAGAAGTTTCCCATCGAGCCGGCCCGTTGACTGATGAAATATCCGCTCAGCAATGAACAAATGACAATGATGATCAGGCTGATGAACCAGACGAGCTTGGTCCTCAGGCTGATGAATCGGCGCGCCGGGTGGCCTCCGCTCTGGCCGTTCGTCATGGTCATGGGCGCTCCTTCTCCTCCAACTTAATGACGTCATTGGCCTTATTCACCACCGCCGTCGGGATCGTAATCCCGAGGAATCTGGCGGTCCTGAGATTCAAGGCCAGGTGCAAACTGTCTGGAGGAACCATCGCGGAGGACGGCGTGTACTGATCGAGCAGGATTTTCTTCGCCAACTCGCCGGCCTGCCGTCCCACGCCGTCGTAGCTCACGGACAAGCCGACCAGGGCCCCATTGCGCACGAGTTCGGACGAGAACCCGATGACCGGGATGTTCAAATCCAACGCGGTGCCCAGCACAAACTTGAGGGAGTCCTCTGTCAGGACCGTGCTGTCCGGAACAAGCCATAACGCCTCGACTTGGGAGAGCAGCGCCCGAAGCGCCGGAGGCACTTCTTTTTCCGCACTGACCTGTTTCGCAACGAGTTCAAGCTCCATGGATTTCGCCAGCAGACGGGCTTCATCAACGAGGTGGCCGGTTTTCCCCGGATCGTAAAGAACGCCGATCCGCCTCAGGGAGGGGAGCACCGACCGCATCACGTTGAACTGGCGGTCAAGCGGGATGTCGAGTCTGATGCCCGTCATCTTCGGCGCCTTGAGATTATATTTGGCCGGATCCATAACCATGCAGAAGACGACCGGGATCTCCGGAAATTTTTCCTTAGCCACCTGCGCGGCTTTGCTCCCGACGGCGAACAAAACCGACGGGTCGGTCTTGCGAATAAGCTCCACCTGATCCGGGGAGAGTTTGGCGCTTCCCTTCAGGTTCAATTCGACAGATGAGGGCGAAAGCGCCACCACGGCCTTGAAACCGGCTACAGCCTGGTTGTACGCGGGGAGATCGGCTGACTTCAAAATGACGACTTCAGCCGCGCCTACGCGATCGGGCGCGACGAATGCCAGTAGACAGAAGAGGAAGAGCGCCAACGCCCCTATGCGGCGACGGTGTCTCAAGTAGCCCCCATCTTGACTCTTCTAGAACCGCTTGCTAGAGGATGGTTGGAAGGAGCCCTTTGCGCCATGAAAGAGAGCGTTTGGCGAAAGTTCGGCGTCTTGCTCGTGTTATGCATGGTTCTGCCCTTCGGATGCGCGGTCCTGCCCGGACATTGGCGGCCGGGGTGGAATGAGGACTGGCGAGGCAAGGGCGCTCCGCAAGACACAGCCGCCTCCTGGAAGATCGGAACGGAAGAGACGCAGGATGGACGATTTGTCGGTCTGGCTCTGTCCGGCGGCGGAAGCCGAGCAGCGAATTTCAGCGCCGCGGTCATGCTGGAACTCCAGCGCCTGGGAATCCTGGAACAGACCGATGTGATTTCGGCAGTGTCCGGCGGCGCGCTGCCCGCGGCTTACTACGGACTTGGGCCGGCGAACGCCGGACCTTTCACGGAACAAGCCGTGCGCGACGCCCTGGGCTATAACTTCCAGGAAACGTGGTTGTGGCGCTGGCTGCTGCCGCAGAACATCTTCCGCTTCTGGTTCTCGGACTTCACGCGATCCGACATCATGGTCCAGGTGTTCAACGACCGTCTCTTCCATCACAAGACCTTCGCCGATTTCAGACCGCACCCCAAAATCCTGATCAATTCGACGCTCCGAAACGACCACACCCGGTTCACGTTCACCGATGATCGGTTTGCAATGCTCCGCTCCAACCTGGCCCGATATCAAGTGGCCAACGCGGTCAACGCGTCTTCTTCTTTCCCAGGCATTTTTGACGATGTCACGCTCCAGCAGTACGCCGATCCGCCTCAGTACGTCCACCTTTACGACGGCGGGCCGAAAGACAATTCGGGCGTTGAAGCGATCCTCGAGTTTCTCTACCGCGCGGTCGCCGGCACTAACCTGGACACACTGTTTCCCAAGGGCTGCATGATTTTCGTGATTGACGCGAGTCCGGCTTCCAGCAACACACGGTTGGCCGACCGCGAGTCGGACCGGACCTTTCTGGATTATTTCATCAACACGAACGCGATTGATGCCTCGGACGTAATGCTCGGCGACTTGCGCGAGCGAATTCTCAAGGAGGCTGGGATTCAGCCTGTGGACCAAGAGATCAGCGGCGAGGTGCAACTGCCCGATCCTCACGCTTGCCGGTGCCAGGTACGGCACGTGGCGCTGCGGCACCTGCTCTACCATGAATGGCCGAGGTCCGAGGACGACGAATTCGTAGACCGCGTCACACGGATCAAAACCAAGTTCTGGGTGTCGAAAGAGGAGCAAGACGATCTGTTCCGGGCCGCCGCATTTCTGGTGGGGGAACTAAAAGAGTCACATCTCCTGCCGGATGCCAACACGAAGACATATTGCGGTTCGAGACAAGGCCAGCCCAAGAAGTGAAGGCTTACACTGCGCTCTTCAGCCATGATCGCGAAGCGTCCGACTCAGCAGGAGACCTTCCGCTTGATAAGCAAGTGTCCTACTCCGGGCTGTCGTGCCTCGCGACTTCCTGCAGGTCCACTTGCCTCAGGAGAGATGCCCGCTGTTTGCGAAGGGTATTGTTGTCGAGATTCCTTTCAATGGCCTCGCAAACCATGGCAATGGCATCGTACCAGATCCCGGCCTCGGCCAAGCGAAGCACCGCGTCTCCGTTGCCCGGAGAGGAGAAGTGAATGGACAGCGCTTCAACGAAATCGACCCGTTCGATAAAGCCGCTCGCGACGATGTCCGGCGTCGGCCCTTCCGGATTGATGACGACTCGGATGAACCACTTGTACTTGACGTTCGGTTCGAGAGTGACGCCGTACTCCTTGAGGTCAATCCGCTGCACTCCGGCCTGGCCGGGGTTTTTAATACGCTTTTCGAGGAGCGGCTTACTACGGCTCCGCTCGTACTTGGCCAGACTCTCATCCAGCGCAACGTCGAAAACGAACTCGATCGGATACGTCGTCGGCTTCGACAGATACCAGAATAGGGAAGGCTGCGCACGGGTCGTCAAACCGACATGGTTCTTGGGTGAGAACACGAAGACGGCCGGCCACTCCCCCTCGTCTCCTCGGCTATTGCCGTCCACCCGCCCGCCGCGCGAGGGCCGCGACGGCGGCCTGTAGATCGGCATCTGCATCTCCGGCGTGACCTTTGTCTGCTGCGCCCCGAAACCTTGGCCGACCGACGTGTCAGCCGCGGCCCCTGCGGGCACCGGCACCGCCAGCACCGCTCCCAACGCCATCGAAACTGTGATGCCCAGGGTTTTCATGGCTTCACCTCACTGCACAGAACGCCGGTTTGGTCCCGTCCGCCACGTCACAACCAATTGTTGATCAACAGGAACGACGACCAGTACGCGGGATGATCATACACGGGATCATTTAGCAGCTTAAGCTGGGCGCGCTGCAGCGCCACGGCCTTGGACACCGTGGGGGCCTGGAGCTGCCGGTAGAATTCCGAAATCAGGACTGCCGCGGCCGGATCGTTGATAAACCAGAGTGTGGCCAGCGCGCTCTTGGCGCCGGCTTTGATCGCCACGCCGGCCAAGCCGAGCGCGGCCCGATCATCGCCGACCGCCGTCTGGCAGGCGCTCAAGGTTAGGAGCCCGAGGGGATCGCTGCGGAAGCGCAAGGGGCCGACGTATTTAACAGGGGTAACACACGTCAGGTGTGCGTGCAACGGTGGGAG
>JACXTT010010302.1_pt1 | contig 12627 bp, 8 predicted proteins | sample 9270951 | NCBI WGS metagenome assembly JACXTT01 (sample SAMN15532306, study PRJNA645909) | rock metagenome | isolation source: weathered quartz diorite | place: Puerto Rico | collected 2017-06-21 | reverse complement strand
AAAATTAGAGTCACACAATTATTACTTATGGACGGCCAGTACCGAAAAGATATTTACCCCGGCCTTGAAGTGGCCGTTATTCTTAAAAAAGACCAGCGCAGCGGCAAACTGACCTATGGCATTGTAAAAGACCTGCTCACCTCGGCCGCCTATCATACAAGAGGTATCAAGGTGCGCCTGGAAGACGGGCAGGTGGGGCGGGTGGCGCAGATAGAGCCGCTGCGGGAAGATTAAAATTATCGTCAGCATTTCCGCCGCCCTTATCTTTGACGCATGAAACATATCCTAAGCTGTTGGTTGTTCCTGGTGGCGTGCAGCGGCCTCCGCGCACAGGAACTGTACACCCCCCGCAATATAAAACTGGCCTATAAAAATGAAACGCGGTCGGTAGACGGCAGGCCCGGCGCGCACTACTGGCAAAACAAGGGCAGCTATGCCATTGCCCTTACCGCCAACCCGCCCGACAAAACCATTCAAGGCACCGAAGAAATAGCCTATCGTAATAACAGCAGCGATACGCTCAAAACGCTTGTTATCCGTTTTGTGAACAACCTGCATAAAGCCGGGGCCGTACGCCTGGGAGCTTCGCCATCGGTGTTTCTCACCAAAGGTTTGCAGGTAGAACATGTTGCGGTAAACGGGGAAACCTATGCCATCAACAGCGCCGGCTGGACCACCGTGGCCGACATGCCGTTAAAAAAGCCCCTGCTGCCACACGACTCCCTCCATCTTTCCATTAGCTGGAACTATGAGCTGAGCATGGCGCCCGGCCGCGAAGGAATGATAGACAGCACCACCATGTACGCGGCATACAGCTACCCCCGGGTATCTGTATACGACGATTACAATGGCTGGGACCGGCTGGAGCACAATGGCCGCAATGAATTTTACAATGATTTCAACGATTATACCCTGGCGGTAACCGTACCGAAGAATTATATTGTATGGGCTACGGGCAACCTGCAAAACCCCGCCGAAGTGCTGCAACCCGAAGCGGCGGCCCGGCTGGAAAAATCGCTGGCTTCCGATTCGGTGATCCATATTGCCACCCTGGCCGATATTGCCGCCAATGCGGTAACCCGGCAGAACGAAGTCAACACCTGGAAGTTTGCCGCCAATGATATTTCCGATGTATGCGTGGGCATCAGCAATCATTATGTATGGGATGCCGGCAGCGTGCTGGTAGATGATGCCGCCAAACGCCGCGCTTCCATGCAGGCGGCATATAATGATGCCGCCCCCGATTTTCACCATGCGGTAGAATGGGGTAAGTATGCATTGGACAAATTTTCGCATCACTGGCCCGGCGTGCCCTATCCCTTTCCTAAAATGACGGCTTTTATGGGTCATGCCGATATGGAATACCCCATGATGGTAAACGATGGCAGCGAAGGCGCCAATTTCCGTTTTGCCCAGCTGGTGCAGGACCATGAAATGGCGCATACGTATTTCCCCTTTTATATGGGCATCAACGAAACGCGCTATGCCTATATGGACGAAGGCTGGGCCACCACGCTGGAATACCTCATTGGCATGGAAGAAATCGGCAAGGCAGCGGCCGACGAAGCGTATAAAAATTTCCGGGTAAAGCGCTATATCGGCGACCCCTCCACGGAAGAAGATCAACCCATCATTACCATGTCCACCCAGGTCAGCGGCGCGGGCTATGGCAATAATTCGTATGGAAAAGCATCGCTGTCGTACCTGGCGTTAAAAGACATGCTGGGCGATGACCTGTTTAAAGAATGCCTGCACACCTATATGGCGCGCTGGCATGGTAAACACCCCATTCCCTGGGATTATTTTTATTCCATTAACGATGCGGCAAAGCAAAACCTCAACTGGTTCTGGAATAACTGGTTTTTCAGCAATAACTATATTGACATTGCCGTGGATAATGTGCAGAAAAAAGGTAACGACTACATCGTATCGGTCAAAAACCCCGGGGGCTTTGCCATTCCCTTTGATGTAATCGTTACCTATGCAGATGCTGCCAAAGCTGTTTTTCATCAAACGCCGGCTGTGTGGAAGGCCAACCAGCAGTTTGCGCTTATAACGGTTAACGGCTCCAAAAACATTCATTTGGTACAGTTAGACGGGGGCATTTTTATGGATGCCACGCCGGCGAATAATAGTTATAAGGTGAACTAGCTTTTTTTACGGGTGCGCCAAAGGTTGGAGCGGCGTAAAAATATGGCTTACACTGGTGTCATTGGCGCTATGGCAGGTAAAACAATTGATACCGGTGGCATACAAAGTGTTGGTGCCCTGCTGGTAAGTTTCCATCGTGCTGTTGGCCAGTTTGCTGGTGCCTACTTCATTGCCGCTGCCGTGGTTAAAACTGCCGGTGGGAGCGGCGCCGCCGATGGTCCAGGTACAACCCGTCATAATATAATTACTGCGTATATCCCCGCTGGCCAGCTGGCTGCGAACGCTGTTATTCATACTGAGTATTTCGGTATTGGAAACAGCGGTAGTGGCGTCTACCGGGTTGGGCGATACATCGGAAGCGCCACCCCAGGCCTTCCAGCGAATGGTATTGCTGGGGCTGATGGTAAAGGGTGCTATCGAAATTATATCGGGAGAGCTGAATTTCATGTGTTCCGCATTAAAAGGACCGGCGCTGTTGTTGGCGCAGAACACCCAGTTGCCCGTAGTGTTCTGCGGTACCGCTACGGTTTGATTGCTGGTATTGACATACGAATAAGCGGCTACCGGGGCATTGTTTACATGCTCAAAGGTAGCCCAGAGCATTTCGGGATGGCCCTGTGTGCTGCCTACTACATGTATACCCACCATGGCCAGCAATACTGTTTTCGGAACGCCGGGCGTCCATTGGTTGGGGTTTGATTTGTTGTATGTTGGTATGGTGGCCTTCATGGTAATATAGCTGCCCGGGTTGGGCAGTCCTGCTGCCTCTACCCACGATGTTTTTATTTCGATGGCCAGGGCGTTGGCATCGGGGAATGTTTTGCCATGGGCTGCACCAAAGGCAATGACCTTGTTGAGCGCGGCCTGCGTGGTGGGGAATTGGGAGGGTTTGGGCACGATGCCGCCGTCTTTTGTGCCGGTAAGGAAATAGGCATATACATCATTGACCATGGTGGCATAATATACCAGCGATCCGTTTTGCGCTTCCAGTACGGCATTGCCGCCGGCCTGCCCCTGCTCCACATCAATTACATTGCCGGAGAGATCTACAAATACCGGCGCATTGCCGATAATGAATTTCTGAACAACGGTTGTTTTAATGGCCTGTGGTCGTCTAAGAATAATGGGTTTTGCATTTTTTATTACCTGCGCTGCGGGCCCCAGGAAAACGGCTTTATGATCAGCGCCTACCGTTATTCGTTCTACTTCTACGGAATCGCCTTTTTCATTGAGGATGATGGGCTTGCCGTTGGGCCGCACAAACGGTTTTTCTATTTCAAACATTTTACCTGTTTTGTCAAATATCACAGGCAGGCGATGGGGACCTACCTGGGCGGCGCGTAATCCCATTATGCGCAACTGGCCGGGAACATGCGGAATAAAAACCCGCTGGTTACCGGCATCGGGCGGCGATACATCAAAAAATACCGGCGAGTCGAAGATGCGCCCGCTGCCGCCATACGTGGCCGGCGATGGCGACGTAAGCCATAAATACATTTGTTCCGACCAGGCATAGAAGCTGCAATTAGGTGTGGCGGGAAAGGTAACACTGTTGGCAGGATTGACCACCCCGTTTAAGCTAACCGCCCCGGATTTAAACCAGGTAGCAAACACGGGCGGCGGCACCGTGCAAAGCGGTTTGGCATTGGTGGGCAGCCCGGACGCCGATTGGGGGCCATAGGCACTGCTGAGTACAAACACGGCGGCAGCAAGTGCCGCAACGATAACATATTTTAAGCCGGTTTTTTTTATAAAACCGCGAACAATACGCGCCATAGGCGCAGGCGTTGTAATAAGGTTGGTGTACATATTAATAACAAGTTGGGTTTAGACAATAAATTATTGCTCATGCGTTGCACGACGGGTGTTACTAATACAAAACTATGACCAGGGAATGCTGCCACTTAACCAGCAGCCGGGAAGCGCTAAAGTTAACCAGGGAAGGAAAGCAGGCACGGTGCCTGCAAATGAGACATCAAGATAACAATTAGATTTGATCCCACCATCAGCTATGACCGCTTTTTTGCGGCAGGATTGGGGATATATATGTAACCATGTAAGAAAGTATTCGGTAAATGCCAGTACGTCGGGTGTTTTTCCCGGTGGCGGTTGGTGGTTTGCGCGCAGTGCATGCTTATTTATTTGCTTTCACCTGCTTTTGCTCCCTAACCTCGTCTAACATCTGCATAACCATATCATCCAGTCCATGGTACCAGGCCAGGTGCTGGCTCCACTCATTGCAGCCGCCGGGAAGCTCAGGACAGCGGGTGTATTCCCATACCTTGCCGCAACCGGGGCAGCGTGCGCCTGTTGAAAACGTATCCCAGCGGGTTCCGCATACGCATTGCCAGTAAGGTTGCCCGTCCGGCTCCCAATGGCATTTGGGGCAGCAAATATGAATGTTCTCCATAGCAGGTAGTTGAGTTGGAAGTAGGGGGTTATTCTGTTAATGGAAGTTACAAAAAAAGGGCTTTCCGGCCGCCAATTTCTGGAAATGCCGGTGCGGCGGGGCATGCCCGCGCTCAAGAAAAGAACAGGAGGGTTATATAACTATCATTTAATCATGGTGTTTGTATCGTTTTTCAGCAGGGTTAGCGATCCGGGCCCGAATGTTTAAAACCGGCTGAAGTGGTAGGTAACGCTCAGTAAAAAATACCGTTTCAGCACCAGGGTGTTTGCCGTTTCCACAAAGGTTGGATCGGCCGTCCTGGTAATATTCCTGTTCTGGTTTAGCAGGTCGTTAGCCGATAGGCTCAGCTCCAGCTGTTTTTTCTTTAAAAGTAGCCTGGCAAGTTTTGCATTCAGCAACAGGGTGGACTGGTTATAGCTTCCCGCCTGTCCGCTGGTAAGGATATAGCTTATATCGGAGCCGGCAATCCAGCCGCTTTTAGTATGGTAGCTATGTTCAAAAGAAACTACCTGTGTAAAATAATTTGCCTGGGGCGCGAATGAAGCGGTATTGTTCCCGGTAATGTATTTTACCCAATTATAACCGGAATTGCCGGATAGGGCCAGCTCAAGCCGCTCATTTATATTCATGGTATACTTAATGGTTTGGATAATGCTCGTTCTGTATACTTTTCCATCAATGCCGTTGATGATAAATAGATCGCGCTGCCCGGAAAAGCTCGTGTTAAAAAGAAACCTGGCAGCCTTGCCGGTATTTATGCCGGCGGTGGCGAAGGCCGCTATTTTGTACGCTCCTTCCAGGTTTACCGGGGTTTCATACTGCATACCGGGATTAATAATCACCCCGTTGAACAGCACCGGGCCGGTGCTGCTGTTGATAAAAGCGGAATTACTTATTTTATGTTTTGTAAACGAAACATTAACGTTGGCCGTAAAGTTATTGTAGTTCCTGGTATTAAAATAAGTGTACGTGGCAGTGCTGTTGTAGGAGAGCTGCTGCTTTAAGAAGGCATTTCCACGGTAGATGACCGTTGGATTGGAATAGTCCAGTACGTTTTGCAATTGCCGGGCGGTGGGGTCGGTGGTAGTTGTCCTGAAGTTAAGCCGGAGCGACTGGTTTCTCGCTTTATGGTATTGAACCGTAAGTGCAGGAAGCGGCGCCAGGAACGTTTGCTCCGTTTTACCCGGGGTACCGTTAACGATACCGGATAAATCCGTTTTCTGAATACCCATACCTATTTGGGCATTCAACCGTTTACTTAGGGTCAACTGAACATTGGCCGTATAACAACCCGCGATGATTTGATTGCGGTAGGAACTGGACTGAAGGGAATCCGGCAAATCATATTTCCCGGTACCGCCATTAAACAACATGGTAGCCAGGCCGGATGCAGTATTACTTAGCCTGGCGTCATACCTGAACTCCATCCCGGCAATTTTATTGAGCATTGTTGTAAACGACAGGTGTGCGCCCCAATCACTGTGCTGTACATCCGTTTCCGAATGCTGGTTAAGGGTATCGGGCGGCAGGGCGGTAGCATTGTTTAGATGCCCATACAGGTTCAATGTTTGCAGGTTGCTGTGAGAATGATTGATTTCCTGTGTCAATTCCAATGATAGGGTTTTGCCGGCCTTATTAAAGCGATGGCGAAAGAGAATACTGTTTTTCAGCTGGTTGGCTTTACCGGAACCTGCAATGGTAGAATTTAATGTATTAATAGTCATATCCTGGCTGCTTGCCGCGGAATTGATTTCACTGATGCTCTGGCTTTCATTGATGTTAAAAGACGGCTTGAAGGAGAAGGAATTGGCGGAGTCCAGTTGCTGCTCCAGCTCAAGGACCAGGTTATGGCTTTCAGTATGGCTGTTGGATGCATTTATGCCGGTTTGGATGGTAGCTGCATTACCAGGCACCAGGTAGGTTTTTATGTCTTCGGTTCTGTTTTCGATGTTGTTTTTATTGTAGAAATAGCTTCCGTTTATAATCGTTCGTTCGCCGGGAGCATCATTAAAATTAATGCCTCCCGCCCAGGTATTGATTATACCGGGAGGCGGGCTGAACTGGCTGCTGATATTGGCCAGTTTACCGAAAAGTTGTGCGTCGCTTAGTCCTGCAAACATTCCCCCGTTCCCGTTTCGGATGGCCGATACTATTTCACCGGCGGAGAAGTATTGCCGGTTAATATTATTTCCCTGGCCGGTTACCGATATTCGTTGTTTTCCTTTAAAGCTGTTGAGGTTTAGCGAGGCAGAAAACCGGTTGTCGGTGCCCGCGCCGATTTCCGGGTTGCCAAACTCACCGGAACGCCGGTTTGGTTTGGTAACGATATTCACGGTCTTTACGGTGCTCCCGTCATTGAACCCGTTAAATTTACTTTGTTCGGATTTTGCATCAAATACCTGCACTTTCCCAACCAGCTCCGAGGGTATATTTTGGGTAGACATGCGTATATTGTCTCCAAAATAGGGCCGGCCGTCAATCAGTATCCGTTTTACTTCTTCACCCTGCGCAACCAGGGTTCCGTCTTTAAATAGATTAAACCCGGGTATTTTCTTTAACAGGTCTTCCAGCAGGGCATTGGGTTTTGTTTTAAATTGAGTAGCGTCAAATTCAGTGGTATCGCCCGTTATTCTTATGAGAGGCAGGGTAACAACTACCCCGGCCAGCGCCTGCCGGTTTACTTCCATATAAAGCATACCCAGTTTCAGCATGGATGCGGTTCCTGGCATTCTTATATTCAATGTCCTGCTTTTGTACCCTATGCAGGATGCTACCAGGATATAGTTTCCCGCCGGTATATGGTTTATTATAAAGCTTCCGTCTTTTTGAGCTGGCAGGACTTTGTATACCGAAGAGTCCGTTTTCAGCAGCATTATCGTGGCATTGGCCAGTGCCAGGTGATAGCTGGTGTCGGCCAGTTTACCTTCTATGCCTCGCCGTATGGGTGTTTGCCCGGCCATTTTCCCGGAAATGCCTGCTGCAATAAAAATTAAAAGTAGCGGTCTAATCATAAACAGGAATGAGCAACGTGCATTTTCGGGGTTGTGCTTCAGTCGAGGGGAAATGTAATTTTAAATTCCGATCCTTTCAGTTTACTGGTAATGGCCAGTGTTAAGTGTGAATAGTCTATTGTTATCACCGAACTGTCATGGGTGCCCTCTTCAACAACAGCGTAGGTGCTGATTTTTTTATTGCCGGCGGTATCCGTGGTGGTTTCTGTTTTTGAAATGGCGTATTCAATTTTTTTTGAGCCCAGTCCCGAAGCAAGGGGAGGCATGCTCCACACGATTTTAGCATCGGAAATTTTAAATATTGATTTCAATTGGACTTCTTTTTTATCCATTATCATTTTATGCGATAGAAGCGTGGTATCGGATGAAAACGCTTTATTGGCAAATAATACCAATGCCGGGAACAGGCAATAAAAAAGGAATGGTTTCATTTTTCTGATCGGTTGTAAAGGGCTGCAATAACGGATTGCAGCCCTTTGGGATGAAAATTCAGTTCATTGAACGTACCTGTTTAAGAAGCGTAGATTTCACCGGCGCAAATCAATACCAGTGAGGCCAGGCATTCCGGGGCTGTAATGGCACAAAGGCTATATTCCACCCAACCCATGGCATCTATCTTTTTTGCCACACAATCTGTAATAGGAGTTACCTCCGTGGGGGCCGGTTTCATGGAAGAAATCAAGGCGTTGTTTTTAATGCTGGCGCCGTTAATGACCTCTCCGTTTATGTTTTTCAGGGATATATTTCCTGTAAAACTGGATTTTTCGGTCATGGTACGTATGCTGGCGCTGGTTGTTACTTCTGCAATCGTGGTATAAAATTGCCCGTCTTTAAAGTAACTGAAAGCCCGGATAATGGAATTGTCTGTCTTTACCAGATCGGCAATAATAATTTTGTCTTTATAAACGGTTAATGCAACGGATGCCGGGGCAACACCGTAGTTTTTCAGCATTTTGCTGTACTCGGTGGAAGCTTTAAACGTTTCCAGCAGGGCGTTTTTAGTGCCGGCAGCATAATTTTTTGTACTTGCCAGGAGCAGAAAGGATAGTGCGAATACCCTGGCAGCTTGTTGTAGTTGCTTCATGTAGAATGAAATTTAGGTTTGAAAAAATGTGTGGGTAAAATAGGCGGGCGCTGTATTGGAATCATAGTTGCATTACTGTATGATATGCTACTTTGCCCCGATTCCGTAAGTGCAGTGTTTTTTATTTTACATATTGGTAAGGTTTGGTGAATAATACGGGTTTGTTGCTCAATGAATGTAACGCTTGGGCAAGCAACTACACGTGCAAACTCATAGCTGAGTACGTTTGACAGTTTGCTGTGTCCTTATTATCTATATCTGTGTAATGAGACAGGCAGGTCGATGCCTGCCTGGGGGGAAGGGAGAAGAAGATGGGGGTACGGGCGAATGCTTATTTTTTGGTTTTTGCTGCTTTCCTGCCAGCTGTTTCAGCATTTTCCTTTAGCCGGTATTTTACTATTTTGCTGACCAGACTTAGAGGTAATTGCTGGTCGAGGGGAAACTGCACGGAGCCTTTGGCGGCTTTATAAACAGACAATTCTTTTTTGAAGGCTTCGATAGCTGATACCCGGGGATAAAACCCAATATGTTTATTGAATGCCGCATACCACACGAGCATGCCCTGCTGCTTAAAGGCCGGTATATTATAACTGATCACTTCTTCCGCCTGCGGCACCAGTTTTTTAATGGTGTCCCGGAGTTCCTGCATCATAGCTTTGGAATGCCGGGGCAGCGCAGCAAAATAGTCGTCTACCGTTTTATATTTTGTTTTTGTTGCTTCCATGGTAGTTGGTTTTGATAACATAAACCTACACCCATAAATTCAGTTTTAGCAGGTGCAAAGACGACATTTTGCCGGGGTGAATACGCCATTAATCTGCCGCCGCTCCCGGCAGTTCATAAATAACCGCTTCGTAAGGCCGCAGGCTGTCGCCGGCGGATGGAACGGGATAATTGCTCAGCAGCATTTTTGCCTTACTCATATCAAGCCCCGTTTTTGCTGCGGCTGTTTTATTTTTAAAATTCAGGAGCACCAATAGTTTTTTATTGCCCAGCTCACGGGTATAGGCATATACTTCGGGATTGTTTTTGTCCAGCAGGCTGTATTTGCCATACACCAGTACAGGATTGTCTTTGCGCAGTTTAACTGCCCGGCGGAAATAATTCAGTACCGAGTTAGGGTCTTTTTCTTCGGCGGCTTCATTGACGGTGGTATAATCCGGGTTTACCTTTATCCAGGGGCGGCCGCTGGTAAAACCGGCATTGGCGCTGCTGTTCCACTGGAAGGGAGTGCGCCCGTTGTCGCGCGCGGAGCGTTGCTGTTCTTCTAAAAATGCTTTTGTATCGCCCCCTTCGCTTTTGAGGTGCTTGTATTTATTGATGGTGGAAATATCCCGGTAATCGTCTATCGCATTAAAACGGATATTGGGAATGCCCAGCTCGTCGCCATAGTAATAATAAGGTGTGCCCCGCATGGTCATAATAAACGTGGTCAGCATCTTTGACGAAAGCCCGCGCCAGGCTGCGCTGTCATTGCCCCAATGGCTTACCATACGCGGCTGGTCGTGGTTGCCGAGAAAAATAGACACCCATCCTTTTTCCGCAAAGGCACTGTCCCATTTGGAATAAACCTTTTTAAATTCCAGCAGGCTGTAATTGGGGTCAAAATGGCCCACATCCATGCCTTCAAAATGATAGGCCATATTCAGCTCATGGCGTTCGGGCGCCACCAGGTCCATGGCATCCTGCAGGGTATTGCCTGCGCCTTCGGCCACGGTCATGATATTGTATTTGCTGATCACCTCGCGGTTCATTTCCTGCAGGTAGTCGTGCAGGTGAGGGCCCATGCCATAGTATTGAATAACGTTTTTTTCATAACCTTCCGGGAAGGGTGGAAAGCTGGTATCTTTGGCTACAAACTGGAATGCATCCATCCGGAAGCCATCGATGCCCTTGTTGAGCCAGAATTTCATGATATCGTATACCTCGTGGCGCACCTGCGGGTTTTCCCAGTTCAGGTCGGGTTGCTTGCGGGAAAAATAATGCAGGTAGTACGCGTTGGTGAGCGTATCGTATTTCCAGGCATCGCTGTTGATGTCAAAGAAGCTCCACCGGTAGGGAGGCTTACCCCTTTCGGCATTCCACCAGTGGTAGTAATTGCGGTAGGGGCTATTTCTTGAACTGCGCGATTGTTTAAACCAGTTGTGCTCATCGCTGCTGTGGTTAACCACCAGGTCCATCACCAGTTTAATATGACGCCGGTGCATTTCATACAGCAGGGTATCGAAATCGGCCATGCTGCCAAAGTCTTTCATGATGTTGCGGTAATCGCTGATATCATAGCCGTTGTCGTCGTTGGGAGAGGAATAGATGGGATTGAGCCAAACCACGTCTACCCCGAGGCTTTTTATATAATCCAGTTTGGAAATAATGCCTTTCAGATCGCCGATGCCATCGCCGTCGCTGTCTTTAAAGCTGCGGGGATAGAGCTGGTAAACGATTGCTTCCTTCCACCATTCGCGGCCGGGGATGGCAGCAGTATCATTTTTTGGGGCATTGCTTGTAGCCGGGTTGTTGCGGCAGGCGCAAAGAATAGAGAGGGCGAGCAGTAAAATAGTGTGTTTTCTCATGGCATTCAATCGTAGCCCAAATTAACGGCTTTTCAGGTATGCGGGTTCATCCCGTATTAATCGTTTCTTCAACACTATAAAGCGCTGTTAAACCGAAGTTATTATACCGGCATGATGTCTTTTACTGCAACCGGCCTATTTAACGGCAACCAGCTCAATCTCCACAACAGCGTCTTTCGGCAAACGGCTTACCTGCACGGTAGTCCGGGCGGGCTCCGGTTTTGAAACAAACATGGCATATACTTCATTCATGGCGGCAAAATCACTCATGTCGGTAAGATATACGTTTGCCTTTACCACGTCTTTAAAGTAATAACCGGCTTCAATAAGCACTTCCCGGATATTTTCCATTATTTGCAGGGTTTGCTCTTTGATGCCGCCTTCCACTAATTTACCATTGCTCATCCCGATGGTACCGGATACATATAAAAACATTCCCTGTGCTCTTATGGCCTGTGAAAACGGGCCGATGGGCTCGGGGGCATTGGGGGTGTAAACGCCTTCTCTCATTTTTTAGGTTTTTTAGTGCGTTATTTTTTTATTGAATTATCTTTAAGACATACCAAAACCAATTCCCGTCATGCAACCTGCATCCTGGCTCAAATTAGGCTTTTTCCCGGTTTTTTTCCTGTTATCGCTATCCCTCGCGGCGCAGCAAAAAGGAACGGCTTCCAATCCTTATCTATTAAATCCTTCCGCTACCACCGTAGCCTGGGGCAACTACTGGTCGGAGATGCCGCCGGTACTGCGCATTCACAGCGGCGATTATGTAACGGTGCGCACCGTACTTACCTCTACGCCCGAACGCCTGGAGCAGGCGGGGGTTCAGCCCGCCGAGGTGGAAAAGGAACTGCGCGATGTGCAGGCGGTAAAAGACCGCGGCCCCGGCGGCCATGTGCTTACCGGTCCCATTTATATTGAAGAGGCCGAACCGGGCGATGTGCTGGAAATACGGTTGCAATCCATTGAGCTGGCTATCCCGTATGGGTACAATGCCATCGGGCAGAGCGGGTTTTTGTCGGATGAGATCTTTGATCGCAAGATGCGGATTGTGCCGCTGGACCGTGATAAAATGATAGGGCATTTTGCTCCCGGTATAGAAATACCCCTGCATCCTTTTTTCGGGAGCATGGGCGTAGCGCCGCCCAAAGAAGCCGGCCGCTGGAACAGCGCACCGCCGTGGATACATGGCGGCAACCTGGACAATAAAGAGCTGGTAGCCGGTACGGCTCTTTTTATTCCCGTGCATATCAAAGGCGCCCTGTTTGAAATAGGCGACGGTCATGCCGCGCAGGGCAATGGGGAAGTGGATATTACTGCTATTGAAACATCGCTGATCGGCCATCTGCAGTTTATTGTGCACAAAGGTAAAAAGCAGCTTTGGCCCAGGGCGGAAACGCC
>JACXTT010010301.1_pt1 | contig 12627 bp, 7 predicted proteins | sample 9270951 | NCBI WGS metagenome assembly JACXTT01 (sample SAMN15532306, study PRJNA645909) | rock metagenome | isolation source: weathered quartz diorite | place: Puerto Rico | collected 2017-06-21 | reverse complement strand
GCCGGGGGGCGCGGGCTAAACCGTCTGTGAGTGTCTTGTTAGTGCCGAGGGATTGCTCCATACCCAAGTTCCACTGATGAGGCCTTGGTTGTTTCACACCCAGCTCAAAGCTAGGAATCAGGGAATATGGAGGCTTAGGGTCGGAACTCGGAGGCGGTGTTGCCTGAGCGACTCTGAGTGGAAAAGGAACGCCGGAGAGAAAAGTTCCGGATGACGTGGTTCCGCCAAGCACGGATCCGGCAAGCCGGCCTGCGGCATCGTAGAAGACACCGAATCCTCCTCTTAGTACACGCTCTCGCCCCGGTTTTTGTGACACTCCGTAGGCGACTCCAATCCGCGTCGCAAAATTAGTGGAGTTCGAGTGCCATGACATTCCTGGCTCTGCCAGATGAATCGTAGACGGATTCTCCAACAACCCCACGGCAATGATAGGAGGATGATTCGAATTGATTGAAGCGGCCGGATTGAATTCCCACCTCACACCATAGCAGAGGGTTAATCTCTTTCCCGCTCTCCAAGTGTCCTGTGCGAAGGCAGACAAATGGTTGACATTCGTAGTAGCTTTGCCCGTCTTGCCGGCAATTGATACGAAGTTCGCAATCCCGTTCAGCGCGCCGGCTACGCCATCAAAGTTTGTATCCTGTTCATATTCAGAGCTGTCCAGGATCGGCGAGAGGTGCCGCCAGTCAATGCCCATCTTAAATTGGTGTGCGCCCGTTGCGATTGCTAAGCTGTCGATGACATTTATCTGGCGTTGGAGATTGCGCGCAGTCTTTCCTACTTCGAACCCAATCTCTTCCCCCAAAACAAGATCGAATATTGAGTCGGCCCTCGACGCAAAGGGTGGAAAGAGGATCGCGTCGGCAGGAGGTACTGCTCCGCCAAAGTCATCTAAAGACCAAACAGTGCCGCCTGAATTTCTGCTGTAATTCGCACGGAAGTCGTTAACAATCCTGGGACTCACTATCTGAGTTGAGCCGATTGTCATGGTGACAGTCTTGAAGAGGAGGCTAGTGCTGCCGTTGAGACTTACTGTTTGAGAGATCGAACTGCCGCCACGTTCGCTTCCCTTCGAAGGAGCATAGTTGTACCGCCCGAATAGAGTGATCTTGCTGCTGAACGTGTGGTCGATTCTTATGCTCGTGGCGTTAAGACTCGAGGGATTTGAGTAGCCGGCGTCGAATTCGGCCAACTCGTCCCCTAGATCGGCGCCGTTCGGAACAGGAAAAGCCTTTAGGAAAGGTTGCATCTGAAGTGGAGCGTTGCTTCGTGCTTTTACAGTCGGAACGGCAGTTATCCCAACATGCGGCTGGCGTAGTCGTAGCCCTTCGTAGGAGAAAATGAAGAAAGTTCGATCCCGAACAATCGGTCCGCCGAGCACCCCACCAAAATCGTTGTGACGTAGAGCAGGTTTCCGAAGCCCCAGACTGTTTGCAAACCAGTCATTCGCATCCAGCGCGTCGTTGCGGAAGTATTCAAACAGGGTTCCGTGGAATTGGTTCGTTCCAGAACGCGACACTGTCGCCACTTGCGCTCCCGGCATCCTGCCAAACTCAGCTGCATAGGTTGAGGTTTGTATGGCGAACTCCTGCAGCGCATCCACGGAAACGAGATTGCTCGTGGTGCCGAGAGCGCTTAACGCAGGAACAGTCCCGCCGGCAGTTTGTCTAATCGAAACGAATGGATCGATGGCGATATTCGCGCTTACGCCGTCAACCGTAAGGTAGTTAGCGTTTGTTCTTTGGCCGTTTACGCTGAACTGCCCTTGTGTCTTGGTCAGAACTATTCCGGGTGTAAGTTCGATAAGAGTACTAAAACTTCTGCCGTTGAGCGGGAGGTTCTCGATGAATTGACGATCGATGATCGTACTGACAGCAGCCGATGTTGTCTGAATCAGTGAGGCGCCCTCTACAGTGACTGACTCGCTGATTTGACCCACTTTCAATTGGAGCTTCAGAACTCGTTGATCGTTTACGTTCAGCGCGATATTTGTCACCTCTAATGTGGCAAATCCCTGGCTCTTCGCTGTTACGTTATAACGTCCGGGAGGCAGTAGCTGAACCGCGAAGTAGCCGTGAGAGCTTGTGACTACCGCGCGTTGCAGCCCGGTGTCAGCATTGGTGACTGTGATCTCTACGTCAGGTACAAGGGCGTCCTTCTCATCCACAACCACACCGTCGAGCGTCGCGGTCGCTGCCTGCATATGCGCCAGCATTAATTCAAATCTGGGGCTGCCGTATGTTGAGGAGATGACCGACAAAGTGAAACTGGTCAAAACGAGAATGAGGGACCCTCTGGTCGCGAGTTTACTTGCACTTCTAGTCACTTGAGTACTCCTTCCGAGAGCCCGGTTCCGATTCGTGTCCAACGCCTCTACTGACTCATTGGATATATATCGGCAGCGACGCCTGCCGGAATGGGTCGCTTATTCAATCCAGCGAAGAAAATCATCTGAAATGCGTCATCAGGACGACATCCCTGCTTAGGCTCCTACGGGCTATCGCGAGGCGCTTGCCGTCTCGAGACCAGTCAAAATTAACTATGGAGTTAAATGAGTCAGCTTTGAAATCAGTTAGCTGCTGCCCAGGGCCGCCATCGAGCGGCTGACGCCAAATGTTTGCCGCTCCTCCTCCACGCACGTCAAAGTAGGACAATGCGCCTCCATCCGGGCTCCAGCGAACGTGTTGGAGAGCACTAGCACCAAGCGACAGATTGAATATTCTGATGGGATCACCGCCATGAACTGAATCGACGCCTATCCGATTCCGTTTATCGTGATCATCAGGCGGGATAGAATAAGCGACGAGACTTCCATCCGGTGAGACGGCCAACGCTTGACTGTGGGAGACATCGCTCGCAGACAAATCCCTCGCTAGTACTGATTCACCTCCATCAACTGGCACTGTCCAACGAACAGGTCTTCCAGAATTCGAGGATTTATACGTCACCCATTGGCCATCTGCGGAAAAGACAGGATTCAGTTCTCCAGCGCCGTTTGTTAGCTGCATCGGGTTTGTTCCATCAATATTCACTCTCCAAATATGGTTGGTGTCCTGTTGAATCGACACGAAGGCAACAAAGCGACCATCGGGTGACACTGACAGCCCGCTGCGATCCGTACCCAGATCGTGCGTCAACTGCTTTCGGTTAGAGCCATCGGCATTCATGATCCAGATATCCGACCGGCCACTCGCATTTGACGAGTAGACTATTCTGTCATCAGGAGTCCAGCCGATGCCTGCAAACCCATCGGTCAGGGCCGGACCCGACGTGATTTGTTTGGCTTCGCCGTCTTCTAGTGACTGAGTCCAGATATTCATCGTCCTCTGTCCTCGGACAGTGACCAGAGCACTAGAATCTACCGATAGACTCAACCCCGCGTAAAAATTCAAATCGACTGAGATTCTGCGGACTATTCCTGCTGGGTAGGCCATTTCCCACACTTGTGTCGGTTGGCTCTCTCGCTCGTTTGCAATCAACAGCAACGATCGGCAATCCGCAACCCATGCGATATCACCAATGTAATAAAAATCCTGGGTGCTGATCCGCTGTTCCACTCCATCTCTTGCTCCTATGTCAACCAGTTCCACATGACGTATCTTCTCTTCTAGATGACCGCCCGTGCACACGATTCGGTTTCCGTCGGGCGACCACGCTAGAGACCCAAGATAAGAAGACGGAAGGTAACGAGTAGCCAGCTTTCGCTCATCACTACCGTCAACATTTGCAACAAACAAGGCGCTTTCACCTGAGTCATATTCGCGGATAAATGCGAGGTGAGCACCGTCTGGTGAGAAGGTGATCGGATTATTGGCGCCGCTGGTAGTGACTATGTTCGAGATCAATTTACTCGGCACACCACCACTGGCAGAAACCCGGTAGAGCGCGGGAGAGTCTGGATCAGTTCCGACGTCCTCGACATAGTAAAGATCGCTTCCGTTCGGCGAAAATGTCAGTCCCAAGTATTCGCTGTTGCCCCGGTGAATAATTTCCGACTGACTATTAGTTGCGACCTCTCTGGTCCAGAGGGTGGATCCACTGAAGTAAGCGACGTAACGACCGTCCGGCGAAACTGCTGCGCCGTGAGCGTCGCCACTCGTCGTCATCCAGGTCAGTTCGATGCTCTCCGATGGACCCCTTCGTTTGGAAACAATGCCTTTGTATGTAAAGTAACCGGCGCCGAGGGTCGCTAATAGAACCGACACCGTCGCTCCCGTCCAAAGCTTATGGCGTCGAAGTTTAGTTACAGCGCTGGACACAGTGGGTTTGCGGCCCAAATCGGCAGTTGGTAACGACGATCCATCCGCTGCCTCTGGGTGACCGTCGTATGCGCCTTTTCCCGAACGCTCAAGCTGAGTTTCGAGTTGGAGGGCGTTTCTCAGGCTCCTCAGATCGGCCATCAGGTCTTGAATCGCAGGATATCGCTGTTCTCTGTCTTTGCGCAGAGCTTTCTCGATTACGCACTGCAATTCATCCGGCGCGTTTGCTGGCGTCACTGGGGTTTCATTCAGGATTGCTGAGATCAGTTCACTTGTGGTCTTTCCTTGAAACGGCGTACAGCCGGCGACCATTTCGTAGAGCATCACCCCGAGGCTGAAGATATCGCTGCGCGCGTCGACGTTCCTTCCGCGGGCTTGTTCGGGCGACATATACTTCACCGTGCCCATCAATAAATCAGAGGATAGATCCGCATCCTCAATCGCTCCGCTCGCTCTAGTCGGCTCATAATGCTCAACAAGCTTGGCCAGTCCAAAATCAAGCAGCTTTACGTATCCATCCGGACGGAGCATGACGTTCTCAGGCTTGATGTCGCGGTGCACGATGCCCGCTAGATGCGCCGACGCCAGCGCGCTGGCCACCTGAATGGCAATCTCCAACGTTTCAGGGAGCGTCAGTGACGTGCGCTTCATCCGCTGCCGAAGCGTCTCTCCATCAACAAACTCTGTTGCGATGAAGCGTTGGTCTCCGAACTCGCCTATCTCGTGAATAGTCAGGATGTTCGGATGATTCAGCGCGGACGCCGCTTGTGCTTCCTGCTGGAAACGTCGCAGCCGGTCTTGGTGTCTGGTGTAATCGAATGGAAGTAGCTTTAGAGCTATTTTGCGATTGAGCAGTTTGTCTGCGGCCAAATAAACCTCGCCCATACCGCCTTTGCCGATCAATCTCACTATTTCGTAGCGGTCGATGTTCTGGCCTGGCGCTAATTGATGTTGGTCGTCTGCGAGGAATGGAGCCGCAACTTCCAGAGCCGGTCTTTCCATCAGATTCCATTCTCGCCCATCGGATGCGAGCAGAGATTCAATCTCGCTTCGCAGCATCGGATCACCAGAGCAGGACTGATCCAAAAAGGCGGCGCGCTGCTCGGGCTCGAGTTCAATCACGGCCGTGAACAACTCGTTTAGGTGTTGCCAGCGCTCAGGGGTCATCTTTGTAAAAGGTTGTCGGTATTCGGTCTCGAACTCCCTAAATAGGAAGCGAGAAATCTAACGCGAAGCTATCATCGGGACGCAAGGCAGGCGAAATCTGGGACCATCCTGTTTCGAGCGCACGCCTCACTTTCCGTCCAAGATCTCTCGGCCTAGCAAGGCTTTCGCGGCCCGCCACTCACGCATTATCGTGATGGGGGCCAGTTTCATTACCTCTGCAGTCTCCTCAACTGTCAGTCCGCCGAAGAACCTCAGTTCGACGATTTGGCTCTTACGCGGATCGATGGCGGTCAGGCGATTTAATGCGTCGTCGAGCGCCATTAACTCTACGGCTCGCTCGTCGCAAACAACTGCCACGTCGTCGAGCGGAACGTGTTCGGCCCCGCCTCCGCGTTTGCTGTAACGATACCTGCGCGCGTGATCAACCAGGATATGGCGCATTACCTGAGCGGCGACGGCGAAGAAGTGGGCGCGATCCTGCCAGTCGACCTCTTGCTGATTGACCAGCCGAAGGTACGCCTCGTTGATGAGAGCGGAAGTCTGAAGGGTGTGTCCGGAATTCTCTCGGCCCATGAAAATGCGGGCCAGCCGGCGTAACTCCGGATAAACGAGCGGGACCAATTCATCGAGCGCCGCTTTGTCGCCGCTACTCCACCTGGTCAAAAGTAGAGTGATCTCACTAGGGATTGCGGCCATAAGCCAAGCCATGCTCAAAATTTGGATCTGTGCGCGGAAAGAAACCTGCCCCAGTTTTTCTTCGAGGCCACGCTGCCGAGCCAGCGCGATGATAGCACCTCACGGAAATTCTCGCTATGGAGAGTGAAGCGAAGAATTCCTCACGATAAGGACCGAGAAAGGAGTGAGAATGAAAACCTCAAGGAACCGATGCGGTGCTCACATCGTCGCTCTGGCCTTGCTCTTGCTGTGCGTAACTGGGCTTGCAGTCAGCTCGCAGCAACTCAGCAAAGTGAACAAACCAAACACCTGCGGCACTCTGCCGTTACCATCAAGTCTCAGTTACTTAGGCGGGCTGAACGATGGATCGCGCTTCACCAATGGACTTGGTAACGCCCTTAACGCTCAGCGCGCGACGCTAGGGACGGCAGACGTTCTGGTTGTTGCCGTCGGGCAAGACGGCAACGGGAGCGGGACCTTGGAAATTTACTTTGTGGATCCGAATACCGGATTGTTGCTCGACGGAACAAATATTGGCTCGCTCACGGCGGTGCAGCCGCACCTCTCCCCATACGTCGGCGTGGCGATTCGATCGATCTCAGGCGGAGACGTTAACGGAGACGGCGTTCCTGACTTTGCTTTGGGCAGTCCAGCCGGAGCCGCATTCGCACTCGTCGGGCAAGTTTCAGGCGGTATCTTGAGCTACCAGGTCTGCGCTCTGGCGCCGCCTTCCAGTTCGAGCGGATTTGGCGCTAGCACAGCGATGGGGAATATCGATGGAATTCCCGGTGACGAGATTGCTGTCGGCGCAACCGGAGGCGGGAAGGGTAACTCAAGGAGTGTAGGTAAGGTTGCGATATTCGCATTTGACGGAATCGGGTTTACCAACACTCAAACCATTTCAAGTCCCATTCCAAACCCCGGACTGGATGACTGGTTCGGAAGTAGCGTGACCATCGCCGACGTAACAGGCAGTTCCGCAAACGATCTTGTCGTGGGAGCTGGCGGCAGTACTGTAAGCGGCGCTGGGAATGCAGGTCGAGTATACATATTTCCGGGACCGGTCAATGCCTCAATCTTCCAAGTGCTTGCGACCGGAATCGGTGGCGACCAGTTTGGATCCAGCGTCGCAACCGCGAACGTCGACGGTGGAGTCACAGATGTGATCGGGGCAACGTCGGGAACCTCGGCTAATCCCAGAGCTAACGTTTACAGCGGGGCGACGACCAGTGGGCAGTCACCAAGTTTCGTCCTGCAGCCAATAGCTGGTCGCAGCGGTTTATGGTTCGTCGGGCAGAGCGGTGATTTGAATAGTGACGGCCTGGCAGAAGTGCTAATGGGCGCGGCCACCGGCTGCGGCGGGACGGTATACGTTTATCTGTCGAGTGGGTCCTCACCCCTCGCAACGCAACTGGCCTTCCAATCACCCGTGGCTGGCACAACCAAATTCGGCTCATCAGTTGCGATTGGACCCGGAACACGACTCTTTTTTGTCGGTGACAGTCTCATAACTGTCGGTTCGATTTATCAAAATAATGGTCAAGTGCATGTCTTCACGGTGAATTAAGATAGCGGCTCAAACGTGAGCGCGACGGACCTTTAACCACGCCTTGAGTTTTTCCTTTGCGTGCCACAAGCCTCTCTCAAAGTGGGTCCGGCCCAAGGGAGCCGAAGTGCCGCTGGGACCGAGGGTAGGACATTCGCCTCTCCTCACCTTCGGTCCCTCACCTCAGCTAACCGAGAGTGACATTTGTTTGGAGGTCCTGTATGCCACGACTCTGTTCAACATTAGCGATTCTGTTTCTCGTTGGTGGCGCTTGGGGCGCTTCGGCTCAGACTTCTCGGTCGAGCTTGGATTCACTAATCTCGCGATGGCCCGCTATGCCCATGGCGATTTAGATGGCGCGATCGCGGACTTTGACATAGCCATCGCCTTTGACCCGAGCTATGCCGCGGCCTTCCACAACCGTGGACGAGCCCAGCACGAGAAGGGAAATCTGGATAAAGCAATCGCCGATTACAGCAGAGCGATCGCGCTGGACCCACGTCTCGCCGCCGCTTACAACAACCGCTGCGCCGCGCTCCACCAGAAAGGCGATCTGGACGGAGCGATGGCCGATTGCAACCGGGCAATCGGACTAAGGCCCCGCTTGGCCGAGGCCTATTTGAATCGCGGCAATGTCCGTGAATCAACAGGAGACCGCGATGCCGCACTGGCTGATTTCACCAGGGCCATCGAAATCAATCCGCTCCTGCCGGGGGCTTACTTCAATCGGGGCAACGCGAGGTATAACAACGGCGATTTGGACGGCGCGATCTCGGATTATGACCGCAGCATAAAGATAGACCCTCGACAGGTCGAGGTTTACTGCAATCGCGCCGCAGCGCGGCGAGGCAAGGGAGATATCGATGGAGCCATTGCCGACTACACGGCGGAGATCAAACTGAAGCCAAGTTATGCGCCAGCTTATTTGAATCGGGGTCTGGTGCGAATGCTCCAGGGTAAGGTGGCCGAGGCAAAGCTCGATTTTGAAGACTGTCTGAGGCTGGACAGCAGCCTGAAACCAAGAGTGCCGACCCTCAACCTCGTCCAATAACGAGGCTGCCCGGGTCGGATGCTGTTGACAGTGACTACAGCCTGCAGCCGCTTGTAGTTTCGGGCGCAAGCGCGAGGAAGGGATCATGAGCCTACGATAACGATCATTATGTAATGACTGCACACTGCGACCATCCACTAGCGCGAACATATCGGACTTAAGTTGACTTGAGCCTAATTGAAATTCTCCTTTCAAAGAAACAGCGACTAGGAGGGGATCAGGCTTGGACTTCGTTGACATTTGGTTTGAGCGCGCAAACCAGAATCCATTCGATCACGTAACCATATCTGACCTCGGCTGAGAGCGCTACGCCCAAAAGTTTCTGTCCAACGTCCGATACTGAATCGCCTCGCTCACGTGCGGCGATTCGATCGCTTCCTTGCCTTCAAGATCAGCGAGCGTGCGGCTCACCTTCAATATCCGGTCATATGCTCTCGCTGATAACCCAAGCCGCGTGATCGCATTCTCTAACAATCCTTTCGAATCTGAACCGATCGAGCAATACTTGCGGATCAATCGCGGAGACATCTGAGCGTTACAGAAGATTCGCTCGGTCGCGAAGCGCTCAAGCTGAACTCGACGCGCACGCACTACTCTCTCGCGTATCTCCGCTGAGCTTTCGGCAGGAGTGTCGCTGGCAAGCTCTTTGAACTTCACTGCCGGGACATCGATGTGAATGTCTATGCGATCGAGCAACGGTCCTGAGATCTTCGACACATACCGCTGTATCTGCATCGGTGAGCACTTGCACTCTCGAGTGGGATCGTTAAAGAAGCCACAGGGACAGGGGTTCATTGCCGCGGCAAGCATGAATCGTGACGGAAACGTCAGCGACATCGAGGCTCTGCTGATGGTCACGTGACCATCCTCAAGCGGCTGACGCAGCACTTCAAGCACGTTACGTTCGAACTCCGGCAGCTCGTCCAGGAACAGCATCCCGTTGTGAGCCAATGACACTTCACCCGGACGCGGCATCGCCCCGCCGCCGATCAAGCCCGCATCCGATATCGTGTGATGCGGCGACCGAAAGGGCCTCGTAGTGATCAATCCGTGCTTTTCGGTCAGGCCTACCACACTGTGGATCTTTGTGCATTCGATGGCTTCTTCGAATTCGAGCGGCGGAAGAATTGTTGGCATTCGTTTCGCAAGCATCGTCTTGCCCGAGCCCGGAGGACCAATGAGCAGGATGTTATGGCCGCCGGCCGTAGCTACTTCGATGGCGCGCTTGGCGTGAGGTTGGCCACGCACCTCTCGAAAGTCATCAGGGTAGTGATCGAGGTTCGAGAGCAAGGCTTGAGTATCGATGTTCAGCGGCAGAGGCGGCTGCTGAGCGTTGATCAAGTCGACAACGCCCTTGAGCGTCGCAACTGGATAAACGTCCAGCCCGGTTACAACCGCAGCTTCGTGGGCATTCTCCTCAGGAACGAGCAGCCGCTTAACCCCGTGTGCTCGAGCCGCGACTCCAATCGGCAGAGCCCCCTTTATTGGACGAACCCGGCCGTCCAAGGACAGCTCCCCCACGATAAGCGTGTCGCGAAGTTCTTCTCGGTTGAGGTCGCCGTTCGCTCCGAGTATGCCTATCGCAATCGGGAGATCGAAGCTAGAGCCCTCTTTCTTGACGTCTGCCGGGGCCAGGTTGACGGTCACGCGATGAATGGGAAAGAAGAAGCTGCAGTTGTTGATCGCCGCGCGTATGCGCTCCCGGCTCTCGCGAACCGCAGCGTCCGGCAAGCCAACCATCGTAAACACCGGCGTCATGCTGTCGCCGGCTCGAGGGGTCAGATCGATTTCAACATCCACGACGTACGCGTCAATGCCAAACACCGCTGCGCTAATGGTCTTGAAGAGCATTCCGACTTCCTCCATCGGGATCCGTTTTGAACAAGCTTGTGCTGGGAACCCAGGAAGTCAGACGTCATCCCCGCCTGTTTCTATTCGACGTAATCTAACACGGCCAACCGTCACTTGTCAGACGAAGTCGTGCTTTGCACGCTCTCAATTAACTCCTGGCGAATCTTTGCGGCTTTGCGGGAAAAGGTTCTAACTCAAGGTTGGTTCCGCGCAAAGACGCAAAGGTCCGCCAAGACGTCTGCGGTATCGTGTCGACCCTGCTATCATTGAAGCAACCAAGCTGGACGCGGTCCTGAGGATTTGAAAGGTGACTCAAAATGGACGAAGCGGCGCGAAGAATCTTGATTCTGTTTGATCAAATGAAGAGCGACACTCTGGATCTGCATACGCTCTTTGAAGCGGGAGGCAACGATCCTGATGCTCGCGGCCACGTAATCGATCTCGTAGCGCGGCTGGTTCAAGAGGGCTTGCTCGAAGAACGCGGAAGCGATTTCTACGCGCTCACGGCTAAAGGGCGAACCGCACTCGGAGATCCATGAAGAACCTGACCGACACGTTGCTAACAATAGCTGTGCTCGGAGGAATCCTTTTCCTCAGCGCGGTGCTCACGAACCTGTTTACGCGCAAGATGTATTACAGGTGCGCTCAATGCAAAAACCTCAACGCAAAGCGAAGGACGCATTGTCGAGTCTGCGGTAGTGAGTTGGTCCAACAAGACCCAGCGGGTTAGTGTTTCGCCCAGCAGTCGTTCGTTTTCGACCAGCGCATCACCCTCTATTTGATCCAGGGACCGAGCCTAGAGATTCAACCGCTGCGCTTTTTCTTCGATCGCCTCGAACAGTCGATGCCGGTCAGTTCCGCCCTCCGCGCGCCGATAAGCAGTCAATAGCTCCTTCATCGCAACGAGCTCTCTATATAGCCCGGCGTTTTCAATCGGAGGCGTCAGGTACGACACAAGTTCTGCGTAAGACCGGCGCTTGGCAATGGTCCCCTCAGAAGGATTGTTGACGCTGTAGATGTACACGTTCGGCAGCTCTCCGATTAACCGATCGGGCCAGCAATTTTGCGATAGGCCCACTTGTTTTCCCGGCATGAACTCCATCGCGCCATGGGTCCCGACGTGGACAATGACATCCGCGCTAAAGATTCTCTCGAGGTACGTATACATCGCCATAAATCCGTGATGCGGCGCGCCGCCTTCGGCAGCGAGCAGCCGCATCGGGTCACCCTCGTATCCAAACGTCGGCTGGACCCCGACAAACACGTTCCCAAGCTGTATTCCCAACACCAGAATCTCGCGCCCGTTCGAATTGATCGTCCCCGGCGCCAGCCCCCACTCGCGCTCTATGTCATCGACATAAGGACAGAGGCGTCGATACTCGTCTACGCTCATTCGATAGGCGACGTTCGCGAGTATGCCGGATTGGCCGGCATTGCCTTCGAGCAGCATCTCGCGCAATTTATCCGGACTATCGGGCACGTCAACTGTGTATCCCTCTGTCTTCAACTTTGAGAGGACTTCCACCAGGCTCGGAAACACATCAAGGTCCGCTGCGGTTCCTATGTTTCCCTTGTTTGGGGGAAAGCAAAAGACTAGCAACGCCAACCGCAAATCAGCTCGCGGCGCCAGGCGCAAGCGATTCCACCGGGCGAGCCGCCTTGCGATTCGGTGACAGCGGTCCTCGAGCGGTTCAGGTTGATTCCCGCTCGCGGGTAAGCCGCCGTAGACGAACGGCTCGGTCGCGCCGTCGATTTCCGGAATGGCGATCTGCATCGCGGTTTGAATCGGATTGAGCCCGAGCTTGCTTTGCTTCCAATGCTCAATGCTCTGAACATCAAGCGAAACCATCGAGCGAAACGGCACATTCAACTCCTTCAGAAACTCCGCCGCTGCCTCGCTGTCATTCATGGCGGGCCCGCCGACGAAGCTGAATCCCGTAAGCGAAACGACCTGGCTTACACGCGACTTCCCTCCATTGCTCGCCCCATGTTTTTCGGGATCATCGACAAAGAACTTTCGACACGCGTCGCGATTGTCCATGAAAGTCGAGATCGCCGATATGACGCCTAGGCCTTCT
>JACXTT010010300.1_pt1 | contig 12630 bp, 10 predicted proteins | sample 9270951 | NCBI WGS metagenome assembly JACXTT01 (sample SAMN15532306, study PRJNA645909) | rock metagenome | isolation source: weathered quartz diorite | place: Puerto Rico | collected 2017-06-21 | reverse complement strand
CCCCCGCACGGGGGAGAAGGTGCCGAAGGCGGATGAGGGGGCTCTTGTTCGCGCGTTGCACGAACCCCTCATCCGCGCTTCGCGCACCTTCTCCCCTCGCGGAGGGGAGAAGGAAACTGACGGCCAGAGCACCGCGAGTTTTCTCTTACTCAGTCGCGGCGCGTGCGCGCGCCACCGCGTCCCAAGGTACACTTCCCGCTCCCATGAAACCCCCGGTGTTCCGATATCTCACCGCGGCGGGCCTGTCGCTCGCCGCCGCCCTGATTCAATGGACGCTCCGCTCCTTTTTCGGACCCGTTCCCTTCTTTCTTTTTTTCGTCGTGGTTTTCGTCTCGTCCCTGCTCGGAGGGCTCGGCCCCGGCATCCTCGCGGCGATCCTCGGCACGATCCTCAGCCGCGTGCTGATGCACGCCGACCTCGCGCACGTCATCTTCTTCGGGATCGTCAGCATTACGCTCGCCTGGTTCGGCAGCACGCTCGAACGACGCAGACTCGAAGAGCAGCTCGACGAGCAGGAACTGCTCACGAGCATCGCCAACGTAGCGCCGGCGATCGTCTGGATCACGAACGCCGAGAAGAGCTGCACCTACGTCAACGACCAGTGGCTGCGTTTCACCGGCCGCACGCGCGAGCAGGAGCTCGGCTTTGGCTGGCTCGATACCATGCACGGGGACGACGTTCCGCGCTGCATGCCCGTTTTCGAGAGCGCGTTCGCAGCCCGCAAACCCGTCGAGCTCGAGTACCGGCAGCGGCGTCACGATGGTGTGTATCGCCTGATGCTGAGCCGTGGCGTGCCGCGCTTCGATCGCGCGGGCAATTTCAGCGGCTACATCGGAGTCGCGTTCGACATCGATGACCTTCGTTTCGCCGAGCGCGAGACGACGAGGCTCGCGTCCGAGGTGGAGCACGAGCGCCAGCGCCTGGTGGACATCGTGTCAAACGTGCCCGGCGTCGTTTGGGAAGCGTGGGGTGAGCCGGACGTTGCGTCGCAGCGCATCGACTTCATCAGCAATCACGTCACACGCATGCTCGGCTACTCGGTCGGCGAGTGGCTCTCCACGCCGAACTTCTGGCTCACGATCGTGCATCCCGATGACCGCGAGCAGGCCGCGACCAACGCGCATGAACATTTCGCGCGGGGCGGCGCGAGCACGAACACCTTCCGTTGGCTCACGAAGGACGGGCGTTCGATCTGGTGCGAGTCGCACTCGACGGTCATTCACGACGGCGCCGGAAAGCCGATCGGCATGCGCGGTGTCACACTCGACATCAGTGCGCGCAAGCACGCCGAGGATGCGCTGCGGTTTGCGGCGCGCGCCAGCGAGGTGCTCAGCTCCTCGCTCGACTATGAAGAAACGTTGCGCGCGGTCGCAGCTCTCGCGCTGCCGGAGCTCGCCGACTGGTGCACGGTCACGCTGCTCGACGAGAACGGCACGCGCCGCCGCGTCGCCGCCGTCCATTCGAATCCGGAGAAGAACGCGCTGGCGACCAAGCTCCTCGAAAAGCCGTCGCGGCTCGATCCGCCACCGCATGTCACCAGACTCATGGAGAGCAACAAGCCGTTCATCCTCACGATGGACGAGCAGATGATTCGCGACACCGCCGTCGACGGCGAGCACGCCGTGCTGATTCGCGAGCTCGGAACCGCGTCGGTACTCGTCGCGCCGATCGAGTCACGTCACCGCGTGCTGGGTACGATCTCCTTCGCATCCGCCACCGCGTCGCGGTATGGAGCGCAGGACATCGAGCTCGCGTCGATGCTGGCGCGCCGCGTGGCGCTGGCCGTCGAGAACGCGCAGCTCTATCGCGCCGCGATCGATGCGGCCGCGGCCAAGGACGAGTTCCTCGCCACCGTGTCGCACGAGCTGCGGACTCCGATGACTGCAACGCTTGGTTGGGTGCGCATGCTGACACTCGGAACCATCGATCAGGAAACAACGGCCGCGGCCGTGAAGGCGATCGAATCCGCAACGCTGGCCCAGGCGAAGCTGATCGACGACATCCTCGATGTCTCGAGCATCGTCATCGGGAAATTCCGTCTGGAGAGCTGCGCGGTCGATCTGCGGAGCGTCGTCGAGAAGGCGGTGGACGCGCTCACGCCCGCGCTCGCGGCGAAGTCGCTCACCGTGAATGTCGACTCCGCGCGCTGGAGCGGCATGGTGCAGGGCGATGCGAATCGACTGCAGCAGGTCGTCTGGAATCTGGTCTCGAATGCCGCGAAGTTCGGACGGCAGAATGGGCACGTCGATGTCACGGTCGAGCGCGAAGCCGACGTTGCGCGGGTCATCGTGCGCGATGATGGCGCGGGCATCGATCCGGCGTTCCTGCCTCATGTCTTCGATCGCTTCCGTCAGGCGGAGAGCGGCCTCACGCGCACGCATGGGGGACTCGGACTCGGACTCGCGATCGTGCAGCATCTCGTCGACCTCCACGGCGGCTCCGTGCAGGCGGAGAGCGAAGGGCTCGGCCTCGGAGCAACCTTCCGCATCGAGCTGCCGGCGATTGCGTCGGCGGAGGAGCCTGCCGCAATGAAGACAGCGCCGGCGGAGAAGCAGCCCGACCTCCGCATGAAACAAGTCCTGCTCGTCGATGCCGACCCGGAGAGCCTCGACACGATTGCGGCGATGCTGAAGAAGTGCGGCGCGCGGGTGACGACCGCGCGCTCGGCAACCGAGGCGATCCTGGCGCTCAATGCACATCACGATGTCGTCGTGACGGACATGGCGATGGCGGTGACCGACGGCGTGACGCTCGTCCATCAACTGCGGCAGGCGAATCGAAAGCTGCCGGCGATCGCGCTGCAGAAACCGGTGAATGCGGCGGCGTTGACCTCAGAGATCGCGACCGCGCTGGGCAAGCGCTAGAGTGCCTCTACTTTCTCTTCCGCGGCATTTCCAGCAGGCGCGCCTGGGCCGACATCCGCGCATAGAGCGACGTGCAGACGACATCGCACAACTCGAACACACTGGCATCGGCGATGTAGCAGTAGACGCTGTTGCCGGCTTGCCTCCGCGCGATCAACCCCGCGGCCTGCAGCACGCGCAAGTGCTTGCTGATATTGGGCTGTGTGGTGCCGAGCTGGGCCGTCAGTTCGGTTACGTTCCGCTCCCCGCCGCGAAGCGTCTGCAGGATCCGCAACCGCAGGGGATCCGACAACACGCGGAACCGGTCGGCGACGAGCTCCACCGCCGCGGGGGACAATTCAGCGTGCGCCGGCTTGAGTTTCATGATGTGAGTATATAGCCGTTTGGTTATAATCGGCAGGTGACCGAGGAGACCGGGAGCGACGAATTCTTTCTCGCCGAACAGGCGTTCGTCTCCGGCGAGATGGAGCACGCGGTGCATCATCTGGCAGCGGTCGTGCTCGCGGAGCCCGAGCGTCGCGAGGCCGTCGCGCTGTTCGCCAAGATCACCGCCTCCACGGACGATCCGCTTTCGCTCGTTCCCGTCGAAAACGAGAATTACGCCGGCACCATGGCGCTGCGCGCACTGCTTTGCGCGCGGCTCGGACGCGGCAACGAGGCGTTGTCCTTGCTGGCATCGTGCGCGGCTGCGCTGCAGGAATCGCGGCTGCTCACGTGGATGCAGGAGTGGACGTCGACGCCGTCGTTCGTCAACTCGCTCGCGATCGAGGACGCCGCGATGACGCTTCACAAAGCAGCGTTCACACTGCAGATTCCGGCGCGGCATCAGGAAATGCTCGAGGTCGTGGAGAATCTCCGCCTCCACCATCCGGAGCATCAGCGTCTCGGTTACCTGCACTCCTATCTGCTGCGCAAGGTCGAGCGCTTCGACGAGGCGGTGGCCGTCGCCACGCAGACGCTCGGCAAGTCGGACGACTATGTCTGGATCGTCGGCATCGCCGCCGCACATCGCGATGCGGGACACGCGGAAGAGGCGATCGCAGGGTATCGCCGGGCGGCCGAAGCAAAGCGCGATGAAGCAGCGGTGTGGCTCGACATCGGCGACATCGAGCTCGAGCGTGCAAACTACGCAGGCGCTTGCACTGCTTACGAAGAAGCGTTGAGGCGTGAGAAGGGACAGCCGTGGGCCCTCGCGTCTCTGGTATTCGCTCGCTACCGCCGCACGCGGCAGCCAATCTGGCTCGAACAGTTGAAGAATCTCGCCCAGTCCGGCAACGAGCGCGCCGCGGCCCTGCATGATTTCGTCGAGCCGTTCTTCGGATTCCTTCCCTGGCCCACCGAGGCTACGACGAACATGCTCGAGAAGTTTCTCGGCAAAGAAGTGAAGAACGGGAAGATGACGCTCTCGGATCTCGAGGCGCCTTCTGCACGCATTGCGATGGCTGCACAGGGCGAGTTCGCGGTCATCATCCAGCACGTGCCTTCGCCCGATCCTCGGCTCGCCTGGGCTGATGTCGCATGGACGATGTGGAAGTACGAAGGGAACGATCCGATACCAGGCCTCGACGTTCCGTCGAGACAGGACGTCGTCGACGCAGTACTCACGATTGCGCGCTCACACTACAAAGCTCGCGGTTGGTTTGCTGCAGCAGCAGCCGTACGGCTGACATCGCGCGATGAAGAAACGCTGCGAGATCTGCTCGCGGTGATGGTGCATCCTCCGCTCGAGCTCGAGGAGGCGAAGCCGCGCTCGTGGCTCTGGATTCAGCGCGTGCAATATGCGGCTGCGTTTCTCATCGCCGGACTTGATCGCGAGACGCCGTGGCCACAGTCGCTGCGCCGCAGCGGTCTGCATTCACTCATTCATGGTCCGCTCGACTGGACGACGGAAGCGGGCGTGATCGCACTGGCCTGCGCAGTGCTCGACCAATCCGCAGCGGAGGACGAGGCCGAGTCGTGGCTGCTGTCGCTCTACAAACGCCGACCCGACGCCGGTGCGTGGCCGATCGAATACGCACTGATCGCCGCATTGCTCGCGTTGCCGAATACTCCGCCCGAGATTCGAGAAGCCGCACTCGAGAACCGGCGCCTCCTCACGCGGTTCGATGAGAACGTCGAGGAGGAGGATCTGCCCCGGCCGGTCCTGTCAACACCACCGGAGAAGAAGCCGTTCTGGAAGCGTCTCTTCGGGAAGTGACCGACACACGACGCGTGTGACCGACAACCTTGGCGCCGCAGCACGAGAGGCGTGTAGTAGCGGCCGAGGTAGGTCATGAACGACTTCGCTCTCCTCAGCGGTTCGGCCAATCGGGGACTCGCAGCATCGATCGCCCGTCTGATGCACGTGAAGCTCATCAACGACTCGTACGCGGATGTGCACGGGAGAGACGTGTTCATCATTCAGCCCACGCCGGCTCCGGTCAACGAGCACCTCATGGAGCTGCTCTCGCTCGCGAATGCGGCCAGGCGTGCAGGTGCATTGCGCGTCATCGCCGTGATTCCGCACTTCGGCTACCTGCGCTCGGAGCAGGGAAATGCGGTCGCGCGAATCCTTCGCAGCTGCGGCATCGAACAGATCATCACACTCGATCCACATCTGCTGGAGGAGGCTTTGGCCGGCGCGATCCGGCACAAGATTGCGGATGACAGCGTGATCGTTTCACCGCACGCGAAGGCGTTCCGCATGGCGTGCTGCTTCGGCGAGATTCTCGGACTGCCCGTCATCGAGCTGCATCACGAGCTCGAGCTGAAGGATGTCGCGGATCGCCCGATCCTCCTCGTCGACGACATCATCGCCTCCGGGACGACGATGGTGCGCGCGATCGAGACGCTGATCGGCGCCGGTGCACGCCTCGATTTCACGCTGGCCGCGGTTCACGGCGTTCTTCTGCGGGAGGCGCGCAAGAAGCTCGAATTGCCGTTGATCCGCCAGATCGTCGTCACGGACAGCGTCGCCCCGCAGGTGATGTGGCCGCGAATGAAGGTCGTCTCCATTGCGCCACTCATCGTGAACGCGATCGAGCATGCGGCGAGATTCCGGCCGCTCGCCGCAGCGTGAAGTCATCATGGACACAAAACCGCAAGTTCTCGTCATCTTTGCCACATGGCACGGCAAGGCGCGGGCCATCGCCGAACACATCGCGGCGGTGCTGCTCGCAAACGGCGTCGATGCTGAACCTTGCGATGCACGCACGATCTGGCGCGACGGAATCGATGCTTCATATGATGGAGTGATCGTCGTCAGCTCCGTTCATTTCGGAACACACTCGCGCCTGATGCAGCGCGTGGTGCGGAGTACGGCGCCACAGCTTGCGAAGCTGCAGACAGCCTTCGTCTCGATCAGCGGTGCCGCCGCCTCACTCGACGGTCTCGACGAGTCCGAGCGCTATATCCGCCGTTTTCTCCAGGCCACGAAGTGGGGTCCGGATTTTTCGTATTCCTGTGCAGGCTCGATTCCCTTCACGCAATACGGGCCGCTTCTGCGGCTGATGATGAAATTCACGGCGCGCGTTGCCGGGCGGGGAACCGACACGACTCGCGATTACGACTACACGAACTGGACCGCGCTCGACGCGCTCGTACATCTCTACCTGGAGCGGCTCCATGAGCGGCTTCAGAAGCGCTCGATCGCGTGAATCCCGAGTGGCATCCGAACTGAATCGTCCAACCCATGCGGTACGACGCGGTGGTGATCGGGTCGGGGCCAAATGGTCTGGCAGCGGCGATCGTCCTCGCACGGCGCGGACTGAGCGTCCTCGTGCTGGAGGCGAAGGAGACGATCGGCGGCGGCGCACGCTCGGCGGAAATCACGCTGCCTGGATTTCGACACGACCTCTGTTCCGCCATTCATCCGATGGCGCTCGTCTCTCCGCTCATGGTGGAACTGCCGTTGGCAAGCTACGGACTGGCATGGACGCATGCGCCGGCTGCGCTCGCACATCCCCTGGACGATGGTTCTGTCGCACTCCTCCAGCGTTCCGTCGATGCAACCGCGGAAGGCCTCGCGGCGGATGCAGAGGCGTATCGCCGCCTGATGCAGCCGCTGGTTAGCCGCTCGGCGGACGTCTTCGACGGTATTCTCGCGCCGCTCATCTGGCCGCTGCCACGTCATCCGGTTGCCCTGGGGCGTTTCGGGATGCTCGCACTTCAGCCAGCTCTGCGTGTCGCGAAGCGTTTCCGGACACCGGGCGGACGCGCGCTGTTTGCGGGCATCGCCGCGCACTCATTCCTCCCCTTCGATCGGGCCGGCTCCTCTTCGATCGGTCTCGCACTGCTCCTTGCAGCGCACACGACAGGCTGGCCCGTGGCAAGAGGCGGCGCGGCGGCGATCACCGACGCGATGGCCGCTCATGCGCGCACGCTCGGTGTCGTCATCGAGACCGGGCGATTGATTCGCTCGCTGCGCGAAGTGCCTGATTCGCATGCAGTCCTTTTCGATGTAACCCCGCGTCAACTCGCATCGATCGCTGAAGAAGCACTCCCCACGCGTTACCTTCGCCAACTGCGGCGCTATCGCTATGGGCCGGGCGTCTTCAAAATCGATTGGGCACTCGACGGGCCGATTCCATGGAAGGCGCCCGAGTGTCTGCGCAGCGCGACGGTGCACGCCGGCGGGACGCTGGAGGAGATCGCGCAGTATGAGCATGAGGTCTTTCATGGCCGCATGACGGACGCGCCGTTCGTGCTCTGCGCTCAGCAAAGTCTCTTTGATCCGACTCGCGCCCCGGAGGGAAAACAAACGGGCTGGGCGTACTGTCATGTCCCGCATGGTTCGACACTCGACGCAACGGAGCTCATCGAGCGGCAAATCGAGCGTTTCGCGCCCGGCTTTCGCGATCGAGTCCTCGCGCGGCACACGATGAACACGGCCCAGCTCGAGGAGCACAACCCGAACCTCGTCGGTGGCGACATCGCGGGCGGCGCGAACACACTGCTGCAGTTCGTCACGAGACCGTTTCCGCGGATCGATCCCTGGAGCACACCGAATCCGCGGCTGTTTCTCGCGTCGAGCTCGACGCCTCCGGGTGGCGGAGTGCATGGCATGTGCGGCTACTGGGCCGCGCAGAGTGCGCTGCGCCGTCGATTCCGCAGGTAGCGCCTTGACAACTTCGCGCTTCGTGTCGATATTACACTATGTATGCGCGAGTTCGAATTTGCGGCAGGGAGCGTCGTCGGACGTGATCACCTTCGGGCAGCGAGAAATGGTCATGACGCGTTTCACATCGAGACGACGGATGAAGCACTCGTCGCCGTCGTCTGCGATGGCTGCGGCAGCGCGCCCGACAGTGAGATCGGGGCGAAGGTCGGCGCACCGATCATCGCGCGCGCCCTCGCTGTCTGTCATTCGGATTGGAAAGCGGCGACTCGCGAGATCGATGCAAGACTGAAGGCGGCGATCGCCGCAACCGTGCGCCCGGAAGCCTTTCTCTTCACGATCATCGCCGCCGTCGTTACGGCGGAGGAGACGACGATTCTCGCGCGAGGCGATGGTTCCTTTCTGATCAACGGCGCGCCGACCACACTCGGTCCATTCCCCGGCAACGCTCCTCCCTACTTCTTCTACGAGCCGCGGCTCGACGTGATCGAGACACTGCCCACTGGCCGAATCGGCAACATCGTGCTCGGCACGGACGGCATGCCGGCCGGCGAGTCGTGGATCGCGGATCGCTATTTCACAAATCCCGATGCGATTCGGCGCGCGCTCTTCCGCATGCAACCTAACGACGATGCGACGGTCGTCGCAATCCGGAGACGCGCATGAGACGCCTGTCCGTCTTTCGCGCCGCGCCGCAGCTCACTCTGCGCGGCGCGCCGCTCGAGCTCCTGCCAAGAAACCTGATCGGAAGCGGAGGCGAGGCCGACGTCTACGAGCATGCGAACGGGACCGCGCTGAAAATCTTCAAGAGACCCGAGCATCCTGACTACGCATTCTCCACCGCGGCGCAGGCGGCCGCGCGCGACCGTCTCTCGATCCATCAGAAGAAGCTGCCGCTCATGCAGCAATTGCAGCTGCCTTCACGGGTGATCAAGCCCGAGGAGCTCGTGATCGATGCGAGGAGCGGCGAGATCGCCGGTTACGCGATGCGGCTGGTGCGTGGCGAACCTCTCATTCGCTATGCGGATCGCGGTTTTCGCAGCGCGATTCCGGCGGATGCGGTCATACGCCTGCTCTGCGATCTTCATCGCTCGGTGTCCGCCATTCATGCCGCAGGAGTCGTCATCGGCGACTTCAATGATCTGAATGTCATCGCCCACGATGACGCAGCGTGGCTCATCGACTCGGACAGTTACCAGTTCCCGCCATTCGTCACACGCCTGTTCACGCTTCGCTTCCTCGATCCTTTGCATAGCGATGGAACGACGATGGCACTCGTCTCACCGCACGACGCGAGCTCCGACTGGTACGCCTTCGGTGCGATGGCGATGCAACTGCTTCTGTTCGTCGATCCTTACGGCGGCGTCCATCGTCCGCCGGCGGGAACGGCTCGCGTGCCGCAGGAAGCGCGTCCGCTGCAGCGCATGACGGTCTTTCATCCCGAAGTGCGCTATCCGAAGCAGGCGAATCGGCTCGATGTGTTGCCTGACGATCTGCTGCACCTGTTCGAGCGGACATTCGTGCACGACGCTCGCGCGCCATTTCCGCTACCATTGCTTGAGTCGCTGCGATGGACGCGTTGTGCGTGCGGTGTCGAGCATGCGCGCGCGCACTGTCCACAGTGTGCGCATCTCGCCGTGCCCGTCACGCGGCCGCTGCAGATCATCCGCGGCGGCGTGACCGCGACGCTCGTGTCGCGGAACGAGCTTCCTCACCTCGCGCAAATGCGGCGCACATGGATCGCCGGAGATCAGCTGTTGCGCGAAGGCCGCGTCGGGCCGGAGGTTGTCGGCACGGTCCTCGAGAACGCGACACGCTTCTGGACAGGTGCGCGCTTCGGTTTCGGGTTCTACGGCGCAGGCGCACTCGTTGCCGGCTTCGTCTTCGACGCCGAGTCGCGCGGCATCAACGACACCGTCCCCCTTCCTCCCCTCGGCGGCGAAGTGATCGAGGCAGATTGCGCGTTCACCGAGGAGCGCTGCTGGTTTCTCACGACGATCAATGTGCAGGGACGTCTCGTTACACGCTACGTCGTGATCACGCGCGAGGGCCGCGTGGAAGCCGTTGGAGAAGTCGCGCGAGCTCGTGGCAACGCCGCGCACGGCCGCTACCTCTTCGTCGCTACAGATGATGGGATCGAGCGCATCGCGGTCGACGGAGCTCGCGTGACGTGGCCCGATACGGAGCCGTTCGTCGACTCCGGGACGCGGCTGGTCGTTGGCAGCGATGGGATCTACGCGATCAGCGGCGCAACAGTGACGCGACTCCGCGTTTCCTGAACGTATCTCTCGTCCTCCCGAGCGCGAGACTGAGAGAAAAACCAAGACACGCGATCGCAAGCCTCCGTCATCCCGAGCGAAGTCGAGGGACCCTGGTGGGCGGGCGGTACGAAGATCATGTCGCGCGCCTCCCAACCACCCAGGTCCCTCGACTTCGCTCGGGATGACGGGAGCGCCATCTTGACATCGTGTAAATACGACACTATGTTGTTAGTGTATGCGAAACACGAAGACGAACGACCTCCCTCTCCCAGCCTTCTACGACACGAACAACGCTTCGAAGTGGTCCTACCGGCCGGATCCCAACGTGCTGCTGCAGGCGGCGCCGGACTGGTCGCGTCAGCACGGCATCACTGGCTCTGCGCGCGACGGACGCCGCCTGCATCTGCTCCTCATCGACGTGCAGAAGGATTTCTGCTTTCCTGAAGGCTCGCTCTACGTCGCGGGGCGCAGCGGACGCGGCGCGATCGACGACAGCGATCGCATCGCGCGCTTCATCTATCGCAATCTCGACCACATCGCCGAGATCACGACGACGCTCGACACGCATTTCGCCTATCAGATCTTCTCGCCCACATTCTGGCTGACGAAAGACGGCGGCCATCCGGCGCCGTTCCGCTTCGTCACATCCGACGACATCCGCAGCGGCGAACTGCGTCCCGACCCGCACGTCGCGGCGCTCTACACCGGCGGCAACTACACGTGGCTGCTCGACTACGTCATCCACTACTGCAAGCAGCTCGAGAAAGCCGGCAAGTATCAGCTCTACCTCTGGCCCTATCACTGCCTCCTCGGCAGCGACGGTCATGCGCTCGTGCCGGTGATCCATGAGGCGCGCCTCTTCCACTCGTTCGTGCGCGGCAGCCAGACGCTGAGCGAAGTGAAGGGCGGCAGTCCATTCACCGAGAATTACTCGGTGCTCAGCCCCGAGGTGCTGGTGACGCACGACGGACGAAGCGTCGCGCAGAAGAACACCGAGTTCCTGCGCAAACTGCTCGACTCCGACGCCGTCGTGATCGCCGGCCAGGCCGCGAGCCACTGCGTGAAGAGCAGCATCGACGACCTGCTCGATCAGATCGTCGCGCACGACCCGAAGCTCGCGAGCCGCATCTACATCATGACCGACTGCATGTCGGCGGTCACCGTTCCGGATGGCAAAGGCGGCCTCGCCGCCGACTTCACACCCGACGCACAAAAGGCCTTCGACCGTTTCGCGAACGCCGGCATGAATCTCGTGAAGTCGACTAACCCGATCGAATCCTGGATGACGGTGAATTGAAAGGCAGATCATGAACGACCTCAAAGACCTCTTCTCATCCGCGCGCAGCAGTGGCGACATCTCTAACACTTCGCTGCAACTCCTCACTCTCCCCGACCTCGGCGCGAAGATCCAGCAGGGACTCGGGATCGCAGTCGACAACGTTCCCGCCAGCGAGGTGTTCCTCCTCTCGCTGCTCGTCGACGACTCAGGGTCGATCCGCAGCTCGGGCAACGAGCCGATCGTCATCGCGGGTACAAACGAGATCCTGCAATCGCTCGGCAATTCGAAGCAGGAAAGCTCGATCCTGGTGCACACCCGCTACTTGAACGGGACCGTGCTCTGCCCGTTCGCGAAGCTCAGCGACGCGGCACGCATGAGCAACGCGAACTATCAGGCCACCGGCAGCACTCCGCTCTACGACGAAAGCGTCGCGCTCCTCGGCACCGTCATCGCGAAAACGCAGGAGTTCGCCGACAGCGGCGTGCCCGTGCGCAGCGTGACCGTGATCATCACCGATGGTGAAGACGCAGGCTCGCAGAAGTTCCGCGCGCGCGATGTGCGCAACATCGTCGACGACATGCTGCGGCACGAGCAGCACATCGTCGCCGGCTTCGGTCTCGACAACGGCCGGACGAATTTCCGCAAGGTGTTTCACGAGATGGGCATCGAGGATCGCTGGATCCTCACGCCGGGCGCGGATAAGAAGGACATTCGCGCGGCATTCCGGGTGGTGAGTCAGACCGCTGTGAGGACGAGTCAGGGTGTCACGGCGGGGGGATTCGCGTAGGGGGCTGGGGCGCTCGGGTGTTTGGGACAGAGTCATCCAGGAAAAGAGGGGCTTCGACTTTTCAGTGGTTAATCTGACCGATGATTGAGCAAGCTCAGATCTCCGTCATCCCGAGCGTAGTCGAGGGACCCGGGTGGGCGGGAGGCGCGCGACATGATTTCCGTACCACACGCCCCGGATGCCTCGACTTCGCTCGGGATGACGGGGGATCGGTTATCGAGAATTAGCCGTGTGAGGAAATCGAAAAGCGAAATGCAGAATGCAGAATTCAAAATGCAGAATTCAAAATTGATGTGGCGCTTCGCGCGTCATTCTTCATTCTGAATTCTGTGATTCTGAATTCT
>JACXTT010010299.1_pt1 | contig 12630 bp, 7 predicted proteins | sample 9270951 | NCBI WGS metagenome assembly JACXTT01 (sample SAMN15532306, study PRJNA645909) | rock metagenome | isolation source: weathered quartz diorite | place: Puerto Rico | collected 2017-06-21 | reverse complement strand
TCAGATTAATTTTGTAAATTAGATGAAGACAAAGACTTTGAATAAACATCCGCACATATTGCTGTTTTTGTCCTGCCTTATTTCATTGGATGTAGCAGCACAATTACCCAATTTTGACTTTGTAGAAAATAAAGGCCAATGGGATAACCATGTACGATTTATGGGCAATATCGGCGGCAATGGGGCTTTTTTTCTTGACGGGAAGGGTGTTACCGTATTGCTGCACAACCCGGCCGATATAGAAAAATACATGCATCACCCTATGGGCAGCAGCTCCACTACTTCAGGGGCTGCCAAAAGCACCGCTGCTGCAAGAAGCGCTTCCCCGGTACCGCCTGATTCGGGCATTATCCATTCGCATGCCTACCGCGTCAGCTTTGAAGGCGCCAGCGATAACGTTGAAATAATACCCGACAAGCTGCAAAGCAGCCACAACAATTATTTTATCGGGAACGACCCCTCCAAATGGGCGTCCGATTGCAAAATCTATAAGGCAGTTACCTACAAAAACGTTTACCCGGGTATTGATATACGCTACTATTCCGATGCCGGTTCACTTAAATACGATATCGTGGTCAACCCCGGCGCCAACCCGGATAATATTGCGCTTAAATACGAGGGCGCTTCCCGGCTCAACATAAAAAACAACCAGCTCTACGTGGGCACTTCCGTAGGCGATGTAAAGGAATTATATCCTTACAGCTACCAGTTCGACAAGCTTAACGGTAAAACCGATGTATCCTGCAAGTTTGAAATAAAGAACGGCAATACGGTAAAATTCCGCCTGCAGCATTTTGCCCACGATGTGCCGCTGGTCATTGACCCGGTCATTGTTTTTTCTACGTTTACCGGCAGTACCTCCGACAACTGGGGTTTTACGGCCACACCGGGTCCCGACGGCAGCCTGTTTGCCGGTGGCATTGTTATCAGCAATGGCTACCCGGTTACCGCTGGTGCGGTACAAACCACGCACGGTTCGGGCGGCACCAACTGGGATATGGGCATTACCCGCTTCAGCTCCGACGGATCTTCCCGCATGTACAGCACTTATCTTGGTGGCAGCGGGCATGACTTTCCGCTCAGCCTTATTTCCGACCCCCAGGGCAACCTGGTTATCATGGGCCGTACCTATTCCGGCGACGGGTTTCCCAAAAGCGTGCTGGTAGGCTCCGGTGGCGGCAGCGACCTTATTGTAACAAAATTAAATGCTACCGGAACGGCCATCATTGGCTGCCTGCGTATAGGCGGCGCCGGCAGTGACGCGGTGAATATAGAAGACCAGCGCGGCACCAATCTTTTAGGGGCCACGCGCACCCTGCGCTTTTATGGCGATGATTCAAGGGGCGAAGTAATACTGGACGGGGCCGGCAATATTTATGTCGTCTCGCAATCGCAATCCGACGGGCTCTCCGCTGCAAATAAATTTCCCACTACAGCAGGCGTTTTCCAGCCCAACCCCGCCGGTGCACAGGATGGCGTTATTGTAAAAATCAATCCCACCTGCACCAGTGTTATTGCTTCTACCTATTTTGGCGGCACGGGCGACGATGGTGTTTTTGTAATGGATATCAGTCCCGCTACGGGCAACCTGTATATAGCCGGTACCACGGCCAGCAAAGATTTGCCGGCCGTTCCTTCGGCAGGCGTAAAGCAACCCAATTACAATGCCGGGGCCACGGACGGGTTTATTGCAGAACTTACCAATGACTTAACCACCGTTATCCGCACCACCTACCTGGGCACAGCAGCATACGATGCCATTTACGGGCTTAAATTCGATAAGCTGGGGTATCCTTATGTGATGGGCATTACAGAAGGAACCTGGACACCGGTGAATGCCACCTACCAGGGGCCGGCCAACTCCAGGCAATTTATTGCCAAGATGCAGCCCGATTTATCGGACTTTGTATATACCACTATATTCGGAACCGGATCGCAGTATCCCAATATTTCACCGGTAGCCTTCCTGGTAGACCGTTGTGAAAACGTGTATGTATCCGGCTGGGGTTCCAATTATGGTGCGGGGCTCGATAATGATTTTCACATGGCCGGGGTGCTAGGCATGCCGCTTACACCGGACGCCATTAAGTCTACCACCGACAACCGCGATTTTTATTTTATCGTCATAAAAAAAGATGCGTCCAAACTGCTCTATGGTTCCTACTTCGGCCAGGGCGGCGGGTTGGGAGAGCATGTGGATGGCGGCACCAGCCGCTTCGACCAGCAGGGGGTTATATATATGGCCATCTGCGCCAATTGCGAGGGCAACAATGTGCCGGGCGTGCCCATAACGGCTCCCTACCTTACCACCCCGGGCGTAGTGTCGCCCACCAATGGCACCAACGGCCAGGGCTGCAATCTCGGTGCGCTCAAGATCGCATTTAATTTTGCCGGGGTAGGAGCAGGGGTGAAGGCCTATATCAACTCTGTCTTCGATACCTCGGGTTGCGTGCCGCTTACGGTGGAGTTTAAAGACACGGTGCGCACGGCTACCAGTTACGAATGGAATTTTGGCGATGGCTCCCCCACGGTTAAGACCACTAATTTTGATGTTTCACATACGTATAATGTCATTGGTAGTTATACCGTAATGCTGGTGGGTATTGATTCCACCACCTGCAATATGCGCGATACGGCCTATACCACTGTCCGCGTACGCAACGACCAGGCTTTCCTCTCATTTAATTACCTTAAACTGGCGCCCTGCCAAAGCCTTTCCTACCAGTTTGCCAATACGAGCACGCATTCGGCTACCGCCAAAAACTTTTCGCCCGGTTCCTTTACCTGGGATTTTGGTGACGGTACCCGGGTAACGCCCGGTCCCGATACCGTGGTGCATTCCTATGCTGCTGCAGGTACTTATAATGTACGACTTATACTAACCGATACCAGTTATTGCAATGCGCCGGATTCTACTACCATCTCGCTTCGTGTAGCCCCGTTGGTAAAAGCGCAGTTTGAAACGCCGCCCAATGGCTGTGTGCCCTACAACGCGGCATTTAACAATACCTCGCTGGCCGGCCAGAGCTTTACCTGGAATTTTGGTGATGGGTCTTCTTCCACGGCCGTCAACCCAACCCACCTGTACACCAGTCCCGGTACCTATACCATTACTCTTGTGGCGGTAGACACTACTACCTGCAATAAGATCGACAGCACGTCTATGACTATTACGCTGCGTATCAAGCCCACGGGCGGGTTTACGTATTCACCCACAACACTGCAACAGAATTTCCCATATACCTTTAGCAATACCTCTTCGGACGATGCCACCAGCTTTGTATGGAGTTTTGGCGATGGCGATACCCTGGCTACCACCAGCCGTGCCGATATACAGCACCAGTACAATAAAACCGGTACGTTCAATGCCTGCCTCTACGCCACTAACGATGCCGGCTGTACCGATACGGTTTGTACCGCGCTTCAGAATATCATTGTGCCGCGGCTGGATGTGCCCAATGCGTTTACCCCGCTGGGCAGCGCTCCCAACAACGTCATATACATCAGGGGCTTTGGCATAGGCAAAATGAACTGGCGTATTTACAACCGCTTCGGCAACCTGGTGTTTTCCACCACCGACCGCAACCAGGGATGGGATGGTAAGTATAAAGGAGTAGTACAACCCATGGAAGTATATGCGTATACATTAAATGTGGAATTTACTGATGGTACGGTGACAACTAAGAAGGGAGATATTACGTTATTGAGATAATAGAAGCCTGAAATCTGACTTCGGACCTCAGACTTCAAAAAAATAAGTTATGACACGAGGAGCGAGCATTTACCGGTTTCTTTTGCTTACCCTGTTGGTTGCCGCGGGTGGTACCCTGGTAGCACAGGATCTGCATTTTTCACAGTGGTTCAATTCACCGCTAACCACCAATCCCGCCAACACCGGGTTTATACCCGATGCCGATTACCGCATTGGTGCCAACTACCGGAGCCAGTGGGTAGACGTGCTCAGCGCTCCCTATAAAACCATGAGCATTTGGGGCGACGCGCAGGTGTTTCGCAACCAGATTGAAAACGGCTGGCTGGGAGTAGGAGGCGTTATACTCCACGATGTGGCCGGCAGCGGCAACCTTACTTCCACCAAAATCTATGGTTCGCTGGCCTACCACCAGGAGCTGGGCTACAGCAGCCTGGTAACGGTTGGCTTTAATGCCGGCTGGGCCAATAAACGGGTAGACCCTACCAAACTACAGTTTCCCGACCAGTTTAATAAGGCCACCGGTTTTTTTGATGCCGGCATTCCCACCAGCGTGGTGTTCAACAGCAACAGCACCAGCTACCTGGATTTGCAGGTGGGCATGAACTATGCCTATTTCCCCACCGATAAACTGTACCTCAACGGCGGTTTTTCGGTGCAGCATGTGAACCGGCCCACCGAAACCTTTTTTGGCGACACCCAGGGGTACGACAACCACCTGGCTCCCCGTTATATCGGCTTTGTAAATGCCAGCGTTAAGCTGAACGACCAGGTTATTATCAATCCCATGGCCTATTATACCAACCAGTCCTCTGCCAATGAAATGGTAGCAGGCCTGGGCGCCAATTACAACCTGAGCGGCGATGGCGCCATGCAGCTCATAGGCGGCCTCTACTATCGCTCGGGCGATGCTTTTATACCCATGGTGGGCTTTCAATGGACCAATTTCCGGATGACGTTTTCATACGATGTTACCACCTCTTCGCTCAAAAATTACAATAATGCCCGCGGGGCCACCGAATTTTCGCTTATCGACCAGGGTTTTTACAGCCAGTATAATGGAGATAAACACCAGTCGCTCTGCCCGAAATTTTAAATTAGTTGATAGTTGATAGCTGGTAGTTGATGGCCGCGCTACCTATCAACTACCAGCTATCAACTATCAACTTTTTGCCCGAATTTTGCTAAAAATCCACTGCATGTCAACGGCTACGGCTAAAGAGAACAGGATTACGGCGTTGCTCCAACAGTTTAAATCCATTGCAGGCGATCAGTATGTGCGCGTCGACGAAGAAACCCTGGCGGCGTACGGTCACGATGAAACAGAAAACCTGCTTTTCCTGCCAGATGTGGTTATCCGCCCCCGCACGGCGGAAGAAATAAGCGCCATCATGAAACTCTGCCAGCAGCATAAAATACCCGTTACCCCCCGCGGGGCAGGTACGGGTCTTAGCGGCGGCGCACTACCCCAGCTGGGCGGCGTATTGCTGAGTACTGACCGGATGAACAGTATCCTGAACATCGACGAACGCAACCTGCAGGTGACCACCGAGCCGGGCGTTATCACCGAAATACTCATGAATGCGGTAAAGGAGAAGGGCCTGTTTTACCCGCCCGACCCCAGCAGCCGCGGCTCCTGCTTCATCGGGGGCAATATTGCCGAAAACAGCGGCGGCCCCAAAGCTGTTAAATACGGCGTGGTAAGAGATTATGTGCTCAACCTGCAGTTGGTATTGCCTACCGGCGAAATTATCTGGACGGGCGCCAATGTATTAAAAAACAGTACCGGCTATAATCTTACCCAGTTGCTGGTAGGCAGCGAAGGTACCCTGGGCATTGTTACCAAAATTGTGTTGAAGCTGCTGCCCCTGCCCAAATATGACCTGCTCATGCTGGTGCCATTTCGCTCGCTCGAAAAAGCCGGTGAGGCGGTAAGCGCCATTTTCCGGGCCGGCTTTACGCCCAGCGCACTGGAACTGGTAGAAATAGACGCCCTTAAAATTGTAAGCGAAATGGTGGGCAGCACCGCCGTGCCGGTAACAGCTGATATAGAAGCACATCTTATTATAGAAGTAGACGGCAATAATATGGACGTGCTGGTGAGCGATATGGAAGCTATCGGCGAACTGCTGACGCAGTACGAAGGCGGGGAATTGTTTTTTGCCGACGATGCCCAGCAAAAAGCCGAGTTGTGGAAGCTGCGCCGCCGCACAGCCGAAGCGGCCAAGATAGCCGGTTATACCATTGAAGAAGATACGGTGGTGCCCCGGGCCGAACTACCCGCCCTTATCCGCGGGGTAAAAGCAATCGGTAAGGAATATGGTTTTCACGCGGTGTGCTATGGCCATGCCGGCGATGGCAACCTGCACATACGCATCAATAAGCCCGGCACCCAAAACAGCCAGGACGATCCCGAAATGGTCAAAGGCCTGCGGGCATTGTTCCGGCTGGTAAAAAGCCTGGGCGGCACCATCAGCGGCGAGCACGGCATCGGGCTGGTGCAAAAAGGGTACATGGATATTGTGTTTGAAGAAAAACAGCTGGACCTGATGCGCCAGATAAAAAAGGTATTCGATCCCAATAATATTCTAAACGCCGGTAAAATATTTCCTTAACATAAAAAGAGATTCATGAAATACAGGTTCGTTATTTTATTGTTGTCAGCCGCCCTGCTAAGTAACTATGCCCATGCCCAGTACGAGCGGGAGCATGCCCGCGATGAAGACCAAACCACCTCAAAGGGCTTCGATAAATCCCGCTTGTTTTTCGGCGGCAACTTTGGGCTGAGTTTTGGCTCGGATTATACCCTGGTCAATATATCGCCCCAGATCGGTTATCATTTCAGCCCGTATTTTGCTGCAGGCACGGGTATTAATTTCATTTATTCCAGCGAGAAATACTACGATAGCTATGGCAATGATGCCTTCCGTTATAATTACGGCGTTGTGGGTTTAAACGTATTTGGTCGCGTATACCCCATACGGCAGCTTTTTTTCCAGGTGCAGCCCGAGCTCAACTATACCTGGGGTACCATTAATTATTACAACCCCAGCGAAAAAGATAAGCTCGATCCTGCCTTTGTTCCCTCCCTGCTGGGAGGCGTGGGTGGTGCTATTCCCGCCGGCGGCAACGGCGCTTTCCTGATCATGCTACAGTACGACCTGCTGCAGCAGTCGCGCAGCCCCTATGGCAATCACGCGTTCTTTTCCTTCGGGTACAATATTGGATTTTAATACCAATCAAATACATTGTAAAAGACAGTATCATTCAGGATACTGTCTTTTTTTATTCTGCCCCATTTTTTCCCCATATTAATAAAACGTAAAAAAATTCTGAGTAAATACTGAGCACATTCTGTAGAAATGCCCTGGTTGCTATTGATATGTTATCAAATAATTACTCAATTATTAATTCTTCTTATCATTTTCCCGGTTAACATTTTCTCCGGGTTAAATAGATTGATTTTTGCTTTAACAAATTCTACTGTGGAACCCTGTTAGCGTTTTGCTTCAGTGTTCACCGTGGATCTGATTTACCGAACCTTAACCAATATTAATATGCTTACCCGGAATGGCGTTTCTTTTATTGTATTGCTGTTGTTATCACAATGGGTGTTTTCCCAAACTGCTTCAATAAAAGGAAATGCATTTGATGTTGTCAGCAAAGATGGGTTGCCCGGCGCCTATGTGGCTATCAGCAATACTTCCTTTAAAAAAGCGGCCGACGATAAGGGGAATTTTGAAATTTCGGGTATACCGCCCGGTGAATATGATATTACCATCGAGCATGTTGGATACACTGCCGTTACCCGGCATATTGCTCTAAAAGCCGGGCAAACGCTCCGGTTGTACGTGGCGCTGAGCCTGGTGGGAAAATCGCTGGACGAAGTCATTGTTTTTGGCCGTTCCGACCGCGAAAAAGAATCCGGGTCGAGAGACAGGGAAAAGAATGCCGCCAATATTACCAATGTAATTTCTTCCCAGGCCATGGTGCGTTCGCCCGACATCAATGCCGCCAATGTATTGCAGCGAATGAGCGGCATCACGGTGCAGCGCTCCAGCGGTGGCGATGAAGCCTATGCAGTCATCCGCGGTATGGAGCCCCGGTATAACAATACGCTGCTTAATGGGATTAAGATTGCAAGCCCCGATAGCAAAAACCGGTTTGTGCAGCTCGATATCATTCCATCGGATATTTTAAGCAGCATCGAAATCAGTAAATCCCTGTTGCCCGATATGGAAGGGGATGCCATCGGCGGAACGGTCAACATGATAGTGAAAGACGCACCGGAGCTAACGTCTTTTAAAGCTACCGCCAGCATCGGGTACAGCCAGGTATTCTTTGATGAAAAATACATCGACTTTAAAAAGCCCGATATTCAGCCATTAAGTCCCATCCAGCGCAACCCGAAAGGTTATGCTGCCCAGCCCGGCGATTTCTCCAGGTCTAACCTTGATTTTCAGCCAAAGCAGGCGCCTCCCACCGGTATCCTGGGCTTTTCCTGGACCAAACGGTTTTTGCACGATAAGATCGGGGTAGTGCTGGCAGATAACTGGCAAAATCAATACTACGGCAATATCAGCTCCCGCTATACTGTTTCTCCCGGCAATGCTACTTCCGATTCATTGCAGGCCACGGCAGTATCCAATTACAAAGGATACAGCCAGCAGATGAACAATGGCCTGGTGGCCCATATCGATTATGTATTTAATGAACGGAACAAGGTAAATATCGATAATTTTTATATCTATAGTTACCTGGCGCAATCCCGGATAAGCGTAGATACTACCCTGGTAGGAACAGGCCGTACCCTGCCTGGTACCGGGCAGGTTTTTCCCAATTACCAATCCTTTACCCAGTACCAGCATGTAGAAAACCTCAAAATATCCGGGCAGCATTTGTTGACGCGCCATCTGTCGCTGGATTGGGCAGGTGTTATGTCCGATGCAGGAAGAAGAGTGCCCGACCTGGCCAACATTATGACGGTGTTCCTCATTAACAACGATTTTTCCCGGACGCCCACGTATTTTGACGGAATATCAAGGCAATGGTTAAAAAATGACGATAAAGATTATACCGGCCTCCTCAACCTTGCCTGGCATAAAAAATGGGAAGGCAAAGACCTGGAATTAAAAGCAGGCGGGCTGTACCGCAGTAAGTCAAGATACAACAGCGAAGATGCCTACAACCTGAATCCGCCTACGACCAACTCCGGCGGCTCCGTCAGCGGCAAGCCGGTATGGGACAATATATACGATGCACAGTGGAGCGTGTTTAATTCGGCCGGCGCCAATGTGTATAATACAAACAATTATAAAGCCACGGAAGATGTATATGCCGGCTACCTGATGACCCGGTTCAGGGCCACGAAATGGGAAGCCGGTGGCGGATTGCGCGTAGAGCATACCCAAACCGATTGGGATATCCGGGTACATAGCCTCACGGCGCCCAACTCAGGCAACCAGGTCTACCAGGATTTCATGCCCGACGCCTACTTCAAGTATAAGATTTCGCAAAAGCAAAGCCTGCGTCTCTCTTATTTCAGGTCCATTTCCAGGCCCAATTACTATGAATTGGTACCCGCCACCACCTTTGGACAGGATTATGACATAGAAGGCAACCCGTATGTGCTGCATGCTGTAGCGGATAACTACGATATCCGCTATGAACTGTTTCCTAAAGGGGAAGAAAATATTTTCGTAGGTGCGTTCTACAAAAGAATCGGGGATCCTATTGAACGGGAATTACAATCCGTGGACAGGGGAAAACTCAACCTTAAACCGGTCAACAATGGTACCGCCCAAAATTATGGGGCAGAATTTGCCTTTACCAAATACTGGGGCAATATAGGGTTTACCGGCAACTATACCTATACGCATTCGGCCGTTACTTCCCCTAAAATATCGTATCGTGGTACTATCGACGAAACCCGTGCGCTGCAGGGCCAAACGGATCATATTGTCAATGTATCCCTGCTCTACAAGAACGTTAAAAAAGGCCTGTTTGCCCAGCTCGCCTACGAATACCAGGGAAAAACCCTGGCCCAGGTTTCCTTTTATTACCAGTCGGATTATTTTCAGCAGCCCATGAATACCCTGGCCTTTTCCGCAGAAAAGGATATTCATAAACATTTTACACTGTTCGGTAAGTTCAACAACCTGCTGAATACGCCCACCAGGGAATATGTTCAAAAAACCATCAAAGTATCGCAGGATGTTTACAAGGCCACGTATAGCATCGGTCTCCGGTACGCCCATTAAATAATCATTCATCCACCTTTAAAAAATAGAACATGAAAAATCTTATTGTAGTGAAATGTGTAAAAATGACGTCAGTGCTGGGGCTGGCTGCGTTCGTTTTTGCCGCCTGTTCAAAGAGTTCTTCCTCCGTTAACACCAACAAGGTAACGGCTACGGTCATCGGCTCCAATACCACCCTGGCTGGCGGCGCCTGGAAGGGTACTTTTTTGTCGGGATCCACGTATACCATCAACGGTGATATTACCGTATTGCCTTCCGATTCAATAATTGTCCAGCCAGGGTCTACCATTAACGTTACGGGCAACCATGCTTTTTACGTGCAGGGAACCATTAAGTCCCTTGGCACCCAGGCCCAGCCTATTACATTTACCACCACAGGTTCGCAACAACCTGGTCAATGGGGCGGTTTCCAGTGCGACAGTGCCAAAGCGGTAACGTTCTTATGGACTAAAATCCTGTGGACCGGCGGCCCCGACTCTACCGGCGGTACCCGGCAAACAATTGGCATTTCTGTACCCATCCCGGTAGATATCGAGGATTGCTGGTTTATTGGCGGACAAGACAATGCCATTGGCGTATATGCCGCAGCATCGGTTAAGATCCTGCGCAGCACCTTTTATGGCAATGGCACTACCGACGGCGATGCCATTGACTTCCATTCCGGCGCAACGGGCACCGTAGCCTATAATGTATTATGGGGCGGGGCCGGCAGCGCCATCAAGGTATATACCAGCTCAACGGTAGCCAATCCGCAAACGGATATCACGCTCTACAATAACACCTGCATCGACAATGGCTTCCGCCGTGGTGCCGCAGAGCCGGGCCGGGGTATCCTGGTAGATGCTTACTCAAAAGCGCGCGTGTACAACAACCTGCTGGTAAACAACTACTGGAGCCTGGATATAACCCCCACGGCAGATTTTGCCAACACACAATATGGAAATAATTATTTCTGTGTAACTGTCGACTCATTACGGAAATTCATGTATCCCAAGGGGGAAAAAGGGATGATCCAAACTACGGATGTTATTGATTCGGTTAATCTTGGCGCCAATAACCCTATGTTCGTGGGGTATACTGCCCCGCCGAATTCTGCTCTCCGCATCATCCCCACCAGCTTCGATTTTCATTTAAGCGCCGCTTCTCCTGCAAAAGGGAAGGGTAATACTACCTATACGGTATTGGGTGGTCTTCCTGCCCTGAGCGGTGATGTTGGAGCTTATGTCAGCGATACTACAAACGGTAAGGGAAACAGGCATTAAAGAACGGGCTGCAAGAATAAAAAAACGGAGACTATCTTTCAAAAGGTGGCCTCCGTTTTTTTATTCTTGCAGCCTGAGGCTTGTAGCTTTTTTACAAAAGTTCAGTTTCTCCTCAAAATGCCACCGGAATTTCATAAGTTTAATCACCGGGCTTTAACATCCCGTAACGCAAACAACAAACATGAAAAGAACAATCCTTTTAATTGCCGGCGTCTCCTTGCTCGCCGGCCTTGCCGCAAATGTGCGTGCACAATCACCGGGCTATGTATTCGAGAAGAAAATCCCCCTGCCCGGCGATGGCGGGTATGACTACCTGGCAATCGATGAAGTCAATAACCATTTATTCGTTTCGCACGGCACTTCATTCAATGTAGTTGACCTGGCTACCGAACAGCCTGTAGCCACCATCGATGGCATGAAGGGTGTACATGGTATTGCTATTGTAAACGAAGTAAACAAGGGTTTTATCAGCGATGGCAAAGGAAATGCCGTAGTGGTCGTTGACCTCAGTACATTTAAAATACTGAAAACAATCCAGCTCAGTGCCACCGATGAGGATGGCATTATTTACGATTCTTATTCCAAAAAAGTATTTGTATTCAATGGCGACAGCAAGAACACCGTGGCAATTGATATACATTCACTAACGGAGGTTAAAACAATCGACCTGGGCGGTGGCCCCGAATTTGCCGTATCCGATGGCAAGGGCCTGGTATATGATAATATCGAAGACCTGAACAGCCTCAAAGTGATCGATACAAAAACATTAACGGTAAAAGCCACCTACCCGCTTTCTCCCTGCGGCGGACCTACCGGCCTGGCATTAGACCCGGTTCATCAGCGCTTGTTTACCGGTTGCCGTACCAACAAAGGACTTAGCGTGGTGGATGCGGTTTCCGGCAAAGTGATTACTACCCTGCCCATCGGCTCCGGTGTAGACGCTATAGTATATGATGCGCCCAATAAATTGATATATGTCTCCAACGGCGATGCCACGCTTACCATTATTAAGCAAAATTCAGCCGATGATTACAGTATAGTGCAGACGCTTGCCACGCAGCCCCGCGCCAAAACCATGGCCTACAATAAGAAGACCCGTAAAATTTATGTGAGTGCACCGCAATTTGAACCAGGTACCCGCAAAATCATCCCCGGCTCCTTTGCCGTATTCGTTTACAAGCCGCAATAAAATAACATGCTCCATTTTCCCCGTATGCTCTTATACGGGGAAACATGGAGTCCTCCCGCCTGGCGCTAGTTCAATGGCGCATAATCACTTGACAGAAAATACAAAACACAGATCATAATTAAATATTTGTCCACGAACTAACAAGTGTTACTTTTACATCCGCAATTATGCCCTTTGCTTAATAGTTATATAACCTTGTCCGTCCCTCTA
>JACXTT010010298.1_pt1 | contig 12631 bp, 8 predicted proteins | sample 9270951 | NCBI WGS metagenome assembly JACXTT01 (sample SAMN15532306, study PRJNA645909) | rock metagenome | isolation source: weathered quartz diorite | place: Puerto Rico | collected 2017-06-21 | reverse complement strand
CCAGGCCACCGCGAACACCCTGACCAGCGAGAAGGCGAGCCCGGCGCTCTTCCGCAGCGCGATGTCGAGCTATCAGCAGGAGGCGGCCGGCGGCTGGTACGTGGCGGCCAAGCTCGGCCACAAGAAGATCGCGGTCGTCGCGCTCGACTACGTGGCCGGCCACGAGCAGGCCGACGGGTTCATACGGGCCTTCCGGGACGGCGGCGGCCAGTCGGTCGAGAAGGTGCTGATGCCGCTCGGCGCGATGGACGTCGGGCCCTACATCACGCGCGTGCAGGACAAGGCCTCGCAGCTCGACGCCGTCGTCGCCATCCTCTGGGGGCCGAGCGCGCCGCAGTGGGTGAAGGCCTGGAGTGAGTACGGCCTGAAGGGCAAGCTGCCGCTCCTGACGCTCGGCGAGACCGTGAACGAGACCTATCTGCGCTCGGTCGGCGATTCGGCGCTCGGCGTGGTCAGCTGGCTCTCGTACTCACCCGTGCTCGACACCGCCGAGAACAAGCGCTTCGTCCAGGCGTTCAACAAGAAGTACCGGAAGGATCCCGTCTACAACAACCATCTCGGCTACCTCGCGGCCAAGGCGAGCGGCGAGGCGATGAAGGCCGTCAACGCCAACGTCGAGGACAAGGCGCGCTTCCTGGAGGCGCTGCGCCGGGTGAGCTTCGAGGCGCCGGGCGGCTCGTTCCGCTTCGACGAGAAGCAGAACGCCGTCATCCCGACCTACATCCGCCGCGTGGACAAGGTGGACGGCAAGCTCCAGAACACCGTGCTCGACGTCGTCAAGGACGTCGACCAGTTCTGGAAGCCCCCGAAGCCCTAAGCCAGATCCCGGAGCACGGCCCGGCACGGCGCGCCGTCGAGACCGCGCAGGCGCAGCGGGAAGCAGATCAGCTCGTAGCGCCCGGGCGCGATCTCCGACAGGTCGACGCCTTCGAGCAGCACCACGCCGTGGTCCAGGAACGCCCGGTGCACCGGCACCTGCTGGTCCGCGTGCGCGACGGACAGGTAGTCGAGCCCCACCAGCTGGACTCCGCGCGCCACCAGCGCGCGGGCGGCCTCCACGGAGAACGCGACGAAATTGGGCTCGAACTCGCGCCGCTTCAAGAGCTGGGAGTTGCGCGTCTTGAACAGCACGCGCGTCGCCCCGTCGAGGGCGATCGCCTTCACGTGCTCCGCGGTGATGTACCGGTCCGCGTCGACCGCGTGCACCAGCGCCGGACCGACGAACCGCTCGAGCGGCATCGAATCGATCCCGGCCCCGTCGGGCAGGAAGTGAAACGGTGCGTCCACGTGCGTGCCGGCGTGACAGCTCACGGTGAGGGCGGTGGCGTTCGCGTCGTCGCCCCGGCTCATGCGCCGGCGCTCGTGCACCTCCATCGGGGGCGCGACGACCCAGCGCACGGTGTCGGGCGAGAGATTGAGCGAGATGTCGTAGTACTTCACGAGGCGCCTGCCGAGAAGGTGTACGTCGTCCCGACGGCCGACTGGCTGACGGCGTCGCCGAGAGCGCCGGCCAGCGCGTGCAGGGCGCGCCAGCCCGTGCAATGCCCGGTAATGATATTGGCGATGTTGAACGCCTTCAGCCCATCCACCGTGTCGGGGATATTCCGTTCCATGACGCCTCCGAGGTGCAAGCCTCCCATCACCGTGTGGATCGGCGTGCTCGGGAAGAGGGCCCTGACGTGGGTGCACACGTTGACGATCCCGGAGTGAGAGCAGGTGCTGAACACGATCAGGCCCAGCCCGCGCACCTTCGCCACCAGCATGCGCTCGTCGAGCAAGAAGGGATCGGGCTCCCACGGGGCGGCGGGGCTCCTTCGGCAGAAGTGATCGTCGCGGCCCTTCTCGAACGGGGTGACCCGCGGGATCTGTCCGCTGTAGTAGAAGTGGCTGTCGAGCAGCAGGCGTTCATCGGGGCTCTCGACGACCGCCGCGCCCCGCTGCTCCAGCTCCTTCGGAAGAGGCACGTTCGCCACCGGCACGAGCCGGCCTCCGCCCAGGCGGACGGCGCGCTCGTCGAACATGCCGGGATTGACGTGGACCGTCACGCGCCCGCCCTGCCGGACGATCTGGTCGATCGTGGCGGGCAGCGCGGCCATGTGATCCCAGTGGCCGTGCGTGACGGCGATCGCTTCGACCTCGCCCAGCCGTACGCCGAGAGCCCGGCAGTTGCGCAGGAAGATGGCCCCTTCCGGCCCCGTGTCGAACAGCAAGGTGTGGCGCCGGCCGCCGGCATCCGAGACCAGCCTCAAGCCGAAGCCCAGATTGGCGCAGAGCAGCGCTTCACCGGAGATGACCGTGGCACCTTCACGGACGACGTTGGCGAACTCCGACACGGCGAACGGGGTCTTGCTGACGTAGTTGTCGCTGACGTCGTCCGTGAGCACGGCAACGCTCAGCGAGTCCAGAGTCGCGAGGCCGTTCGCGCGCGTCGTGGCTTCGGTCACGGGATGAACACGCCCTTCAAGGTCACGGGGTTGTGCAGCGTGTAGTCGAGCTCGTTCGACTGCAGCACCCCCGGCGGCGTCAGCACGTCGATGACCTTCGGCACCGTCGCCGGATTGACGGTGCAGTGCGGATCGGCACTGGCGGCGGCGCAGACCCCGAACAGGAAGTCCTGAGGTGTCGCCGCGAAGCCGCGCGCCTGATCCGCGGAGAATCCGTCCTGGCCGGTGAGGACGACGGTGAAGCCCCAGCCCGACGTGGGCTGGCCGCCGAGCGACGCGGTCGGAACGCTGAACGTGATGAACCGCGAGACGGCGTTCGCGCTGATCGTGATGGTCCCGGCGGTGTTGCCGTGGGCGTCGACGTAGCTCTGACCGAAGCCCTGCACCTCGAGCAGGCGGCTCCACGCGGACCCCGCATCGATCGTGTAGTTGCGCGCGGCGAACGCCGCAAACGTCGACGTGTCAGCGGGCGCCGCGTTGGGATCGTGCACGTACACGTCCACGAGCTGGGCACCGATCGGACTCCCGAACGTCGGGCTCAGATCGGCCAGCTTCAGCTTGAACGTCACCTTCGATCCGTCGGTCGAGACGATGACCTGGAATCGCTGGATGTCGTAGGCTCCGGCGTGGAAGGCATTCGAGGTCGGGTAGGCGTAGTTGCCCAGCCCGTTGTCGTCGCCCGTGGGATCGGTGACGTCGAGGACGACGGTGCCCGGCGTGAAGTCGAACACGACCGTGCGCTTGTCGCGCGCGGTGGCCCCGGAAGAGCTGACGGCCACGGTGTTGAGCACGGTCGTGCCGCCGCTCACCGCGACGGGCACGCTGAAGGCGCCGTTGCCGTCCGCGGTCGCCGAGGCCATCGTCGTGGCGAAGCTCGTGTCGATGTTGGTCGCCGCGACATAGACGACGTTGCCGGGCGCGGTGGTCCCCGTCACGGCGACCGATCCCGTGTCGACCGCCGACTGGTCGGCGGGGCTGGTGACGGTCAAGGTCGTCGCGGCTTGCGCGTGGGCGACGTAACGCGAGAACGTCGCCGCCGGCTGCTCGAGGATCTTGCCCGCGCCGAGATCGCCCAGCATCCGGACGAACGCGGCGGCGGACCAGGTCAGCGGCGAGGCCGAGCCGTCCGGCTGGCCTGTCGTGAAGCCGATCGAGGCCAGCGTGGGATCGGTGCCGAAGGGCGACGCGGCGAAGTCGGGAAAGCCCCAGTCCTGCTCGGGCAGGAGGCCCACCGGACCGCCGAGGCGCGCCATCGAGTCGATCAAGCTCGCCGCCGCTGTGGCGTCTCCGCCCTGGAGCGCCTGAGCGGCGCGCTCCGCCGTCAGCAACGGCCAGAGCTGCCCGGCGCCTTGACCGCTGGGAGCCCATGGAGCGCCGGTGGCGGCCGAGTCTCCGAAGCCGTCGCCGTCGTAGCGGTGCCAGCCCGGACCGTTGGGCGTGACGGTCTTCAGCCGGCTGTCGATCACGGGCAGCGATCCCACGATCGTCGTGTCGGTGGCCGCGAAGACACCGAGTCGCGACAGCTCGAGGAAGCCCGCGTCGACGACGGCTCGCTGATCGAGCGTGGGGCCGCCGTTGCCGACGTTGTAGGAGATGGCCGCGTTCGGGTCGCCGGTCTTCGAGAGGCGAATGAAGTACGGCTGCGGCGAAAACGGCCCGGTCGTCGTCACCGTCCATCCCTTGACCGAGCGCTGGAAATCGTCGGCGACGCCGAGGAAGACATTGGCCGCCGCGACGTCGCCGTTGACCTTCGCCACGTGGGCGGCCGCCACGAGGCCCGCGATCTCGGCGGCGATGGTCGACGGTGAGAATCCGCCCTGCTCCTCCCAGCGCTCCGAGCCGAAGCTGGGTCCGTGCGCGATCAGGAATGCTCCGGCCGGCCTGATGTGGCTCTGGTAGAGGGCGGCTCCGGTCATCCCGAGCTGATCGGCCATCAGGATCGGGTAGGCCGTCTCGTCGAGCTGAACGTTGAACGAGTCGGGCGCGAGCTTGCCGTTGACGAGGCTGTTCCGGGGCATCGAGCCGTCGGCCTGCTGCTGCCGGCCGAACAGAAAGTCGACCGTGTCACGAGCGGTCGCGAGATCGCCGGCCACGACCAGCGCGGTCCAGGCCTGGTAGAGATCGCGCGCGAACACTTCACGATACGAGCCGAAGAAGGTATTGGCCGGGTCGTTCGCCACGATCGCCTGGCCCCAGGGCGCGGCGAGGCTCGCGACGATCGCTCCCGGGAAGGTCTTGTCCTCGGCGGCCTTCACGAGATTCGCGCTCAGGTAGTACTCGTCGCCGAGCTCGCCCACCCGCTTTTTCTTCTGGCCCGGCAATGTGGCCGGCGGCGGCTGCAGCGAATCGTCGTAGGCCTTCCAGCCGTCTCGATAGCTCGCCTGAACCATCGGGAAGCCGTAGGCCAGCGAGGCGTCCGCCGCCGCGACGGCTTCCTTCTGGGTCGCGCCGAACCCCAGCGCCAGCGTGACCGGCCCGTCGCCGTCTTTCGGCAGCTTGATCTGGGCCGTCACGACGACGTTGCCGTTGGTGGCCTGGGTGTACGGGGTGGTCAGCGCGCGGGCCGCGTCGAGCTGGACGAGCCCGTCGCTCGGCGCCCCGGCGAAGCCCACGGTGGCCTCCAGGAACGGCCTCGAGGCGTCCAGGGCCATGAACACGGGCTGGGCGTAGTCGCGGTTGGTCGCATTCGTCACCGTCGCCGTGTCGAACGCGACGGGAACCAGGTGGCCGGTCGAGGTGTCGATCGTGGCCGAGTCGGCACCGCCGTTGGCCACGCCGCCGCCCCCGTTGCCGTTGACCGAGGGGTCGAGGCGCACGTAGAGACTCAGGCCGGTGACGTTCGGCTTGAACCGTACGTGCAGCAGCACCGTGTTCGCCTCCGGATCCGTCACGTAGCGGGTCACGATCTCGTACATCCCGCTCTTGGCGGTCGCCGTCACCACGCATTCCATGCCGCCAGCGTCCGCGGCCTTCACCGTGTAGGTCATGTCGCGAGTCTGGAGGTCCGTGAACGTCGCGCCGTCGGTGACGATGTACTGGAGGGTCTCGACGTTCGTATTGTCCACGGTCGGGTAGTAGACGTCGCTCAGCACCCCGTTCGCGACCGTGTACCAGACCTTCGACGTCGAGTTGCGCGCGGTGCCCAGACAATCCTTCCGCGCCAGCCCGAAGTGCGAGACTGCGCCGGGCCCGTCCGGCGCGGTCTGCGCGGCAGCGGGCGCCACGGCAGCGGCGACGAGCCCGGCCGCCAGCGCCAGCCGACCGAACGCGACAAGCAGGTGAGCTACCAGGCGGGGGCGCGCGCGATCGATCTGTGCCATGGGTGCCGGTCCTCCGTGCGTGTGCACGTCCACTCCCTCGACTCTCAGTACACTCCGCCGCTCGCATCGCCTGGCGGCGCCGCGGCGGCTCTCTTTCCACACGCTTGACGCACCCGATCGATCGAAACCACGCGAGCATCCGGCGAAAGCGGGAGCGCTGTCAAGAGGGAGGCTCCCGTGACAGGCGCGCCGCGTTCGACTATGCTGCCAGGCGTGCGTCACGACCGGAGCATCCGAGGCAAAGTCGCCGTCGTCGGGGTCGGTGAGACCGCCTACTACAAGCACGGCCGCGCGCCCGAGCCCGAGTTCGCGCTGGCCCTGAAGGCCATCCTGGCGGCCTGCGACGACGCCGGCATCGATCCCCGTCGGGTCGACGGGTTCGCCTCTTACAGCAATGATCGCAACGACCCGTCGCGCATCGCCGCGGCGCTCGGCCTCCCCGAGCTTCGGTTCTCCAACATGCAGTGGGGCGGAGGAGGCGGGGGCGGCTCCGCGGCGGTCGGCAACGCGGCGGCCGCGATCGCCGCCGGCTACGCCGACTGCGTCGTGGTCTTCCGCGCGCTCGCCCAGGGCCAGTTCCAGCGCTTCGGCGCGGCGCCGCCCGGCGGCACGGTGTCCGGCGAGGCGGCGCTGACCTTTCCATACGGGCTGATCTCGCCGGCCCAGCGCTTCGCGATGCGCGTGATGCGCTTCATGCACGACCACGGCGTCGAGCAGGAAGCCCAGCGGGCGATCGCGCTCGCCTCGTACCATCACGCCCAGGCCAATCCGCGCGCGGTCATGCACGGCCGGCCGCTCACCGCCGAGGCCTACGACGCCTCGCGCTGGATCGTCGAGCCCTTCCGCCTCTACGACTGCTGCATGGAGAACGACGGCGCCGCCGCGCTGGTGCTGGTCTCGGCCGAGCGCGCCCGCGACATGCGCCGCCGCCCCGCCTATCTGCTGGGCGCGGCCCAGGGGTCGGAGTATCGCAACGCGGCGCGCGGGCACAACGCCCCCACCTACGCCACCTCGAGCTTCGTCACGGTGGCCCCGCACCTCTGGGAGATGGCGGGCCTCGGCCCCAAGGACGTCAGCGTCGTGCAGAGCTACGAGAACTTCACGGGCGGTGTCCTCATGAGCCTGGTCGAGCACGGCTTCTTCGCGCCCGAGGAGGCGAACGACTTCCTGACCTTCGAGAACCTGATCGCGCCGCGCGGGCGGCTGCCCCTCAACACCAGCGGCGGCAACCTCGCCGAGTGCTACATGCACGGGCTCGAGCTTCAGATCGAGGCGGTGCGCCAGCTGCGGGGCGAGTCGACCAGCCAGGTGAAAGACGCGCGCGTGGGGCTCGTCATCTCGGGCCCGATGGTCACGCCGGTCTCGAGCATGCTGCTGGGCACGCAGGATACGCTGTGAGCCCGGCGACCGGCGCTGCCGGGTACGCGCTCCCCGCCGGCATGCCGCGGCCGGTCCCCGAAGCGGACAGGCTCGACGCGCCCTACTGGGAGGGCACGCGGGCCGGCGAGCTGCGCGTGCAGCGCTGTCGCCGCTGCCGCGAGTTCCAGTGGGGGCCGGAGTGGATCTGCCACGAGTGCCTCGCCTTCGACATGGAGTGGGTCGCGGTCGCGCCGCGCGGACGCATCTACTCCTGGGAGCGCGCCTGGCACCCCGTGCACCCGGCGCTGAAGGATCACGGCCCGTACGTCGTGGTGCTGGTCGAGCTGCCCGAGGCCGGCGCCGTGCGCATGATCGGCAATCTCGTCGGCGACCCCAAGCAAGCCGTCGACATCGGCGCCGCGGTCGAGGCGGTGTTCGAGCCTCACGACGACGCCACGCCTGCATACACGCTCGTGCAGTGGAAGAGGAGCTCGCGATGACCCCGACCGAAGTGATCGTCAACGAGCCGAACCAGTGGCGGCTCGCGACCCCCGGCCACACCGGCTGGCAGCGCACGGCGCGGCCCGGCGATCCCAGGAAGTACTTCATGGTCTCGGCCGACTGCCACGCCAACGAGCCCGCGGATCTCTGGGCCACGCGCATCGACGAGAAGTATCGCCCGCGCGTGCCGCACGTCATCACCGACGACAAGGGCGTGAGGTGGCGCATCTCCGAGGGCCACCGCCCGGACAGGCTGATCACCGACGCCCTCGACGGCGAGGACGGCCTGCGCCAGCGCGTGGGCGCCGATCCGCGCGAGCGGCTGCGCCATATGGACGAGGACGGCATCGACATCGAGGTGATCTTCCCCAACAAGGGCCTGGCCATGTGGGCGACGCCGGATCCGGTCTTCGCCATGGCCCAGTGCCGAGTCTTCAATGACTGGGCCCACGAGACGTTCGACGCGTATCGCGACCGCATGGCGCCGTCCGCGGCCATCGCCACCGGCGATCTCGAAGGCTCGATCGCCGAGGTCAAGCGCGCCGCGAAGCTGGGCTTTCGCCTGCTCACCTTGCCGTGCAAGCCGATCTGGGGCGGCCACGACGTGGAGCACCCGAACTACAACCTGCCGATGTTCGACCCGCTGTGGACCGTGATCCAGGACGTGAACCTGCCGGTCACGTTCCACGTCTCAACCGGGCGCGATCCGCGGGCCTCGCGCGGCAACGGCGGCGCCGTGATCAACTACGTCTCGCACTCGCTCTCGCCGACGATCGAGCCCGTCGCCAACCTCTGCGCCTCGGGCGTCTTCGAGCGCTTCCCCAAGCTGCGCGTGGCCACGATCGAGGCTGGCATCGGCTGGGTGCCGTGGTTCCTGGGCGCGATGGACGAGGCCTACCGCAAGCACCACTTCTGGGTGCGCCCCAAGCTCAGGCGCCTGCCGAGCGAGTACTACCGCGAGCACTGCTGGGCCTCGTTCCAGGAGGATCCGGCCGGTCTCGCGCTGGCCGAGCCGATGGGCCTGGCCGATCGCTTCATGTGGGGCAACGACTATCCGCACCACGAGGGCACGTGGCCGCACTCGGCCGAGGCCATCGAGCGCACGATGGGCCACCTCTCGGACGGCGCGCGCGCGAACGTCCTCGGCCTCAACGCGGCGCGCTTCTTCGGCTTCCCGGTGCCGGCGGGGCGTGGCGCGGCCGGCGTGGGAGGCTAGCGCTCGCGCGTCGCCAGCGGATGCAGCACGTCGATCGCGTATCCGACGTTGAGCCGCTCACCCAGCCAGAGCGGCATCGCGGTGCGCGCGTGCAGGGTCAATCCTTCCGCCTCGTTCTGTGCCCGCACGGCGGCGACGGGATCGCCCGGCACCTCGGGAGACTGCGGGACCTCGGGGAACGGCTCTCCATCGGGCCGTCGGAACCGTAGCTCGCCTCTCGCGTCTCGTTCGACCTGATAGCCCTCCTCGTGGACCGCGCGATGATGCCGCCGGCACAGCATGGTCAGGTTCGAGAGCGTCGTCGGCCCTCCCTGGGCCCAGTGGTGGATGTGGTGACCTTGCCCGACACGCACGTGACAGCCCGGGAAGCGACAGCCGCGGTCGCGATGCTGCAGCGCTCGGCGGATCGCCGGCGGAATCGTCCGCGTCCGGGCGGCCACTTCCACCACCCGACCGTCCCGGGCATGCTGCATCACCACGAGGCTGGCATCGCACGCCAGCCGTTGGGACGTTTCCGCGGAAACGTGCTCGCCGCTTTCCAGTACCGATTGCCCGGACGCCTCGGGATCCGCGAGCACCGGCGCGTCAACGTGTACCACCACTTGATAGCGCTCTCCCGGCGGGCCGGGATCGATCCCATGGTGCAGGGCCGTCTCCGCGAGCAGCCCCACCGCATCGGCCTGCTGCTGTTCCAGGGAAGGCGGCTCGTTGGCAATGTCATGCGGGCCGGCGTCGTCGAAGCTCCTCGGCGTCTGCTGATGTAGAGCTTCGCGGGCGGCCATCAGGGCCTGCAGGAGCAGCTCCCCGATCTCGGGCTCGAGCCGTCCGCGGACGGCCGCCATGCCGTCGTGATCGCGGTACACGCGGAGTGAGCGAAATTTGTGACGATGCGCGGCCTCGCGCGCCTCAGCGATGCGGTCGACCCGTCGCCAGCCTCGCACGATGCGCTCGACGTGCTCCGCGGTGCCGGCGCGGCCCACCGCGAGCAACCGCTCTTCGGTCTGGGGCGTCGCCACGCGGGTGAGCGCTCGGACCTTCGCGTACGACAGCTCGCCGCGGGCCAGGGCCTGCGCCAGCCGAGGCAGGGCGGCCAGCGCTCGCGCGACGCGCACTTTCTCGCGCGCCGCGCCGAGGTCGAGCCCCACGCGCCAGCTCAGCCAGTGAGCGCACGAGCGAAAGCCCGTGTTCCAGCCCTTGCGCGAGTCGAACTCGCGGATGAGATCGAGTAGCCGGGCCGTCGCCGCGTCGAGATGCGCGGCCAGCTCGGCGATCTCGTCGCCCAGGCGATCGAGGCCGGGATCTGCTTCTTTGGGAGGGATCACAGCCTCCTACGAGGCCGACTCTATACCCGCATTTCGCCGCCGCCTGCGCGGCGCCATAAAGCACGATCACGACGCGATCGCGCCTTTTCGTGAGATGCAGGGCGGTCGCGCGTCGGGGACGCGACCTGTGCCGCTCGCGCGGCGTGCGCATCGGACTCGCGACCAGCCTACCGGTGCGCCTGTAAATCCTGTCAAGCGGAAGTTGTGGTCTCGCTCCGGATACGAGGGGTTGTCGCGGCGTCACCGTCGTTGTATAGAAGCGTCGGGTGAGCGAGAGCCGGCTCTGACTCCAGGGAGGACGAAGCCATGACGAACGATCCCAGGCCCAGCGTGATCGACGCCGACGGCCACGTCCTCGAGCCCGCCGATACCTGGCTCAAGTACCTCGATCCGAAGTACCGCGACCGGGCCATCCGCATCGTGCGCGACGAGCAGAATCTCGAAGTGCTGCTGATCGACGGCAAGCCGCTCAAGACGCTGCGTGGCCAGCTCGGCGCGCTCGGCGGCATCGACATGGATACCGCCAAGCTCTTGACCCGCGGCCAGATCAGCTACGCGGAGGGTAGCCCGCCCGGCTCGTACGATCCGGTGGCGCGCCTCGGAGTCATGGACGCAGAGGGGATCGACGCCGCGCTGCTCTACCCGACCATCGGGATCTGCTGGGAAGGGCACGTCGACGACGGTGCCCTCGCGACCGCGTACACCCGCGCCTACAACCGCTGGCTGGCGGAGTTCTGCCGCGCCGAGCCCCGGCGGCTCTACCCGGTGGCCCACATCTCGCTGCTCGATCCCGAGGGCGCCGTCGAGGAGACGATCCGCGCGCGGCGCGACGGCTGCGTGGGCATCTACCTCTCGCCGGACCTCGCCGCGCGCGGCGGCCGGCACTTCGACGATCCCGTCTTCGCGCGGTTCTGGGAGACGGCGCAGGACCTCGAGATGCCCGTGGGCTTCCACGTGGTCGTGCGCGACCGGCAGTGGTTTCGCCAGTGGCAGCGGCGCGATCCGTCAGACGGTCTGTTCAGCATCGTGTTTCTCGCGATCGACGTGATGGCCGCCTTCACCCAGATGCTGAGCGCCGGCATGTTCGAGCGCTACCCGCGGCTGCGCTGCGTCGTTCTCGAGGCCGGCTCGAACTGGATCGCCGCCTGGCTCGATCGCCTCGACCACAAGTACCGGGTGCTCGCCCACCAGACGCCGATCACGATGCCGCCGAGCGAGTACTTCCGCCGGCAGTGCCTGATCTCGGCCGATCCCGACGAGTCGGTCACCGCCCAGATGGTCGAGCACATCGGCGCCGACTACTTCGTGTGGGCCTCGGACTACCCGCACATCGACGCCTCGTTCGGCGTCGTGCGTGAGCTCCACGCGCGGCTCGCGCCGTTGTCCGAGGAAGCGCGCCGGAAGGTGCTCGGGCTGAACGCGCGGAGGTTTTACCGGCTCGCGGGCTGATCGCGCTCTACGTCACTCGATCACGCGATCGGCCCGCAGCAGCACCGTCGACGGGATCGTCAGCCCGAGGGCTTTCGCGGTTTTCTGGTTCACGATGAGCTCGAACGTCGTCGGCTGCTCGACCGGGAGGTCGCTGGGCTTGGCCCCGTTGAGGATCTTGTCGACCAGGCGCGCGGCCTGGCGCCCGAGCTGGGCATCGGAGGCGGAGTAGGCGGCCAGGCCGCCGTGCTCCACCATGAAGTGGCCGTGGAACATCGAGGGGATTCCCTGCTTCTGGGCCGTGTCGAGGACGAACCCGGGGATGTTCAGCGACAGGAAGCGAGGCGAGAGGATGCCGTCGACCTCGCCCTTTCTAACCCGGCCGAGCGTCGCCCGGGCCTCCTCCTCGGTCCGCAGAGGTCTCTCGATGAGCGTGAGGCCCAGGCGTCGGGCCGCATCGCGGTAGATCGGCAGCTGCGCCACGGCGTAGGTGTTGGCCGCGTCGTAAGGGAGCAGCAGTCGCTTGAGGCTCGGGACGATCTCGCGGAAGAGCTCCATGCGCTTGGGGCCGAGGTCGATGTCCAGGTCCGCGGTCCCCGTGATGTTGCCGCCTGGGCGCGCCAGGCTTCGCACGAGCCCGATCCCTACGGGATCGCTGCCGCCCATGAAGACGATGGGGATGCGGCTGGTGGCCGCCTGCGCCGCCTTGGCGGTGTTGCCGCCTTCCGCCGTCACGATGATGTCCACTCCGAGCCGGACGAGGTCAAGAGCGGCCGCGGCGAGCTCGGACGGATTGCCCTGCGTGAAGCGGACGCCGAGCGCGAAGTGCTCGTTCTCGCGGTAGCCGAGCTCCCGCAGGCCCTCGCGCAGGCCGATGATCGCCGGCGTTGGCCCCCACGATTCGGTCAGCGCGCCGATCTTGATCAATCGCGATGGCGGCGAGGCCACCGCATGGCCGAGCAGGCCGGCGAGCGCGAGGCCGGCGAGCGTGGCGGCGGCGGCCGGCGCGAGCCTCATGCGGCGGGCGCTCATCGCCCGGCG
>JACXTT010010297.1_pt1 | contig 12631 bp, 7 predicted proteins | sample 9270951 | NCBI WGS metagenome assembly JACXTT01 (sample SAMN15532306, study PRJNA645909) | rock metagenome | isolation source: weathered quartz diorite | place: Puerto Rico | collected 2017-06-21 | reverse complement strand
GCTGGCGCTGCCGATGGTCCCGCGGAAGCCGAGCGCCGTGCCGGTCCCGTTCGGGACCAGGCTGGCCGCCGGCACGGTGATGCTGACGAAGGGGGTGGTGCCGTTGCTCAGGGCGACGGTCACGCTCTGGCCCGGGAGGCCGAGCTGCGCCAGGGTCGCGAGGAGGCGGCCCTTGAGGGTCATGGAGTCACTCCCGGTGCCCGGACGCGAGAGGACCACGCGGCGAAGCTGGAGCGCCGCCACGGTGGCGAGCGGGCCTCGATTGCCGACCTCGTCGACGGCCCGGAGCGCGAAGAAGAGCGTGCCGGCGGGCGGCGTGATCGTGCGGGTCTCGTGGGTGCCCGGCCCCGCCGGGGGTGCGATCGTGATCGGCATGGCGCTCGCGAAGTTCGCGGGCGTGATCGGTGCGGCCGAGCCGCGCAGCTCGTAGGCGGTGGCCATGCCGCACTTGCCGTCGTCGCCGACCGCCGTCCAGGTGAGGGTTGCGTTCGAGCCGCTGGTCGAGATCCGCAGGTCCTCGATGCGCGCCGGGCGTCGCGTGTCGGCGCCGTACGTCCCCGTGTTCCACTCGTCGTGCCGGAACTTGCGCCACTGATCGCCCTGGCACGTCGCGCCCGCCGTCCGCCAGACGAAGAGCGTGCCGAGGCGGGTCGGCTGCACCACCTCGACCTGGCCGTCGTCGTCGAGGTCGCCGATCGACGGGCTCGCCGTCTGCCAGTGGCCGGTGAGCTTCGGCCATCCAGCGGGCTCGACCCCCGCGGCATTGAACGCGTGCACGAAGTAGCCGCCGCTCGATTCGATGATCTCGGGGAGCGAGTCACCACTGATCTCGGCGACCGACGGGCCGTTGAAGAACTGCCAGTCCTCGATCACGCGCGGGAACGCGGGCTCCACGGTTCCGGTGGTGGCGTTCCAGGCGGAGAGGAGATGGTCGAACAGGAGGGGCGGCCCGGAGCCGGCGGCGGATCCGACGATGCCGTTCCCGACCTCGCCCGCCACGTAGTCGAGCTGCCCGAGCCCGTGGATGTCCGCGAACGCGCCCTGCGCCACGTAGAAGTGGCCCGGCGAATCCGAGGAGCGCGGCAGCCCGCCCTCGGGCGTCGTCTCGTCCATGTCGCTGCCGGCGCCCGTCCCACCGAAGGTGCCCTGCAGCGTCTGGGCCGTCGTGCCGTCGGCGTTGTAGATCGTCGCGTCGCCGAGGAAGACGCCGAGCGCGATCTGCTTCGCGCCGCCGGCGCCGCTGACATCCGCGACCACGGGCGAGCTCACGATGCCCGGCGCCACGAGCGGTACCGCGTTCGGGTTGATGGACGTCGGCTTCACGGGCCAGCCGGGCGCGATCGAGCCGTTCGCCTTGATGACGTAGGCACGTCCGGAGCCGCCGACGTTCGGCGCCGGGGACGGCGAGGAGTAGGTCTCGTTGGTGCCGATCACGATCTCGTTCGCGCCGTCGTTGTCCACGTCGGCGATCGCGGCGCTCCCGATGATCGCCCGGGGCGCGAAGGCATCGACGCCCGAGGCGGACGAGGAGTCGAAGATCTGCTCCGGGAACGGCGCCATGCGGCTCCCGTCGGCGTGCCAGACGTAGAGCTTCTGGTCGATCGTCCCGACGACGATCTCGAGTCGCGGGTCGCCGTCGAGGTTGCCGAGGGCAGGCACCGCCCCGATGCCCGCGGGATGATTGATCGTCACCTGCTGGTGGGTTCCGTAGGGGTCGCGCGCCGTCCCCGGGTCGGTTGCCACGGGGAACCCGGCGCACGGCGTGGCGTTCGCGTGCCAGCAGTAGACCTTCCCGTCCTCGGCCGCGGCGACGATCTCCTGCTGGCCGTCACGGTCGATGTCGGCGACCGCGACACCGCCGATGATCGGGGCGTAGGAGAGCGGCACGAGGCTCTGCAAGAAGGCGGGAGAGGTCGTGAGGGGCAGATGGGGAGGCGGATCCGTGTGCACCGGGAAGCCGGTCAGCTCGGTGCCGTCGGAGCGCAGCGCGTGCACCTCGCCGTTGCCGTCGCCGGTGACGATCTCGAGCTTGTTGTCGTCGTCGAGGTCGACCAGGGCCACGGAGAGCCCCGGTGACCCGTCGAACTGGCGGGGGAAGCCGGGCTGGTCGTCCGGGTCGGGATGACGCACCCAGACCGCGCGGCGGTCCTCGCCCAGGTTGCCGTGGTTGTCGGTGACCCGCAGGCGGAGGGTGTAGATGCCGCTGCCGAGGGCCGTCGTGTCCCAGCTCGCGGAGAAGTTGCTGGCCAGATCGGCCGAGGAGAGCGCCGGGTTCCCCGCCAGCCCGCTCGCCGAGCCGATCGAGGTGAAGCTGGTCGGCTCGACGCCCGCGCCGAACTCGAGCGTGTAGCCGAACGTCGAGGTCCAGCGGGCGTTGGCGTAGAAGGGCACGGTCACCACGCCGTCGACCAGCCCGTACCAGTCGGGCGCCGTGATGTCGGCCTCGGGCGGGATGGTGGTGGCCGAGACCATGTCGACCGCCGCCTTGGCGTTCAGCCGTCCGTAGCCCGTCCACTGGTCCCAGCCGGTGGACACCGGGTAGCTCGTGCCGTCGGTCGTCGTGACGTCCCGGGCGCTCCGCTCGAGGATCTGCCGCACCTCTTCCGCCGAGATGTCCTGCAGCGCGAGGCCGCCGACCGGGAGCATGCTGCCCTCGATCAGATCGCGGGCGCGCGAGAACACCAGCGCCGCCACGCCGACGGCGTGCGGTGTCGAGGACGACGTGCCGCTCTGGGTCGTGCTGTACGCGGCGTGGTCCGGGAGGGCCCCGGACAGCCCCATGCTGGCCCCGGGCATGTCGGTCGGGCCCACCAGGGCCAGGTGCGCCCCGTAGTTCGAGAAGTTCGCCTTCTGGAGCCAGGTGGTGGTCGCGTTCCGGTTGTTCGCCGTGACCGCGCCGACCCCAACCACGTGATGGAAGATGGCGGGGACGTTCTGGTGAAACGAGAACTCGTTGGCCATCGCGTCGAACGCGAGGACGTTGTTGCGCCGCGCGTACTCGAAGGCGCCGCGCAGCATGCGGGACACCGTCGTGCACCCGAGCGACATGTTGATGACGCGCGCCCCGTGGTCGACGGCGAAGATCGCCCCCTTGGCCACGCCCGCGCTCGAGCACACATAGGTGTAGTCGATGCGCACGTTCATGAGGGGGCAATCCGGGCAGACGCCGGCCACGCCGAGCGCATTGTCGGTCTCCGGGGCGACGATGCCCGCGCGGCCGGTGCCGTGGCCGAAGAAGCGATCGTCGAACTCGTCGTCGTCGTCGTTGACGGTGTCCCAGCCCGAGAGGTCGTCGGTGTAGCCGTCCCCGTCGTCGTCGACGCCGTTCGCGAACACCGCGAGGTCGCCGCGGTCGACCGCGCCGTCACCGTTCAGGTCGGTGACGCGCGGATCGGCGGCGTAGTCGAGCACGTTGAAGACGCCGTCGCCGTTCAGGTCGTAGACCTTGCCGGGCTCGCGGCACCCCGGCGATGACCCGGCGACGGTCATCCCGTTCGCCAGCTCGGGGGCCGGCAGCTCGCCGCAGTTGAGCCAGATCTTGTGGCGCAGGTCCTCGTGGTCGTAGTCGACGCCGGAGTCGAGGACGGCGATGATCGTGTCCGGGCGGCCGGTCGTCACCTGCCAGGCGAGGTCGGCCGAGATGCCGCTCGCGCCCGTGGTGGTCGGCACGTTGTCGTTCGTGCTGAGCAGGTTCCACTGTCCCGTCGGGCCGTTGCACGACGTGGCGGGCGGGCACACGGCCGGCGCGTACAGCGGATCGTCGGGCGGCGTGGTGGGGAAGCTCGCGAGGGCGAGGCTCCAGGCGACGATGCTCCCCACGCCGATCCAGATGGCTCGTGACGACTTGCTCGACATGTCCGCGGGCCTCCTGCTCTCCCCCGACGATCCGTCCCACGTCCGGGTCGTCCGTCACAACCCCGAAGTCCCCGAATAGTTCGCCAAAAATCGGGGAGATCGGGCGGGGAGCACGCGGGGCACCCCGCGCGCGAAGGGAGGGAGGGGCCGCTTCGCCCCGTCATCCACCATCCGGGGTCGCGCGTAGAGAGGCAAAGAAGCCCGTCCGGGACCGGACGGCAGAGGAGGTCTCGAATGAAACGCGCCCTTCACCTTCTGCGTCTCGCGACGCTGCTCGGCGGGATCATGGCCTGGGCGTGCCCGGCACGCGGTGCCCCGATATCGCTCCCGTCGAACGGCGCTCAGGTGAACGATGACCCCGCCAACGCGATCGACCCGAATCAGGATGCCGGCCTGGTCGACGTCGCGGGCGGCACCGTCGTCGCCGGCAACAAGGCGGTTCCCTGGGCGACGTTCGAGCAGAAGGTCGGCAGGTCGCAGCAGATCTTCGTCCGTGCCTTCAAGAACGGCGCGTGGGTCACGCAAGGGTTCCCGGCGTCGCTCAACATCGACCCCACGGTCGAGGCCGAGGCGCCGTCGATCGACTTCGCCGGCGCGGGTCGCACGGTGCCCTGGGTGGCGTGGTACGAGCCCAACTCGCACTTCGGCGACCCGACGAACATCTTTGCGAGTCGCTTCAACGCGGGTGCGAATCGCTGGCTGCCGTCCGGCCAGGACCGCGCGGACGGCGCGCAGGTGCCGTCGCTCAACATCCACACGAACCGCACGGCCGAGAATCCCTCCGTCGCCGGCGGCGCCACCGTCGCGGGGGCCGATCCGGTGCCGTGGATCATCTGGGAAGAAAACGACGGGCCCTTCGACGACGACTCGGCGCGCCAGATCTTCGTCTCGAAGGGCGTGAAGCAGACGGCCGCCGGGACACCGTGCACCGGCTTCGAGCCTTCGGCGGCGAACAACGTGAACGGGTTCTGCTTCCAGCAGGTGGGGCTCGAGCGCTTCGCCTCGGCGCAGTCGACGCCCCCCGACGACACGGTCGACCCGAGCCTGAACATCGACCCGAGCCGCGCCGGCGTCGAGCCGGACATCGCGTTCACCGGGAAGGATGACAAGGTCGTGTGGACGGTCTGGTACGAGGAGGGCGACACCAAGCTCGATGGGCTCCGCAGCAACGAGATGGTCTTCGCCGCCAAGGCGGTTGCGAACCCCACGGCGGACGGCGGCTTTCACTGGGTCGCGGTCGGCAGCGGCACCGCGGGGCAGTCGAACGTCCTCGACAATTCGGGCGCGAACAAATTCGGCCCGTGCGCCGCGTCGGCCGAGAACGAGGACGCGTGCTCACTGAACGTCGACACGCTCGCCGACGCCGAGAACCCGCGCGTCGCCGCCGGCACCCTGACGCCGGGGCAGCCCACGGTGCCGTGGGTGGTGTGGGAGGAGGACATCGGCGGCGGACGGCACACGATCTTCCTCGCGCGGCTCGTCGGCGGCGATCACTTCGAGCTCTTCAAGCCTGGCCAGCCCATCGCGAACCGGGCCAACGATGCGCACCGGCCGGACATCACGTTCGCCGGCAACGTCCCCTACATCTCGTGGCAGGAGGAGATCGGAACCCAGCTCGTCACCTTCGTGGGCCACTTCGAGGGTGGAGAGGCCGCGCCGCGCTTCAAGCTCGACACGCCGGGCGGGATCGCCGCCTCGGGGTTCGCCGACCTCCGGAGCCCGCAGCGTGCGCCGATCTCCTCGACGTGCACCGCGAACCCGTTCGACGCGGACGGTGCTGCCTGCCGGGGCGGGGCGATCGGCACCCCGTTCTTCCTCTTCACGGCCGGTGCGTCCGGCTCGAAGAGGCTGTTCGCGGACGCCTTCGCGCCGAGCGACGTGCGGACGCTCGCCGCGAGCGCCCCGACCTCGTCGAGCGTGACCCTCCACGGTCTCGCCAACCCGGGCGGTACGAGCTCCCTCATCCACTTCGACTTCGGTGCGACGACTGCCTACGGCTCGAGCACCTCGCCCGAGACGCTCGGCGTCAGCGTCGTGCCGACGCCGTTCGACGCCCTGGCGACCGGCCTCGCCAACGGCTCCACGATCCACTACCGCGCCGTCGCGGCCTCCGACTTCGCGACCATCGCCGGCGACGACGCGACGGCCACGATCGTCAACCTGCCACCGGTCGTCTCGATCGGCGACCTCCCGGCGGTGATCCGCCTCCGTGACCTCGACCGGCCACCGACCCTTTCGATCCCCCTGGACGTCAGCGAGCCGGCGACCGTGACGGCGCAGCTGGTCCGGAGGCAGCGGGTCGTCCGCGAGGCGACCGTCACGCAATCGTCTGCGGGTGCCTTCGTCGCGGAGCTGTCCCTGAGGCACCTCCGGCCCGGCAGCTTCATGCTCCACGTGTTCGCAGTCGACCCGGAAGGCGCGATGAGCACGCCGGTCGACTTGACGCTCCGCATTCGACGCTAGAGCCCCGCCCCACCCGATCCCTCCTCCCCGCGGCGGAGGCGCCTCCCGGCGCCTCCGCCGTCCTGCCTCTTCCCCGAAGTTCCGATGGGTCAACGGGACGTCAGGGCTGGCACGGGCCGCCCGGTGCTGAATCGCCCCCAGAGCCGGAAGCCGAGCGCCGCGACGAAGGCCGCGGTGAGCAGCGCGTGGAATGGCGAGACGGCGATCGGCCCGGCGTAGGTGAACGCGAAGATGACCCACAGCACGTACACGCCGGTCGTGTGCAGCCGGTGCCACCAGGGTCCGAGCGCCGCGACGGCCCGGTCGTTCGAGGTCGCGGCCATGGCGCCGATGAACGCATAGCCCGTGGCGCCGCCGGCGAGTGTCGCCGGGGGGACGCTCTGCCAGCCGGCCTGCAGGTGACGGACCAGCGCCACGATGGCGAGGCCGTGGACGAAGTGGGAGAAGGCGAAGGAGAGGCCGAGGTAGCGGCGGTTGCGCATCATCCACCGCGTCGTGGGCGAGGGGCGGAGGCGCTGCCATGCGGAGGTGGTGAATGCGGCCAGGAAGAACGTCGCCGAGACGAGCGCGGTCACGCGGAGCACGACGCGCAGCTCGCTCTCGCCCGGGTGTGGTGTCGAGAGCACGGCGGCAACCAGCAGCGTCACGCCGGCGGCGGACGCCATCACGAGCCTGGGGCCAGACAAACCGCGTCCGGTCATGGAAGCGCGGCATGATCGCCCCGCGGGCGCGCTCGATCAACTCGCGCAGAGGGGATTGACCGCGATGCGGCTTCGGCGTCTACCGCAGGCATGACGCGCACGCGGCTCTCCGTCGTACTACGCACATGCCAAGTAGCGGGCCTGGCTCTTGTACTCGGCTTTCCCGGCATCGCGCACGCCGTGGCCGGTACCTGCCACGCTTCGGTGCAGCTCGAGGTCGCTCAGGCGGGATTCCTTGCGATCGGCGACGAGGCCACGATCACGATCAACATCGGGTCTGGCCCCATCGTCGGCGGCCTTTTGAACCAGGTCACCATCGACCGCGTCCGCTACGAGCTCGATTGCAATGTGTTGGCTGCGCTCGGGGTCCCGTGCACCGATCAGGGCGACATCATGTCGTACGACGGCGACGCCACGATCACCACCGCAGGAACTACCTGTGCAGGCCTCACGTGGTCGAGCTCTCTTCCCCTTGGCGGCAGCGCACCCAACGAGGTCGTCTTCACGCCGTCCAGTCCAATCGTCCTTCCTGCCAACGTAGTCCCTGACGGTCTGACCTGTGCGCTCAGCTTCAAGGCCAAGCTCGACAATTTCGAGCCGACTACGGGACCGAACTCCGACGGGACGCCGAGCGTGGTCGAAGCGGTAGCCGGCTTCTCGACGGTGGAACCCGCCGATACGAGTTGCGACAACGGCGGTCATTCCGCCGGCTCGACCAGCGCGTTCATCGATACATGCGCACCATGCGTCGGCGACGCCTGCACGGCCAGCGCGTGCAACCCGACCACCGGCATGTGCGACACGACGCCGCTGGTGAGCACGCCCTGCGACGACACCGACGGGAACGCCTGCACCACCGCGGGCTGCGAGGCCGATCCCAGCAACCCCGACGGGGGTATCTGCGTCCAGACGCACCTGATCGACGTCACGTGCGCGAGCACCACGACCACGACCACATCGGCGCCCACCACCTCCACCACGATCTTCGGAAACCTCCCGCCCGATTGCAGCGCGGCGGCCGCCAGCCCCGCCGTGCTCTGGCCGCCGAACCACCGCTTCGTCGACGTGTCGGTCACCGGCGTGACGGACCCGGACGGCGACCCGGTCACCATCACCGTCACGGGCATCACCCAGGACGAGCCGGCGGATGCCTGTCCCGATGCGACCGGCGTGGGGACGCCGGTCGCCGGGATCCGCAGCGAGCGGGACGGCAGCGGCGACGGGCGCGTCTACCACATCGGCTTCGTGGCCGACGACGGCCGGGGCGGGCAGTGTAGCGGGACCGTGTTCGTCTGCGTGCAGCACGATCAGGGGCACGGCACGATATGCGGAGATCAGGGCCCCCTGGTCGACTCGACCCGGCCGGACTGCGTCGGCGCGTGCGCGGCGGCATGCAGCGTCGAGGACGACCTGGAAGAGGATCTCTGCCCCGGCGAGGATCTCCCGCCGGGCCTGGCGCAGCGCCTCGCCGCCGCGCAGGTACTGGTTTCCCGCGCGGCGGGGGCGAGCGGCAAGCACCAGGCGAAGGGACTCATGCGGCGCGGGCTGAAGGCGCTCAAGCGGGCGGCGGCGATCGCCGCCCGGGCCGCGAAGCACGGGAGGATCTCGGAGGACTGTGCGACGTCCGTCAGGATGGAGTTCGGGCGCGCGCGGCAGTCGCTGGCACCCGCTCGACCTGGTACCCACGCTGGCGGAGGAGCGTGACCAGGCCGCGGTCGCCGAACATGTGAAACGTCCCCGCGGCGACGAACATCTGCCCGTCGCGGAGCCAGCGGCCGAGCCGCTCGCACCAGGCTTCGTTCCGCCGGAAGAGGAGGCGCTCGGCGAGGGCGGGCTTCCGCCGGACGAGCTTGCCGAACGCCTTCATGATCGGGCGGTCGTCCTCGGCGATGTAGGCGCCGACGAGCCCCGCCATCGCGTCCCGGTTCGCCTCCGGGTTGGCGAGCGCCTCCTCGACCATCTCGACGCCTTCCTTGCGCGGCATGCGCGAGAGGACCTGGAGGTGGTCCAGGCTCGACTCGAGGCCTTCGAGCGGGATCGCACGCGTGCGGGCGCGCTCGCCGATCTGCTGGTCCAGGGGCGGCGTGTTGGGCCGGAGCCCGGGCGGCCGTCGTCCCGGCGGGACCGCGAGATGCACGACGGTGAGCGCCACGAACCAGGGCTCCAGCCGGTCGAGCAGCTCGGGGGCGATGCGACTGCTGGTGGCCGTCTTGAGGCGCGTCCAGGTTTGCGGGCGAAGGAGCGTGTGCAGCGACTCCTTCTCCGGGAGCTCGGCGCGGTGCACCGCCTGGAGGATGAACGTGATCGAGTTGTCCATCGAGGTGTCGAGCTCGAGGAAGACGCGCTTCGCGCCGGTGAGCGCGCCGCGTCCCTCCTCGCCCAGCGCCGCGTCGAGGTCGAGGGGTAAGTGGACGGTCCCGAACAGGTGCGAGCGGTGGCCGTTCCACTCCACGCGCCAGAGGAGCGGCGCGTGGCGACGGGGCGGCGGCGCCGCCACCGCATCGGTGAGCGCGACCGCCAGGAGGACCAGGGTGGCGCGCCAGGGCCGCACGGCCGGGGGACGCTAGGTGAGGCGCCGGCCGCAGGTCAAGCGCGGGAAGTGGACACGGTCCCACGGGACGGGTTAGACGGGGCCGATGCCGGCGCCCAGCGTCTTCATCGAAGACCTCCGCGCGATGATCGCCGCCGGCCGCGCCTTCGGGCGCCATCCGCTGTGGCTCCGGATCCTCGAGGGCCGCGTCCCGCGCCCCGCGCTGGCGCCGTTCGCCGTGCAATTCTTCCTCCAGGTGCGCGAGTTCCCGCGCGCGGTGAGCGCGCTCCACGCGAGCTGCCCGGACGCGCAGGAGCGGATCGAGCTGGCGGAGAGCCTCTACGAGGAGGAGACCGGCCGCATCTCCGGCTGTAGCGTGTCGCATCCCGAGCTCTTCATCCGCTTCGGCGAGGGGGTCGGCGTGCCCCGGGACGCGATGGTGGACGGCGTCCCGCTCCCCACCACCGCGGCCCTGATCGACTGGTTCGAGCGCTCGACCCGGGAGCATCCGTTCATCGAGGGCGCCGCGGCGACCAACCTCGCCGCCGAGGGCCAGGTCCCGGGTTCGTTCGGGCCGTTCGCGCGCGCGCTCGAGCGGCACTACGGGTGCACGCCGGAGCACGTCGCCTTCTGGGACATCCACGAGCACGCGGACCGCGAGCACAGCGCGGTCGGCGATCACATCGTCGTCCGCCTGGCCACCACCCCGGCCCTGCAGACGGGCGTGCGGCAGGCCGTCGCGCGCTCGCTCGAGCTCTGGTGGCGGTTCTTCGACGGGATCGCCGCCGCCACCGACGCGTGATGACCCATCTCCTCGACCTGCTGCTCGTCCTGGCGGTGCTCGTCGCCGTCCTGGTCGTCCTGGGGCGCGTGCTGCCGGGGCCGATGGCGCGCTACGCCATCGCGCTCCAGCGTGCGCTCGGCGGGCTCACCGCGCGGACCACCAGGATCCCCGGCTTCGACATCGCCTACCTCGAGGCCGGCAGCGGCGAGCCGCTGGTGCTGGTGCACGGGATCGGCGCGGACAAGGACAACTTCGCGCAGGTCGCGCCCTTCCTGCGCGGGATCGGGCGCATCATCTCGCTCGACCTTCCCGGCTTCGGCGAGAGCGGCAAGCCGCTCGACGGCGACTACTCGGTCGAGGTGCAGGCCGAGCGTCTCGCCCAGTTCCTCGACGCCCTCGCGCTCCCCCGGGCGCACTTCGCCGGCAACTCGATGGGCGGCGCGATCGTGCTCGGGCTCGCCCACCTGCATCCCGGGCGCGTCCAGAGCCTGTGGCTCCTGGCACCGGCCGGGGTCGGCGGCGCGGCCGAGTCGGAGATGTTCCGCCGCCATCGCGAGCAGGGTGAGTTTCCGCTCTTCGCGCAGACGATGGAGCAGTACGCGGGCGTGATCGACATCTGCTTCACGCGCCCGCCGTTCATTCCCTACTGCGTCCGGCACGAGCTGGCGCGCGCCGCCGCCGACAACTACGCGCTGCACACCCGCATCTTCCACGACCTGCTGGCGACGCCGTTCGCGATCGAGGACGTCGTGGCCGGCCTGGAGACGCCGACGCTCCTCGTCTGGGGCGACCGCGACCGCGTCCTCGACGTGTCCGGTGCGGAGATCCTGCACCGCGCGCTGCCCCGCTCGCAGGTCGTGATCATGCCCGGCATCGGGCACATCCCGATGATCGAGGCGGCGCGCCGGGCCGCGGCGGACTACCGTGCGTTCCGGGCCGCGCTGCCGGCCGGCGTCGCTAGCGTGCGACGCGCCGGGTGAACGCCTCGACCAGTACCTGGTAGCGGGCGGGCAGGAGCCGCTGCATCAGGTCGACGACGCGCGCGTCGCGGCCGATGAGCACGCGCCGGGCGTTCCGCCGGACGCCCCGGAGGATGATCCTCGCCGCCGCTTCCGGGGCGGTGACCAGCAGCTGATCGAAGCGCGCTCGACCCGTCTCCACGTCCTGGCCGAGGAGCTTCGCGACGCTGTCGTCGATGCGCGCCACCCGGGCGATGTTGGTCCGGATGCCGCCCGGATGGACCGAGGTCGCGGACACCGGCACGCCGGCCAGGTCCAGCTCCTGCCGCAGCGCCTCGGTGAAGCCCCGTACCGCGAACTTGGACGCGTTGTACCCGCACTGCGTCGGCAGGCTGATCAACCCGAAGGCGCTCGAGATGTTGATCACGTGGCCCTCTCCGGAGGCCTTCAGATGCGGGAGGAAGGCCTTGGTGCCGTGGACCACCCCCCAGAAGTTGATACCCATGATCCACTCGAAGTCCTCGTAGCGGATCCCCTCCACGGTCGAGCCGAGAGCCACGCCCGCGTTGTTGAAGATCAGGTTGACCCTGCCGTGCTCTTGCACCACGCGGTCGGCCCAGCGGTGGACCTCCTCGCGGCGGCTCACGTCGACGCGCGCGGTCGTGACCTTCACCCCGAGCTGGCTGGCCAGGCCGGTGCTCTCCGCCAGGCCCGTCTCGTTCACGTCGGAGAGCGCCAGGTGACACCGTTGCCGGGCGAGCTCGAGCGCGAGCGCGCGGCCGATGCCCGAACCCGCCCCGGTGATCGCGGCGACCCTGTCGGCGAAGGACTTCATGCTCGGAGGCGCTCACCTAGCAGGAAGGTCCCGATGACTACCACCCCCGTCCGCTGGCAGACTCGTCGTGTGCGGCTGGCGGAGATCGTCGAGACCTCGAGAGGCGTGGCGGGCACGCGCTCCCGCCTGGAGAAGGTCGCGCGTCTGGCAGACTGCATCGCGCGCCTCCCGCCCGAGCTGGTGGCGGTGGGCGCGTCCTATCTCGCAGGCGAGCTGCCGCAGGGCAGGCTGGGCGTGGGCCACGCGGTGCTGAGCGAGCTGCGCGCGATTCCCGGCGCGGCCGAGCCGACGCTGGACCTCGCCGAGGTCGACCGGACGTTCAGCGCGGTGAAGGCGGAGGCGGGGGCGGGATCCGCGGCGCGCCGGTCGGCGCTCCTCGCGGGTCTCATGGCGCGGGCCACGGGCCCCGAGCAGGAGTTCCTCGCCCGCTTGATGATCGGCGAGGTGCGGCATGGCGCGCTCGAGGGCGTGCTGGTCGAGGCGCTGGCGCGCGCGTTCGCCGTC
>JACXTT010010296.1_pt1 | contig 12631 bp, 9 predicted proteins | sample 9270951 | NCBI WGS metagenome assembly JACXTT01 (sample SAMN15532306, study PRJNA645909) | rock metagenome | isolation source: weathered quartz diorite | place: Puerto Rico | collected 2017-06-21 | reverse complement strand
TCGCCCACGTCCCGCCGCGGCGCCTTCACCGATGCGATGAGTGGGGTCGACACCTGCGTTTCCGTTCACACGGCGTTCCGGCTAACGTGGCGAGTATGGTGCCCCGGACCGGAGCGAACCCCAGGATGTCGCCGATCCCGATGCCGTCCCGCCATCTGCTGAGGCTCGCGGGTGCGGGCCTCGTGAGCGCGTGTCTGTTCGGGTGCTCGCTCGAGCCTCGGGTTCTGGCACGCGTCGGCGACCGCACGATCAGCGTGGCGGACTACCAGCAAATGGCGGAGGGGGCGGCCGGCCGGTACTTCCTGGCGCCCGACTCCGCGCGCGAACTGCTGCTGGACGACCTGATCCGTCGCGAGCTGATGCTGGTCGCGGCAACGCATAGCCGCGCCGTGTCGGACTCGTTCGTGGCTCGTCGCCGGACGGAGTTCGAGAACGACGCGCTGACGCGCGCGCTGATCGCCCAACTGACTCCCCGTGACGTGGCCGTGAGCGACGCCGAGGTGCGTCGGCTCTACTTGTGGCGGCAGCGAGCGACCCATTGCCTGATCTCGATCACGAGCGATTCCATGACCGCCGTTCACGCCCGCCAGGCCATCGACGCGGGCCAGGACTTCGCCGCCGTCGCGAAGCACTTCGACGTCACCGGCACGCTGCCGCCGGGGGGCGATCTGGGGTTCGTCGAGGCCGGCCAGCTCGTCAGCCCGCTCGACCGAATCGTGCGCGAGAGCCCGATCGGAGGGGTCGTCGGACCCGTCGAGGCCCCCGGTCTCGGCTGGTTCATCATCAAGATCGTGGCGCGCGAGGCGCGCGAGCACGGGCCGCTCGAACAGCAGGCTCCCGAGCTGCGATCCATGCTGCAGCAGCGCAAGCAGCGCATCGTGCTGCTCGCACGCTACGCGGCGCTGCGCAACGAATACCAGATCAGGCCGGACGCCGACGGCATCGACCTCATGTATCGCCGGCTGAACGCGGCGCAGCAGCTGCATGCGTTCGGCGCCGATCCGGGCGCGACGCAATTCACTCCGCGGGAACGCGCCACGATCGTGGGCCGCTGGGACGGCGGCAGCCGATTCAAGGGCCGGCTGACGCTCGGCGAGGCGATGGACGACCTCACCTCCGGACGGGGCGGGCGCCTGCAATCGCTGCGGCTCAACACCTACTTCGATTGGGTGGGCAACGCGATCCTGCAGCGCGTCGCGGTGATCGAAGCGCGCCGCCGACACCTCGACGAGGAGCCAGCGACGGTCGAGCGCATCCGCCGGTCGGTGGAACAGATGCTGCTGCAAGCCGTGTATCAGACCGAGGTGCTGAGCAAGGCCGAGCCCAACGATGAAGAAGTTCGCATGACCTACGAGCAGAACGCACCCTCGCTGGCGCAGCTCAAGTCGGTCGGCGTCCAGTACGTGTCGCTGCCCGATTCCGCGCTGGCGGTGCGCACGGCCGAGCGGGCCATGGGTTCTGGAACGCTCGCCGGGGCGACGGCGGAGCCGGGGGTGGGCGTCCGCGAGGTGACGGTGAAGTTCCCGACTGAGGACCCGGTCTGGAAGATGCTCGAGCCCGCGCTGGCGCGACAGACGATCCGCGGGATCCTCGGGCCGATCCACGCCACGGACGGCTGGCGCGTCGTGCAGATCGTGGCGCGCGACGCGCCGGTCCCCGCGTTCGACCAGCTCGCGCAGCCGGTTCAGGACGGGCTGCGACAGCAGGCGCGCGAGCTGGCGGCCGAGCGGCAGCTCAAGGCGTTCACCGATTCGTTGCGCGCCGTGACGCCCGTCACCGTCGACCGCAAGCTGCTGGAGCGGATTCCGTGGCCGACGCCGGGCGGCCTGTCGACGATGCCGGGACTACCCGGGTCGTGAGGCGGCCGCGCTCTACTTGAGACGCCGTCGCACTTCCGCCGCGCGGCGCTCGCTGACCTCGACGCGGGTGCCGTCCCGCAGGCGCAGGACCAGCACCCCGTCCTCGCCTCCGTAGGATTCTATCGCGTCCGCGTTCACGAGGGCACCCCGATGTACCCGCAGGTAGCGATCCGCCGGGAGCCTGCGTTCCAGCTCCTGGAGCGTGTAATCGACCAGGTATTCGTGGCCGCCGCAGCGCGCCAGCACGAGACGGTCGCGGGAGAACACGATCGGCACCTCGTCCAGCTCGAGCAGCTTCACCTCGCGCCGATGCCGCACGGGCAGCCGTCGAAGCGGACCGGCGTGCGCCTCGAGCGCCGGCGTCTCGAGCGCCTGCTCGAGCGCCCGTGCGTGGATCGCGCGACGGCCGGACTGCAGCTCCTCGGTCACGCGACGCACCGTCTCGGTCAGCCGCTCGCGGCGCACGGGCTTCAGCACGTAGTCCAGCGCCGCCAGCTCAAACGCTTCGACCGCGTAGCGGTCGTAGGCAGTCACGAACACCACGATGGGCGCGTCGACGCCGCGCAGGTGCCGCGCCACCTCGAGGCCCGAGAGGTCCGGCATCTGGATGTCGAGGAACGCGACATCGGGCCGGTGTTGGGCGATGCGCTGCAGCGCCTCGACTCCGCCGCGCGCCATCGCCACGACGTCCACGGAGTCGTGCTCGCTCAGCAGCTTCTCCATGAATTGCCGCGCGCGCGGCTCGTCGTCCGCGATCAGCGCCCGCAGCCGCCGCGACGGATCCCGGTTCATGAGGCCTTCTCCACGACGACCGGGGCGGCCGCGGCCCGCCAGCGCAGCGTCACGGCGAAGCCACCCGCGTCGAGCCGCCCCGCCGTCACGGTCGCGTCGGCGCCACCGAAGTGCCGGACCCGCTGTTCCAGGTTCTCGAGGCCCAGCCCGAGACCTCGCTCGGCCCGTCCGTTCGGGGCGCCATCGTCGACGAACCGCAGCGTCAACCACTCCGCGTCGCGGCAGGCCTCGAGCGCGAGGTGAAGCGGCCGGCCGTCCGGCGCGCAGCCGTGCTTCAGGCTGTTCTCGACCAAGGGCTGCAACAGCAGCGGTGGCACCGGGCTCGACAGCAGCTCCTCCGACCCGGCGTAGCGGAAGCTGATCGCGTTGTCGTATCGCTCGCGCGCCACGCCGAGATAGTCCTCGACGAACCCGATCTCGTCGCTCAGCAGCGCCGCCGGCCGCTCGCCGGCCTCGACCGTGTATCGCAGCATGTCGGCGAGCCGCTCACTGAACCGCTGCGCCGCCCGCGGCTCGGTCTCGATCAGATAGGCGAGCGCGTTCAGCGCGTTGAACAGGAAGTGCGGATGCACCTGCGAGCGCAACGCTCGCAGCTCGGCGCGCGTCGCCGCCTCGCGCAACTCGGCGGCGCGGCGCTCGGCGGTGGCGCGCTGTGCCTGAAGCGACAGGTTCTCGAGCCGGATCCCTGCTTGAACGAGCAACGCTTCGATCGCGCCGCGAGACTCGGCCTCGACCTCCTCGGTCAGCCGGGGCATGCCCGATTCGGGCCACTCGATCGCCACCGGTCGGCGGAGGCCGCGTTCGATCGCGGCCTCGACCGATCGGCGCACCTCGTAGCCGTCGAGCGCCGACAGCAGTTCCCGCCCCGCCTGGTCGAACGCATGCCGCAGGGCCAGCGGATCGCGGCCGTAGAGCCGGTCCAACCAGCGTTGAACCCCTTCGCGCAGCGGCATGAACGCGAACGCCACGACCAGGGCCGCGACGACGTTGAACGCCAGCGTCTCCTCACCCGTCGCGGCGGCGAACAGCCGCTGTCCGATGAGCACGATTCCCAGGTACATCGCGGCGAGCAGTCCCGACAAGATCGCGTAGGGAATGCTGCGCACGATCAGCCGTCGCGGATCGAAGGCGGGATCGTTCGCGATCAGGTAGGCGATCAGGAACGGCGTGGTGAGCGAGGCGAAGAACAGCGCGGTCAGGAACAGCTGCATGAGCGGCATCGAGAACAACGCGAGCATGCGCGGTTCTTCCGGCAGCAGGTCGATCGCGGTGGCGAGGAACAGGATCACCGCCACGAGCATCGCCAGCGCCCGCTCGCGCAGCGCCGCCCGAGCTTCGCGCCGCGAGGGACGCACGTAGCGCTCGATCAGCGACAGGCTCCCCAGCGGGAACGCGACGCCCTTGAACCACAGGACGAGCGGCTTGATGTCGACGGGCGTCGTCGCCTTGATCAAGAGCAGCACGGCCGGGGTCGCGTACGCGAGGACGACCAGCCACCACCACGCGTTCCGCACGCGGCGGCGGCCCTGCCAGCGAGGACGAGGAAACACCATCATGAAGTGCAGGAAGCTCGCGGGCAGCCATAGCACGACCGCGTTGTAGACCTGGTCGTAGGCTCCCAGGGCTCCCGTCAGCTCGGCCTGCGGGAAGCGAAACAGCTGCCACACGGTCGACAGCGCCTGGAGCACGGCGAACAGCAGGAACACCCACGCCGCCGTGAGATCCGGTCGCCGCCACACGAGCAGAATCGCGACCAGCGGCGCCGCGATCACCGTGATGAGGGGGAACACGTACAGCCGCACGCGTTGCCACGCCGCCAGCTCGAGCGGCGGAATGGTGAGCGTCAGCGTGTCGTGGCCGCGCAACAGCGTCAGCTGCAGCGGCTCACGAGCGAGCATGCGTCGGCCCGCCTGCTGCTGCCAGCGGAAGACGTTGGTGCTCGTGAACGGCTGGCCGTCGACCGCGATGATCACGTCGTCACGCTTGAGCAGTCCGAGCCCCGGCGGCCCGACGACCGAGGTCACGCGCGGGTTCTGGCTCGGCGTGTTCCAGTCGAGTCGCACCCCGAGCCGCTGATACGGCGTGTGCGTCAGAAACCGCGGCAACGCGAACGCCATCGCCACGGCGACGCTGGCGAGCGCGAGCAGGCGGCGGTGCTTGTGCGACACCCTCACAGGGATCACTCTCCCATACACCGAGTTGCTCCGGTGACGCCCGGTCCGCGGGCCGACGGACAGCCGAAGAGGCGAACGACCCGCCCCGGAGCAAACCCGAGTATCGCCCCACGGGCCCCCGGGCGTCGCGCGCCGGCGACGAGCGCGGCACCGGCTCCGCACGAGCGCGGCCCGCCGCATGAAGATTTGGGGCACTGGCCCCACGCGCCACGAGTCATTCGGCCTCGCAATCCCGCTGCGGAATTCCGGCGTCTAATTTGCTGTATCCCCAGAGGGAGGGCGGCTATACTGCGCCGCCGTTTCACGGCCCGGTTCGCACCGGGTCAGCACCCTGTCAAACGCCACGCCGCTGCTCGGCTGCGTCGCGTCGATATGGAGGTCTCGATTTTGAAGCTCATGCCGAGGGCCGCAGTCTCGATCCTGGCGATGTTCCTCGCCTGCGGCCAAGCGAACGCTCAGGCACCGACGGGCAAACCCCATTCCCGGCCGAAGACGCCGGTCTCGTCGCCGGCTCCCCCGTCGCAGGCGGCGCCAAAGTCCCCCGCCCCGGCGGGCGCCCCGTCGTCGGCGCGCCTCGACGGCATCGCCGCCGTCGTGAACGACGACGTGATCCTCGAGAGCGACGTCGAGGAGCAGCTCTACTTGTTCCTGTCCCAAGCGCGTCTGCGGCCGGATTCCGCGATGGTCGACTCGATGCGCAACGCCGTGTTGAACCAGCTGATCGACTTCCGGATCGTCGTCGCCGAGGCGAAGCGCCAGGGCCTGTCGCTCACCGCCAACGACGAGAAACTGGTCGCCCGCCAAGCGGACGAGTCGCTGCAGCAGACGCGGTCGCGGTTCCAGAGCGCCGAGGAATACCAGCAGGCGCTGGACCGCGACAACACAAACGAGGCGAAGCTGCGCGAGAAGTATCGCAGCGACCTGAGCGAGCAGCTGCTCGCCGAGCGACTGCGCGACCGGGCGATGCCGAAGAAGCCCGTCACGCAGACCGAGGCCGAGGCGTTCTTCAAGGCGAATCCCGACAAGTTCCCGCGTGTGCCGGCGCAGGTGAAGATCCAGGTCATCCAGATCCCGGCGGCGGCCGACTCGGTGACCGACTCCAAGGCTCGCGCCCGCATCGTCGGGATCCGCAAACGGATCGTGGCAGGCGAAAAGTTCGCCAAGGTCGCTGCCGAGATCTCCGAGGACGAGAACACCGCGCGCTCGGGCGGCGACCTCGGGTTCCTGCCGCGTGGCGCGTTGGACACGGCGCTCGACCAGGCGGTCGCCGTGGCGAAACTGAACGAGCTGAGCCAACCGGTGCGCTCGACCGCGGGTTGGCACCTATTCGAGGTGCTCGAACGCGATACCGTCAAGACCACGGCCGGCAAGGACAGCGTCGACGCACACGGCAAGCCGGCGCTCGAGGCGCACGTTCGGCACATCCTGATCCGGGTGCCGGTCAACGACGATGACGTCGCCCGCGCCCGGGCCATGGCTCAGCGCGTCCGTACCGAGGCCGTGAAGGGCGGAGACTTCGCAACCTTGGTGCGGCGCTACAGCAAGTATTCGGGCCAGGCCGACCCAGACGGCGATCTGGGTTACGTTTCGCTGGCGGCGTTCCAGCCCGGGATCCGCAGTGGGATCGACAGCGTGGCGGTCGGCGGAGTGAGCTCGGTCCTCGAGAATCCCGTCGGCTTCAACATCTTCAAAGTGAACGATCGCAAGCCCGAGCGGCCCTACCAGCTCGACGAGGTGCGCGATCAGCTGCAGAGCGCCGTCGAGGAGATCAAGGATCACGAGCGCTGGGAGATCTGGATCAAGGGACTCCGCGCCAAGGCCCACATCGAGATCCGTAGTTCCTGACGGCGACGGCGGTCTGCTACCTTGCGGTCATGATCACCTTCCACCACGTCGTCAAACGCCACGGCGAGAAGCTAGTGCTCGAGGACGTCTCGTGGAGCATGGATGAGGGAGAGTGCGTGGTGTTCGTCGGCCCGAGCGGGTCGGGCAAGACCACGATCCTGCGACTCATCACTCACGAGCTCCAGCCCAGCTCCGGCGCGATCACCGTGGGCACGTTTCGCGACGGTCGCCTGACGCGCGGCCAGCGCGCACTGCTCCGCCGAACGCTGGGCATCATTTACGAAGACTTCCGGCTGCTCAACGATCGCAGCGTGTTCGAGAACGTCGCGCTGGCGGTTCGCATTGCCGGGTCGTTCCGCAACGAGGAAGTGATCCCGCGGGTGCTGTACGCACTCGAGGAGGTCGGCCTAAAGGATCATCAGACCGCGCTCCCCAGCGAGCTGTCGGCCGGCGAGCGGCAGCGCGTCGCGATCGCGCGCGCGATCGTCAATCGACCCGCCGTGGTCCTGGCGGACGAACCCACCGGCGCGCTCGAGAAGAAGAGCGCCGACGAAGTGCTGTCGCTGCTCAAGCGGATTCATTCCGAGGGCGCCGCGCTGCTGCTCGTGACGACCCGCGACGACGTCGCCGCCGAGCTGGGCGGCCGCACGCTGACGCTCGTGGACGGGCGCATCACCTCGGGTCCGCTGTCGCCCGAGACCACCGCGTGGGCGACCCGCGCCATGGAGGTATGATGCTGCGCCTCTTCTACTTCCGCGAAGCCTGGAGGTCATTCCGGCACCACCGTGGGCTCGCGACGACGGCGATCCTGGCGCTTACCGCCGCCCTGACCGTGGCCGGCGTGTTCGTCGTGCTGGCCCACAACGCGCGCGTCACGATGCGCCTCGTCGGCGATCGGCGCGAGATGGTCGTCTACCTCAAGGACGAGATCACCCGCGAGCAGCGCGAGGCGATGGTCAACCGGTTGCAGCAGCTCTATGGCGACGTGACCTACGTCAACAAGGATCAGGCCTGGCAGGAGTTCTCGGAGCAGGTCGGCGATCCCGAGCTGCTCGAGGCGGTCGACGGCAATCCCCTGCCGGCCTCGCTGCGGATCAAGCTCAAGCCCGAGCTGCTCAACTACTCCGCGATGGAGTCGACCGCGAAGCAGCTGCAGCAGTTCCCCGAGGTGGAGGACGTGCGCTTCGGCGGCGAATGGATCAAGCGGCTCGACGTCGTGAGCCGCGGCATCGAGCAGGGCGCCATCATCGTCGGTCTGATCGTGGCTCTGGCGATGATGTTTGTGCTCCACAACACGATTCGGCTGTCGGTCCTCGCCCGTCGGCCGCAGGTCGAGATCATGAGCCGGCTGGGCGCCTCCGATCGCTTCATCGCGACGCCGTTCGTGATCGAGGCGCTGTTGCAGGCGGCGATCGCCACGGTGCTGTCGCTGCTCGCCGTGTTCGCCTTCCAGCAGGCGTTCGTGGCGCGCGTGGTGCGGATCTCGTTCCTGCCCTGGGAGTGGATCCTCGCGTTCTTCGGCGCCGTCGTCGGGCTGGCCTGGATCACGGCGATGCTGGCGCTGACCCGGGTGCTGCGCACGGTCGGACCATGACGCTGCGGGTCCTGCTCGCCACGCTGCTGCTCGCGGCGCCGGCCGCGGCGCAGGACAGCCTCGAGGCGGCCAAGCGCCAAGAACTGGAGAACATTCAGCGCGCCGCGGCGGAAAAGCGCGCCGCCGCGAAGCAGCTGCTCGGCCGCGAGAACGCCGAAATCTCGCAGCTGCGCCGCACCGAGCGCCGGCTCAACTCCACGCGCCAGCGCCTCCGCGCGCTCGAGAACCGGCGTCGCTCGCTGGGGCAGGAGTTGCAGGTCACGAACGTCAGCCTGGTGCGCAACAAGGAGGCGTTGCGGATCCAGAAGGACAAGCTGTCGCGGCGCCTGCGCAACCTCTACAAGTACGGGGGCGAGCGACCGCTGGAGTTCATGCTCTCGACCCAATCGTTCGCGCAGCTGCTCGCCCGCTGGGACTACCTCGTCATGGTCGCGGAGCAGGACCGGATGCTCGTCGAGGACGTGCTGGCCACGAAGGCGACGGTCGAGCAGACCCAGGAGCGACTCGAGAACCGGATCACCGAGGTCGCCCGCAACACCAAGAAGACGAACCGCGAGAACGCCCAGCTCGCGTCGCTGCGGACTCAGAAGGCGAACTCCGTGAAGACCATCCAGGGTCAGCGCCAGGAATACGAGGCGGCGGCCGCCGAGCTGGAACGCACGGCGCGCTCGATGAAGAACCTGCTCGCCGAGCTGGAGCGGCGGCGGCGCGCGGAGTCTGACCGGGCGCGCGCCGAAGGCAGGAACCTCCAGCCTTACACCGGCGACTTCGCGCGCGGAGAAGGTCGCCTCGAATGGCCGGTGCGGGGCGAGCTGGTCGGGCACTTCGGCACCGAGGTGCACCCCAAGTGGGGCACCGTGACGATGAACAACGGCATCGACATCGCGACGCCGATCGGCACTCCGGTTCACGTCGTGGCGCAGGGTCGCGTCGACTACGTGAGCGAGGACTTCGGCGCCTACGGCCAGATGGTCGTCGTCAATCACGGCGACGGCTACTACACCTTGTACGGCCACCTGTCGACGATCTCCGTGACGTCGGGTTCCCAGCTCGCGACGGGTCAGCTCATCGGCTACTCCGGCGACACCGGCTCGTTGAAGGGCCCGGAGCTGCATTTCGAAGTGCGCAAGGGCGCCCAGTCGCTCGACCCGCAGCGCTGGCTCAAGTAACGCCGTCTCACGCGGCGGGAAGCGGCGCGGCCCACGCGCCCCCCCTCCGCGCGTGGGCTACCGCTTCCCGCCTCGTGGAGGCTATCCTCCCTCCATGCCGGCGCTGCGCTTTTCCGACATCCTCGGACAGCCCGAGGCGGTGGAGTTCCTGACGCGCGTCGCCGCGAGCGGGCGCCCGGCAAACGCCTACCTGCTGGACGGTCCGGCCGGCGTCGGCAAGGGGTCGGCGGCCATCGCGTTCGCGCGCGCCCTGCTATGCGAGGGGGAGGTGGAGCGGGCGGAACCTCCCCGGGCACCGCGGTCCGCGTCGGCCGCCGCGTCGGCGGCGCGTGACGTCTGCGGCGAGTGCGCGGCCTGCGTCAAGTCCCGCGACCTCCAGCATCCCGACCTCAAGTTCCTGTTCCCGGTCTCGGGCGAGGACAAGGAGCTCGACGACGCGATCGCCGAGACGCTCGCCGCCTGGCGCGTGGACCCGTTCTTCACGTTCACCTACGAGAAGGCGGCGTCCATCCGGCTGTCGATGACGCGCGAGCTGCTGCGGGAGATCGCCTTCAAGCCGTTCGAGGCGGCTCGCCGCGTGATCGTTGTGCGAGACGCGGATCGCATGCGGGAAGATCAGTATTCGGCGATGCTCAAATCGATCGAGGAGCCCGGTGCGTCCAGCGTCTGGGTGCTGACGAGCTCGCGGCCAACTCGATTGCCCGCGACGATTCGATCGCGTTGCCAGCGCGTGCGCTTCCGCGCGCTGACCGAGGACGCGATCGACGCGTACCTGCGCACCCGCGTCGGGCTCGGCGAGGCCGACTCGCGGATGCTCGCTGCGTTGGCGTCAGCCTCGCTGGGCCGAGCGCTCCAGCTGCGCGACTCCGACCCGGCGACCGCCGCGGACGACGCCTTCCGCCTGCTCGGAACGGCCCGCAGCGGCGACTTCGGCGCACTGTGGAAGGCGGCCCAGGCGGTCGCCGGATTCGGCAGACCCAGGCGCGAATCCCTGAGGCGCGCGCTCGAGTTCTTGATGCTGTGGCAGCGCGACCTGTTGCGGGCGCGCTACGAGGGCGCCGACGCGAGGCTCGTCCACACCGGGCGGGCCGGTGACGTCCGTCGCGCCGCCGACCGCGTCGACGGCACCGAGATTCGGCGCCGACTCATGATCCTCGAAGAGTGCCTGAGCTCGATCGAGGGCAACGTCGCCGCCGATGCGGCGCTGTTCTCGGCGATGTGCCGGCTCGCGGACTCGGCGCTCTCACGTACGTGTTGGCCGCCCCACCCGGCGGCGCGATGGGAGTACTGAACACGCCGCGCCGCCGACCGCACCCGGGCGCGCGCACCGGACGGGCTCATCTCGCGGTGCGGGCATTCCAGGCGATGCTGTCGGGACTCGAGGCGCTGGGCCACGAAGCGGCGCCGTGGATCGCGGCGGCGGGTATCGACGCCGGCGTACTCGGCGACCCGGACGCACGCATTCCCATGGAGCGGGTCGTGGCGTTCGTGACCGCCGCGGTCGAGCAGACGGGCGACGACCATCTCGGGCTCCACATGGCGGAACGCGCGGAGCTCAGCTCGTTCGATGCGCCGTTCTATGCGATGCACTCGAGCGCGACGCTGGGCGCCGCGTACGAGCGTCTGGCGCGCTACCAGCGATTGTTCCACGATACGAGCCGCCTCGAGCTGCGCGTGGGTGACGTCCACGCGACGCTGCGCCACCGACTGCCTGGCGGCGTGCACCCGGCGCGACAGGGCGCCGAGTTCGTCATCGCCTCGTGGGTGCGCACCGGGCGCGCGGTGACCGGCGTCGACTGGGCGCCGCTCGAAGTCCGCTTCGCCCACGCGGCGCCGGCGGACGCGTCGGATCACGCTCGCTTCTTTCGCGCGCCGCTCCGCTTCGCGACCGGCGAGAATTCGTTCGCGCTCGCGGTCGAGCTGCTGGCTCTGCCCTGCACCCGAGCCGACGCGACGCTCGCCGCGCTGCTCGACCGTTACGCGGCCGAGCGCATCTCACGGTCGCCCGGAACGGGCGGGCTCGCCGATCGCGCTCGCTCGCTGCTCGAATCCGAGCTGGGCTCGGGCGAGGTCCGCGCCACCCAGCTCGCGAAACGGCTGGGCATGAGCGTGCGGTCGCTCAATCGCGTGCTCGCGGCCGAAGGCACCACGTACCAGTCGCTGCTCGATGGGGTGCGCCTCGAGCTGGCCGCGCGCCGGCTCACCGACCCCCGCTCCTCGGTGTGGGAAGTGGCGTTCCAGCTCGGGTTCTCGGACCTGAGCGCCTTCTACCGGGCCTTCCGACGGTGGACCGGGACCACCCCGGCCGAGTTCCGCGCTCGGGCGCGGGTGACCCGCTGCTAAACGACCGCGCGCCAAGGCTTGGCGCGATCGGGCAAACGAAGTGTCCGATGCGGACAAGTCGCCCGGGCACGAACCGACTCTAAATCCTCCGCCACGAGCCGCAGTGGCGCTCGCCCGCTCCGAGGGATACTCACCCGCCGGCGCGGCGCCGAATGGAGGCAGCTCGGCATGACCCGGTCGGGGCGTGGATTCGGCTCGTCGCGGCGGCCCAGGTTTCCGCGGGTCGCGGTCCGGCGGATCGTGGTGGGCACCTGGTTCGGGATCCTGGCGAGCGGCTCGGCGCGCGCCGATGGCCGGGCACTCAGCTTCGCCGGGGCCGTCGCCACGGCGGCACGCGAGACGCCGGGGATCCGGATCGCCGAGCTGAAGACGCGCGAGGCTCGGGCGCAGTCCGATGAAGCCCGGGGCGCGTTGTTGCCCTCGCTCACGGGATCGGCGTCCCAGATCGACCGCACCCTGAACCTCAAGACCGCAGGCTTCTCGATCCCCGCGACACCGGGCGGTCCCGTGATCCCCGACTTAGTGGGTCCGTACCAGGTGATGGATGCGCGCGTCAGCGTGCGCCAGCCGCTGTTCGACGCCGCGAGCTGGTACCGGCTGCGTGCGGCGCGCGCCGGCGTGGCGGGAACCACGGCCGACGGCGACGTGGCGGTGGAGCGGGCCACGCAGACCGCGGCGCTCGCGTACCTCGGCGCGGCCCGCGCCCGCGCCCTCGTGGAAGCGCGCGAAGCCGACGTCCGCATCGCCGCCGAGTTTCTGTCGCTCGCGGTGTTTCGCCAGCGCGCCCGCACCCCGCCCGCCCTCGCCACGACGCGGTCGCGCACCGAGCCGGGCTCCCCCCCAGGCGCCCTTCCC
>JACXTT010010295.1_pt1 | contig 12632 bp, 10 predicted proteins | sample 9270951 | NCBI WGS metagenome assembly JACXTT01 (sample SAMN15532306, study PRJNA645909) | rock metagenome | isolation source: weathered quartz diorite | place: Puerto Rico | collected 2017-06-21 | reverse complement strand
TGTTAATATAATTTTGCGCTGCCAGTGAAGGTGCGGGCTGCTCAACAGCCTGATCGTTTGCAAAAGCTTTCTGTTGCCGCTTTTCAACAAGAGTATTAATCCTCGTCACTAAAAAATTATGAAGATCAAAACAAGGCATATGGAGCAAATTTTTATCTTGTGGATCCAATGCTTTTTCAGAAGAAAGTAGCAAAGAATTATGGAGTGCTATCAATGTGGATTTCTTTTTAAGATCAGAATCACATTTCTTCTCTGACTCACCGATGTCGTATATAACAAATGGAAGCGAGGCGACTATGCCGATGGCAGCAGACCCACCAAAGATCGCCCCGACTACCGAACCGCTTCCAATAGATAAAATATTTTCAAAATTAAACTGCGCGCGAATACCATTGATGACACAACTCAGTGATGCCAACCTCTCTTCGTTCGAACACATTTCTTTTTCTGTGCAAGATATCAACTGACTTTGCCTTGAAACACCGATCTGTTTTTCTATGAACGGGCATTTATTTTGCTGATAGTACTGTTGGCACCGACTCATTAATAAAACTTTTTGAATATCCTGAGTCGGCTGTTTTTGTCGGTCGCAAACCAAACCGCAATATTTTCTGAGGTCACTTCTAAAGTTGGGATCTGCCGCAAAAGCATGAAAAGAGATCGTTAAAGTAAGAGCTAAAAAAATGAATTTACACACTTCAATTTTTCGGTAACTGTTGAAAAATTCTCAAGACCATTTGCCTGGCCGAAGTGCGAGATTAAAAAACCCTCAGGACCTTTGACCAATATAAAATAGGTCAACAAGCTCATCTCAGAACCCTGATCTTCCGATCTCGTCTAATGCCTTATTGTCAAAACTTGCAAAGCGTGGATAGCGAGCTTCGCTGATGATCGGATATTGTTTTTGACTGCTCAAAGATTTGGGACTCGTGATGATTAAATCTAAAGTCGGAGAAGCTTGTGCGGGAGGCGCCGCTTTATTCATCGCATTTTGGGCGACTTTGAGTCGGAGCTCTAGAGCTAATAGATTCATTAAGATAGAGTTGAATAAGGCGGACCCCATTACCATTAAGAAACTTTTGAATTCCCTAGATATGGGAGCTAAAAGCGAATCTCTTGACGCTTCGAAAATTCGATTTTTAACGAATTTTTCTAACGATCAGGGACGCGCCTTTGAAGTTCGAATTATCGGAAACGGCCACCAACGCCTTTTCGAATGTCTGCAAAAAAATGTTTTTCGAATTATGATCTATGATCCCGCTTCACCTGCGACTGGCGGAACTATTTCTACCAAGTACCACGATCTCTGCCGATAAATTTTTGGAACATTTTTTTGGGGCGAAATCCCAATTTATAAGAGGCAAAACTCCGAAGAGAAAGGATTGAATTCTCTAAGCTGAATTCAGGTCGAATTCAGCCTTGGTGCCACTCTTGCAATGAATATCCCGCGAGAATTAAATAAACACAAAGTAGACATTTGAATGGAAACTTTTTCAAGGAGGCAAGAATGAAATTATCTCAGAAACTTTTAGGCGTTGTATTGTTAGGTTCATTGGGCTTCTTCAACCAATCCTGCTCAAATACAGAAATTGGAGCCGGTGTCGGCGCGGCAGTTGGTGGAATTATAGGCAACAACATTGACAACAGCCGTAGTCGTCCGAGCCGCTGCTACAACTGCTATCGTCCAAATCGTCGCTACTCTTATGATATAGAGAATGCCAGTGTCATCACTTCAACTGGAGTCGATGAAGTCGCAACTGTTGCTACGAAATATAACATTTCATATGAAGCATCAGGACTTATTGTCAGCTCTCTTCATAAAGCAGAACAGCAAGACTATTCTGGTTTGAAAGATTTAGGCCTCAGCACAAAAGATGTTGTTGCGGTTTACAATAATCAAAGCCTGAAACCAGAGACCATCGATGCGCTTGGACAAAATTTAAAAATGGATGCCTCACACACCTCAGCACTCGTTGAGAAAATGACAGCCGATATCCAAGCTGAAAAAGCCCTTATCGACAGTCAGAACTTATAGCCAAAAACTATAAGAAGTCTCAATGGGTTTCTCGGCATCACTCTGGCAGCGCTTCGGCGCTGCCTTTTTTTTAAAAATCGCTCCAAATATCATCTAGCTTTCATTCGAAAAGACTTTGTCTCAAAAACTTGCCTTGTGAAACAAAAATAGATTATTCACTAAAAGCGCATGCGCCCTATTTTCAATAAGTAAACCGGAGAAATATTTTGCAGAAACTTTTAATCTTTCTTTCGACCCTGATTTTTATTTCACCCCTCACCACACATGCCGATGAAACCGAACTCAAAAATCAAATCGAACAACTTCGACAGCAAATGCAAAAACTTCAAACTCAAACGAACAGTTTGCTAGAGCATCAAAACCTCGAGGTAGAAACAAAGACTCATCACGACACCAATATTGGTGGCTACGGTGAAATTGGCTACAATCATTATCGAAGCGATAGCAGCCGAACGCAGATGGATCTCAAACGTTTTGTACTGTCTATTGAACATCGCTTTAATGACGATCTCAGTTTTAACGGCGAAGTGGAATGGGAACATGCCGTGACCAGCAACACGGATAAAGGTGAGTCAGAGATTGAGCAGGCCTTTCTGAACTATCAGCTCTCTCCAAAAATGAATATGCGAGCAGGTTTGTTTCTCATGCCATTTGGTCTTCTCAATGAGTCTCACGAACCCCCAGTTTTTTACGGTGTTGAACGAAATGAAGTTGAGACTCGTATTATTCCTTCAACCTGGCGTGAGGGCGGAGTCAGCTTGAGTGGAACAAATGACATCGGCTTAGACTGGAATATTGGACTGGTTACGGGATTTGACATCGCTAAATTTGACGATCCAAGCTCGCCTCTTCATGCGATCCACCAAGAGCTGCAATTCGCAAAAGCTCGAGATCTCGCCTACTATCTCGCACTCAATTATCGCGCTCCAGGATTTACCTTCGGCACAGCTGCCTTCACTGGAGATTCAGGACAAGACAATGCCGATTACAAAGCAGACAATACCTTACCAAGTTTTTCTGGAATTGGCGGCAGAGTGACACTCGCCGATGTTCATTCGAGATTTCAAAAGGCCGGCTGGGACCTAGAGGGCGTCTATGCAAAAGGTGGAATCAGCAACGCCAGTGATATCGACCAAAACCTACAAAGTTTTAATACAGCAAATTCTGCTAAACGAAGTTTTGTTCCGGCAGAATTTTATGGCTGGCTGCTGCAGGCCGCTTATCAATTTTCTCTGAAAGAAAATATGACACTCGCTCCATTTATCCGCTATGAAGAGTTCGATACTCAGGCCAAAATGCCAGCTGGTTTTATTTCAGATTCAGCAAATGCTGATCATGTTACGACTCTGGGTCTGTCATTCAAACCACATCCACAAGTTGTCGCAAAGGCAGATTATCAGACTTATAAGACCAACTCGGCCAATGATCGTTTTAATTTAGGCATTGGATATATGTTTTAAAACGTCCCAAATTTTCATGTACTCCTTACAACAGCCCCAAAATACCTCGGCCTGATCATTGAATACTTAATGCCAAGCTCGATGAAATCTGTTAGCGTTTTTGCCTACAAGACTCTAGAGTAAGGAAAAAAAATATGATGGAATCGGTCGCGGCTTTTTGTGATCTCGCTGATAGTAAAGAAACCGGAACATCATTAGGATCGCAAATTAAAAAGTCCATGAATGGACAATCACCCGATGTCGCCATTGTCTTTGCTTCTTCTCGATATAATTACGCAGAACTTCTTGAAGCTTTAAATGCTGCCTGCGAGCCCAAACATATTGTTGGATGCTCTTCGGCCGGGGAATTTATCAATGGAACAAAAGGCGAAGGCGCGGCATCAGTGATGGCACTTCGCTCATCAGATATGCTGATGAGTTCGAGCTTAGGGCGCGGTCTTCGTCAAAACAGACAAGAAGCCGCAGAAAATATTGCTCACTCATTTGTCGGTGAAAAAAATCCTCAGTATCCCTATCGATCAGTTCTTCTGCTTGCCGATGCCCTGGCTGGACATACCGATGATCTCATTGAGCAACTCACTATTTTAACTTCGGGGGCCTACCAATTTTTTGGCGGAGGCGCCGGTGACGATGCAAAATTCAATAAGACCCATGTTTTTTTCGGGACTGAAGCCGTCAACGATGCCTGCGTGAGTCTTGAAATTCTTTCGAAATCTCCGCTCGGTATTGGTGTCCAACACGGATGGCAAGCCAGTGGTCCACTCATGCGTGTCACTGAAGCAAACGGAATGAATCTCGTGAGTTTGAATTCTATTCCTGCCGTTGAAGTTATTGAAGAGTATGCGCGCACGACTAACCAAAACTTTGATCGCAAGAATCCGCTGCCATTTTTTCTTCATAATACTTTGGGTCTCCAAACGATGAACGGCTTTAAATTACGTGTTCCATTGAGTGTTGAGGCCGATGGATCAATTAATTGTGCCTCAAATATTCCAACCGGCGTGATGTTGACAATGATGACGACGACTTCTCGATCGGCGGCAGATGCTGCTGAACGGGCGGTGCAATCAGCGCTCGGTCAACTTGGGGGCCGATCACCGCAGGCCGCATTATTTTTTGACTGCGTCGCTACCCGTCTCCGATTAGGAAAAGATTTTAGCAACGAACTTGAAAGTGTCACGCGATCCTTGGGTGCAAACACCACATTTGCTGGATGCAATACTTACGGACAAATTGCGAGAGCTGAAGGACAGTTCAGCGGATTTCATAATTGCACGGCGGTTGTCTGTGTCTTTCCGGAAGCATAGTTAAGGTTCATGTGTTAGATCAAAGACTTTTAACTTTTATTGGGAGCCTTACTGATTTTGGTCAAAGGCCGCGAGCAACCAAAAAACTGGCCGAGGCTCTAGGCGCTGAGGATCTGATTTTATTTACTCAAGATCCTAGCCTCCATATTCTTTTGCCAGCACCTGGCTTCCCTCAAACTCTACCCGAAGGTAAAAAGTGGGCAGCTTTCTTAAAAAAATGTAGCGAAGAACGACAAGCCAGTCTCGATTTGATTTCTCCTTATAGTAAAGCCCTTGTCCCGGTTCTCGGAGTCCATGCAACTGATGGTTCAGTGCTCGCGCTTTTAGGAGGACAGCCCAAACTGGATTTGGTCATCAACATCAATATTCTTGTTCCACTTTTGGCGGCCGCACTTCTGAATGAGAGAGTTACTCAAGCCGCCAAAGGCCAAATTGAGATCGAGAGTAACAGCGCCGAAAAATCGCGAGCACTGGTTGCAACATTATATGATACGCGAAAAGAACTTGAAGCTGCACTTCGAGAAATTCGCAATAGCCATGAGCTCTATCGCACCACTCTTCATAGCATTGGTGACGCCGTCATTGCCGTTGATCGATTTTCAAATGTGACTTATCTTAATCCCGTCGCAGAACATTTGACCGGTTGGAAGCTTGCTGAAGCCGTGAGCCGCCCATTAGATCAAGTTTTTAAAATTCTTCATGAACAAACGCGAAGGCCAGTCGCAAATCCTGTTGATCGTGTTTTACAAGATGGCGTAACCATGAGTCTTGCCACTCCGAAATCTCTTATTTGGAAAGATGGTCAACACGAATTTATTATTGAAGATAGTGCCGCCCCTATTCTCAGCGATGACAATAAAGTGATCGGCGCTGTTTTGGTTTTTCGCGATACAACCGAAAAGCATAAAGCCGACAAAATTCATCATGAACTCTTAAGAGAACTTGAAAGATCAAAGGCTGAAGCTGAGGCACAGCGCTCTCGTCTCTATCAATCTTTTATGCAAGCTCCAGTTGGAATTGCAATGCTGACCGGCCCCGACCATCGCTTTGAAATGGTTAATCCAACATATCTCTCTTTACTCTTTGGCGGCTCACGTGACGTCATCGGAAAACCTCTTCGCCAAGCCGTCCCCGAGTCTATCGAGCAAGGTTTTTTAGCAATCTTGGATAATGTTTATAAATCTGGCGTGGCTTTTATTGGCAAAGAGCACCCCATCGATCTTGTTCAAGTCGATGCAAGTTTAAAAAGATTTTATCTGAACTTTGTCTATCAGCCACTATTTAACTCAGCCGGCAAAATTGATGGGATTATTGCTGTTATTGTCGACGTCACAGAACAGGTTCAGGCACGAAAAACCGTCGAAGAAAATTCGACCCTTCTCAATGCGATTAGCGAAGCTTCTTCGGATTTTATTTTTGCTAAAAATCAGGCTGGGCAACTCATTTTTGCAAATCCGGCAATTAGTAAGACCTTAGGAAAATCCAAATCTGAGATCTTAGGTCATACCGATATTGATTTTTTGGGCGAAGAAATCGGCACGCCAATCATGGAGAATGATCGAAGAATCATGAAAAGTGGTGAAGCCGAATTCGTTGAAGAAGTTATTTTTGTGGATGGGCTTGCTAAAAATTATGTCACAAATAAAATTCCATATCGTGGCTCAGATGGCTTAGTTGCGGGTCTTCTTGGAATCTCAAGAGATATGACCGATCTCAGGCATGCCCAGCAAGAATTGTCGGCCATTGTGACTCGTCTCGAGCATGAGCGAGAACTTCGAGATCGTTTTATCTCGACACTCACACATGACCTTCGCTCACCTATGACGGCAGCTAAAATGACAGCTCAGCTCATCGCAAGAAAAACCGATAAAAACGAAAATGTTCATAAGCAGGCGACAAAAATTGTTTCAAATATCGATCGCGCCGATCATATGATTCAAAATCTCTTAGATTCAAATCGCCTTCAAGCAGGAGAAAAATTAACACTGACCATGTCTGAGTCTTCTCTGAAAGACATTATCACCGAGGTTTTGTCAGACTTAAAAATTATCTATGGAGATCGCTTTCAATTTTTGCCTCCTGATCAGGATATTAAATCCTACTGTAATTCGGACTCGCTCAAGAGAGTGATTGAAAATCTCGCGATCAATGCCGTGAAATATGGCGCCGCCGACCAACCTGTGAAAGTTGAGTTATCGAAGAAAGATGATCAAGCCTTTATTTCTGTTCACAACTCCGGAAACCCCATTGCAGCAGAAGATCAACTTAAAATTTTTAGTCCCTTCAATAGGTCAAGAGCAGCGCAAATGGGTGGCCAAAAAGGCTGGGGACTTGGACTCACGGTCGTCAAAGGAATGATCGAATCACATGGCGGAACAGTTCGACTTGAAAGCTCAGAGCAAAATGGAACAAGTTTCATAGTCAATCTGCCCATTGATTCGCGTCCATCGGGTGCTTCATGAGGATAACTACAAAGATCTTAATTATTGAAGATGACTTTGGTGTACGTGAATCTATGCAAGAGGTTTTAGAAGATGAAGGCTATGAGGTTCTCTTAGCTCATCATGGACAAGACGGTCTCCAAAAATTAAGAACTGTGCCAGGAATTGATTTGGTTCTCCTTGATCTCACAATGCCAATCATGACAGGGCAAGAATTTCTGGCTGAAGTTGGTAAAGATCCACTTCTTACAAAAACCCGCATCGTCGTCATTTCGGCTGTTGCAGATCACAACTCCGCACGTGGTGCCGTCGAGTTTGTGACGAAGCCCTTAGGAATAGATCTTCTGCTATCGATTGTTGAAAAACATTCTAAAGTGAGAGAATAAGCAAAACAGCTTTCAGCGTCTCAAAATGAGAAATATCTAAAATCAATTCAAAAAGAATCAAAAAAAACTGTAGACCTAAGTCCTCTGAGCCGAAAAGAAATAAGGACGAGGGAGCACATACTGATGTTATTAAAAAAACTACTTAAGTTCATGCCAGAGAAAATGCGGCACAAATTTATTCGTTCAAAGATCAAACTTGGAGAAGGCGCTCCGGCAAATATCATTTTTAAACTTGCCGATACGAAAGACGAATTAGAACAAGCCTTTCGAGTTTTGCACGATGCCTATGTTCATGAAAAATATATGTCTCCCCACCCTTCAGGAATGCGCGTGACAAAATATCACGCTCTCCCGACAACGGCGGTACTCATTGCAAAAGATACTCATAGCGGACTTGTTGTCGGTACCGTTTCAATTGTGAGAGATACTCCTCTCGGTCTTCCTCTCGATTCAGCCTTTCCGTTAGAGGGAATTAAAAAACAATATCGTCATTTAGCTGAAGTTTCGTCACTTGCTATTCGTAAGGAGTATCGCAAAGATCCGGCGGAGCTCCTTTGGCCACTGCTTCGCTATTTCTATAAATATTTACGTGATGACATGAAAGTCGACGCCTATGTTATTGGTGTCAATCCCATTTGGCATGATTTGTATGTCGGAATTTTAGGATTTACCAAGCTTGAGGGCTTTCAATCCACCAATTATAACTTTGCCAACAACGCTCCGGTCTCGGCCTACTTCGTCAATGTTCTCGAACAAGAGATGTTATTTTACAAATTCTACGCCCACCTTTCGGAGCAAGCAAATTTCTACAAGTACTGTATCCAAAAAAAAATGGAGAGCACCCAATATCGCTTTCCGAATCGAAAATATCACTCTGTTCAAACCACGGTGATGACTCAAGATTTTTTAGATTATTTTTTCATTAAAAAAACCGAAACTCTCAAATTGATGACGGACGAAGAAAGAGCAATTATTCAGTTTTTTTACCCCAAAAAAGAATTCTCAAAACTCATTCACGGCGACAGAGTGCAACTCGACAACTTCAGAAGCTCAAATCGTTTCATCACCCGTTTTAATGCACGAATAAAATCTGATAGAAGTTATGAAGATGATATCGAGGTCGCGGTTTTAGATTTTTCGATCAATGGAATTAGAATTGCGACAGACCTCGAGCTTCCGTTTGAAGTTGATTTGTGTGTGGGAATCGGTGAATATCATAGCGCCTATTTAAGAGCCCAAGTCAGACGTCGATATCAAGGATCTCTTGGCCTTGAAATTATTTCTGCCGACCAGGCCTGGGGTGAATTTATCACAGAAATGCAAAGACAGTTTCAAGTCGAAACTCGGTCCGAAGAAATGCCGCCGGCATTGAAACTCGTCTCTGGCGGACTCGACAAAAAAAAGAAAACCGGCTAAGAGTTCGCTCTTAAAGCATCGACAATTGAAAGTCTCACGGCCTTAAATGCGGGCCATAAGCTTGAAACCAAACAAGTCCCACAAACGATGAGTGCTGCCTCTAAGTAGTTGGTCCAAGTCGGCCAGAAATCTAGTGGTATTGGACGATTTGATCCTGGCAACAATAAGGGTATATGCAGTGAAGAAATCGCCCTTGATAATAAAGCTGAAATCGGTGTACCGAGTATCGCCCCAGCAAGGCCCAATAAAAATCCTTCAAGAAGAAGTAGCCTGAGAATCTCTCCACGCTGATCACCAAGGGCGCGCATGGTACCTATTTCGCCGGTTCGTTCAAAAACCGACATCCCGATAGTGTTTAATATTCCAAAGAAAACTAGCGTCGACAAAATCATCGCGACGAAAAAATTTTGTGTTCCATAAAAGCTAGAAATTTGCTGATAAAAAACTGCTGTCTCTCGCCAGTCTTTGGCGATCAGATCTGGTCGGTCTGCAATGATCTTGCGAATGTGCTGGATGGCATCTTTGAGCGAGACATTATCATTTAAAACAAGGGTGACCCTTTGAACTCGGTCGGTCCCCTCAAGTTTCTGAAGTGCTGCGAGTGGGATATAAGCCGTTGAATTATCAATATCTGTCACGCCCGTCGAAACGACGCCGCGAACTTCTGGTTCGATAGAATTAATTGAGCCCGCTAAAGTTTGTGACAACACCGTCACAGTTTGACCAACTTTCAGTTGAAGTTGTTTTTGCAAACCAGAGCCCATCAAAATTTCAAAGGGCTGTTTTTTTGAAAAACCAGCGCCCTCTTCTATGAGCAGAGAACCTTCGACGGTTGTCGCAACTACGGGATCAAACCCTAAAACTTGCGCACCGACAGTGCGGCTGCCATTCGACAGTAAAACAAAGGCCTTGCCCCGACCTGACACATTCATCACTTCGGGCAACGCTTTCAGGCGCGATTCAATTTCAAGATGATCTTCAACATAAGCATCTTCTTTGTGTTTGGGTAAATTATTTTCCCATACCGCCGCTTTTGCAATTTGAATGTGGCCTTCATGTCCTGTTGTCACTGAGATTTCAAGCAAATCAATCATCTCATTGGCGAATCCTTTAAAAAGAATAATCGATGTAAAGGCACCGATGACCATCGTGAGATTTAAAATCGTGCGCACCCAATTACGAGTGAGATTTCGGAGCGCCAGCTTAAAAAGCAAAATCATAATTCATCCTTCATATCAAATTTTCGCCCTGAGTGCTGTCACGATAGATGTTTGCGCTCCCTTTTTCGCCGGCCACAGACTGGCAAGCACGATCGAAAAAAAGCAAACACCCGACGCCTCAAGAAAAGATGTGGGATAGGCAATCAGTCGAACCGGAATCGGCTGACTCGCTAGCGGCAAAACAACACTAAAACCCAAGTTTGAAATCAACTGCATCAGCAAAAATGCGACGGGCGCACTGATCAAGATCGACAAGGCTCCCAATAGAATAGCCTCGGTAAAAAAGAGATAACGGATATCCGATTCATAGTCACCCAGGGCCCGCAAAGTTCCAATTTCACCTAAGCGTTCAAAAACTGTCATATTCATCGTATTTGAGACACTCAGCAAAACCAGAAGCAGAAGAATGAACTCAATCGTAAAATTTTGAAAATCATAAAAATCTTCAACTTGATTGAAAATATCAGCGAGTTTGCGCCAGCTCCTCACTTCTAATTTTTCTGCTGGCGGCTGAGTCAATCCCTCTTGATTCACAAGATTTCTAATTTTATCCTCTTCAGCTTGAAGATTTTTTGGATTTTTCAAACTGATCAAGATCCGATTGACCGCTGTTGAATCATAAATTTTCTGTGCATCTTTTAAAGGAAGATAAACTGTCTCTTTATCAATTTCAGCAAATCCAGTTGAAAAAACACCTTTCAAACTGACATCCATGGCATTCATTCCACCATCTATTGTTGGACTCACGAGCGTGAGATCTTCGCCCGGCTTCACCTTCAATATTTTTTGTAAACCCGAACCGATGATGATTTGTTTTGACTGTGTAAAATGACCGCCCTCAGAAAAAAACAAATTCTTCTGTACTTGCGTTTCAACTCCGGGGTCAAAACCAATAAAATGCGCCGGAATTGATTTATCTTCACTGTTTAAAAGTCCATAGAACTCAATCCTCGGCGAAACAAAACGAACCCCCTCTAGATTTGAAATTTTTTGGATGAGGTTCGTTGGATCAGAAATCATTTTTTCACTGATTTGATCAATCGGGGCGTTATCCCATAATTTTGGCTTTGCGACTTGAATGTGACCATACTGAGTTTCAACGAGAATGTCGGTCATGACCATTAACACATTCATCTTAAAACCTTTAAAAAACACAATCGCGGCAAAAGCTCCAAATAAGAGAGTGAGATTTAAAATCAAACGCGCTTTTTGACGGAATAAATTTCGAAAGGCCAACCGCCAATATAACATATCTATGACCTCTGCTCTTCACTGACAATTTGACCGTCAGAGATATGAATGATGCGTCTTGCAGCCTCCATAATCATGGAGTCATGAGTTGAAAAAATAAAAGTGACTCGACTTTCTTGATTGAGTGACTTCATCAGGCCAATAATGTCAGTCGCCGTTTTTTTATCTAAGTTGGCGGTCGGCTCATCTGCCAAAATAATGCTGGGTTTGTGAACCATTGCCCGGGCAATGGCAATGCGCTGGCGCTGGCCACCGCTCATTTGATTCGGTCGATGATGCATCACCGATCCCAAACCCACACGTTCAATGGCTTCAATAGAACGTGTCTTGATATCTTTCGCATGAAGGCCCATTCGCAGAAGTGGATATTCAACATTTTCTAATCCCGAAAGCACCGGTAGCAAATTGAAGGTCTGAAAAATAAAGCCAAGTCTTTTTCTTCGTAAATCTGCAAGCTCTCGACTGGAGAGAAGAGAAAGATTCACGCCATCAAGCTTCACTTCACCTTCGGACGGGCGATCCAATCCACCGATGAGATTCAGCAGAGTGGTCTTACCACTGCCCGAACTCCCAGCAAACGCCGTGAACTCTCCTAAATTCATAGTCAGAGAGACATCTCGAAGTGCCACCGCCTCACTTTCACCCATACCGTATCTCTTGTGGACCTTAGAAAGTGCTAAAAGCTGAGTCGCCATCTTTGTCTCCCTTGAATTATTCTTATTCTTAGGGCTAGAATCTATTCAGCCTAGTCTAGTTTTATATTTTCTTTGAATTTCGGTTTCTCTCTCGGCAATAAGAAGCCAAAATAAGAAGCCAAAATAAAATTTCAATTGGAGGTTTTATGCTGAAATCATTTTTGCCCTGCTCATTATTACCAAGATTGGTTCTCGTGGCACTGGCTGCTCTCGCTCTTCCCTCTATTGGATCAGCAGCTTTAAGCGGCAATGATATCGTTCGAAAAGCCGACTATATGCGCTTTATTGAAGCTGATATCTCATTTAACGTTGAGGTCAATGATATCAACGGCGTAAAAGATCAAAAAACGATCTATAAAATTTATGCCAAGGGTTCCAAGATGAGTCGTGTGGAAACTATTTTTCATGAACGCACAGCTGT
>JACXTT010010294.1_pt1 | contig 12633 bp, 5 predicted proteins | sample 9270951 | NCBI WGS metagenome assembly JACXTT01 (sample SAMN15532306, study PRJNA645909) | rock metagenome | isolation source: weathered quartz diorite | place: Puerto Rico | collected 2017-06-21 | reverse complement strand
GCAAACCGCTCCCATGTTGTGACTGACAAAGAGCACAGTGCGACCACTGCTGCTGACCTCTTTCATTTTTCCCAAGCATTTCCTCTGGAATTCCGCGTCGCCGACAGCGAGGACTTCATCGACAACCAGAATTTCCGGTTCAAGATGGGCCGAGACGGCAAAAGCAAGCCGCACGTACATGCCGCTGCTGTAACGTTTAACCGGAGTGTCGAGAAACTTCTCCGTTTCTGCGAATGCGACGATCTCGGCGAACTTTTTCCTGATCTCCGCTTTGGTCATCCCGAGAATCGCCCCATTCAAATAAATGTTTTCGCGTCCCGTCAGCTCCGGATGAAATCCTGTCCCGACTTCGAGGAGACTCGCCACCCGCCCTTTGATCCGCACTCTGCCCTCGGTCGGTTCGGTGATGCGGCTGAGAATCTTGAGTAGTGTTGTCTTTCCGGCGCCGTTGCGGCCGATGATTCCGAGGACTTCGCCTCTTCGCACCTCGAAGCTGACGTTCTTCAAAGCCCAGAAGTCCTCGGTCGAAGTAGAAAGGCTAAAGTAGGAATTAGAAATTTCGGAGGACGAACCATTCCTCGTTTTCTCCTTCCTACTTTTTAATTTCGACTTCAGCGCGCGCAGCGGAGCTGTCGCGCGCATTGCGATCACATCGCGCAGCGCGACGTAGCGTTGGTCGCGCTGATGGCGAAGCGAGTAGCGCTTACCCAAATTTTCAACGGTTATTATCGCATCGCTCACAGGTCAGGAATTAGAAACCGCAGCGCCAGGGATGAAGCAATCTGACACGGTATCAGACGATTTGGACATTTGCATAAAATGTACCCAAAATCGACTCAATTCTGCGTGCCGACCGTTCCGGATAGCGAGCGATATAACCTATATCCGAACTCGCGCGAGAAGCTTCATGGCATGTCCCAAACCAGCAGATTACTGCCCACTAGTACGCTGCTCGTTCCGATGGCTGATTGCTGGGCGAATTCGACGGTCAACGTTCCCGGTGTCTTAACCGTAATTAACCCGTCAATCATTACATCATCGTCAGTCGCACCAGGGATTGAATTTATCGCGGATCCTAAAGCGGTTTGCCGCGGAGAACTGGTGAGCGTGGATGAAGCTCCCAGATGGCGTACCCGATAATTTATTGAAATCGCACTGCATGTCCCGCCGATTGCGTATTGGCCACCGCCAGCGGCATCAAGCGCAGTGTCCAACACTGCTCGAAATTTGTAGGTTCGGCCTGCTTGCACTGTAGCCGATAAGCCGCTGACATTTGCCAGTGTCGTATCGCTCTTGTTGAATTGCGCAGAGATATGAGATTCGCTCGGTTTGAGGCCGGTTGTATCGGATGTGATCGACGTCTGTGTTGCTGCACCCCCCGATAACTGCCGCCAGACCGCTCCGTCGCGATAGAATGCAATCATTTTGCCGTTAAACGGCGGAATGTCTGCCCCGGAAGCGGTCGTGATGTTGGCGTTATTCTGGATCGTGCAATGTGTGTCGCCGATTAGATACATCATTTGCCCAGGCGTAGTGTCAGTCGAAAAGAAGCTGGTGATCATCGCATCTGACCCGTTGTCTAGCTTGTAAACTGGGTAGCGGCCGGTCGGATAGGCGACCCCCTTTGTCACGTGGATCGTTCCTTTGCCGAAGGCAACAAGATTGCTCAACTCAAAGCTGGGCTGCCCCGAAGCGTCCACATCACTTTCCTTTCGCTGGAACGTATCCAAACCAGCCATGCTGCTTCCATTCGTGACTTGGTTACCCTTCCAAATGATTGGGCCCGCAACGCCTCGGAGCCAGTTGCTTAAGAACGGACTCGCGTATCCGGCAAAAAAATTCCCGATTACCGTCAAAGGTGCACCTGACGAAGCATTCAGCACCGGCAATGAGCTGGTGTTCGCAGTATCGGTGACTCCGCCGCGGATAGCGGCATACCGACCACCGATAAGCGTAAACGGCGCGGTACCTGCGTGGACAATTACTTGGACACAGCCTTCCGAGTCATCGCCGCTTGCTACTACTGCGTCGCAGAACGACCCTTTATAGGCGACATCACATGCAAAATTGTTGTTTCGAGCCCGAAATGATCCGGCCGGGCCAGCGTCCGCTCTACCGATGCCTACATGTAAGTTGGCAAAGTTGCATTCCTCGATCTTGATCTGCTTGGCCTGAGCACCTTCAATCGAAATTCCGGTTCCGATGCGGTTCGGGTAGTCAGGCCCACCAGTAAAGTTAATGTGCTTAAATCGGTGAAATTCGTTGTTGTTGTCACTGGTGGTGAAAATCCTGAACCCTTTCCAGTTTGGCCGCTGCGATTGATCCATGACCATGTCTTCAAACAGATTGTCACTGGAAAGGCCACCCGGGGCGGCGGGCATTACATCTTGCGTTAACCAGATCGATACGCCGGCGCCGTGACCTCGGGCTCTGTTCCAATCCTTCATTTGAAAAGTCTTGAATTTGCAGCCTCGGCAATGAGCGATTGTCAGGTGAACACCATCATCCCTACCCGAATAGATGAACTGCGGCAGGTTCATCATGGCTTCGCCCGCTCCGGCAAGTCCTTCCATGCAGAAGTTATATAGGCCGGCAATGGAAAGGCCCGTGTTCTTAATTTTAAGACCTGGCGTAAGCACCATGTGAAAGTCTGACTGCATCGCATTGAGTACGGCCTGCATCGTGCGTGTGTCATCGGCTGAGCCGTTACCAGTGATGCCCCACCATTGGGGATAGAAAGCCGTGATTGGCGTGTTTGATGAAAATGCCACACGTCCATCACCGCCGAAAATTTGTCTTACTGGAGCGGAAAGGTTTCCGTTGATTGTGACGGTGTAAGCCGATGAGATATTGAGCACCCCTGCCCCGGTAAACCGCAGCGAGAGGTTTGCTGGAACGGTCACGTTACCCGCGACCGGCTGCGAAGACGGAACCACGAGTGTCTTTGTCGCTCCACCAAGAGCGGTAATCGCGGCTGCAAACGAAGTATAACTTTCAACGCTCACTTCGTTTGTGAACTCGGCATCCGTTTTCAGAGGATCACCGTTATTTGGTCCGCGTCCCGGGACCTTACTTGGACCCGGCGGCGGCGTTTGGGCGAGCACAGACCCACAGACGATCAGCGTCGCGACGGCAAATAAGTTATTAGTTATCGGGTTAGCAGTTATCGGATTTCTGACCCCTTCGTCAGTTCATAATTTCCTTCGCTCCACGCTCCCAGCTCCCTGCTCCCTGCTCGCTGCTCTTCGCTCCGGAGCTCCCTGTTCGCCAAAGGACGAACTCGCCGTGGCGAACCCCCTGCCGCCGTGAATCGCCGCGATAATCGCGTGCACCCGTTCCTCGAACCGCTCTTTTGAAAAGTACTCGACCCCCGGAACGGCGTGAGTGCGATCAGGCTTGGACGAAGTTAAACTGGCGATAACAGCTTCTTTAATCTCAGACGGATTCGCGGGGTCAACCAACCGCCCGAGTTCTCCCTGCCGCAAAGCTTCGCGGCTTCCATCGACCCTGCTGCCGATCACGGGGATCCCGCAGGCCATTGCCTCGAGCAATACGATCCCGAATCCTTCGCCCGAACTCGGCATGACAAAGACATCGGCCAATCGCAGGTAATCGGCTTTTACCTCCTCTCCAATCCGGCCAACAAAGATAACTCGCGGGGGGAGCGGGGAGCGGGGAGCGGGGAGCTGGGAGCAGGGAGCTGGGAGCTCGGAGCTGGGAGCTGGGCTTGAGAGGGATGGGTACTCGAGCACTCGGAGGCCGAGCGATTGCGCTTTGCTTACCAACCGCGGCCGGTCTGGTCCGTCGCCCGCAATGATATAGGTGAGATTAGGAATCGCCGTTCCGATATCCGGCAGGCACTCGATTATTTCGTCAAAACCCTTGTAACGCTCTTCCGAGGCGAGACGGCCGAGCGTAAGCAGGACGCGATCCTCATGTAACTGATATCGTTGAACCAATTCGACGGATTTGGGCCCCGGCCTGAAGGCCGCCAGATCCACGCAGTTTGGCAATACCATCCCTTGGTCCTGACGCAATCCAGACCATTGCAGAAATCGCCGGCGACTAACGGCGCTCACTGAAATGAAATCGTCCACCTTTCGAAGGCAGGCATTGGCTATCGGGTCACGTGTCGGCTGCCAGGCATCGACTCCGTGTATGATCAAGTACAAATCAGCCCCGATGATTCGGCGTGCCGCAACCGCCGCCGGTAGAAGGTTGATGTGAGCACAAATGATCACGGGGCAAAGGCCGCGGGATCGCGACGCGCGCAGTCTCCTGGCCGCTCTCAACACTGTCCGAATGTAGGATTGTTTGCCGCCAAGGCCGGCAGTCACATGAGTAATGTTAGCCGGCAGTACTCCCGGCTCTCCGTGCATCAGACGTGGTAGCGCAACGATCTTTTCCACATCGCGAGACGACGAGAGCGCGGTCATGAAATCGCGATTAAATTTTGCGATACCTCCAAAACCTCCGAAACCATCCGTCAGAAGCAATAAAACGCGGAACCTCGCGTTCGCCACCGTCATTGGTCGCACGCGCTGCGGCCGTGAACGTCGCGCAACCAAGGCGAGTGGGTACAAACCATCGCCCTGGGTCGCAAAATGGGCATACACTTCACGCGCCCAGCCGCGTAGCCCTCGATTCCTTCCATAATGACCTTCCTGAAGTCGCTCATACTTTGACCTGGCCAGCAGCCAGTTCCGAACCGGGACTTGGAAACCGGTCTTGGGTCGCTGCAGCATGGGAGCTGGGAGCTGGGAGCTGGGAGTTCGGGCCATGTCTTGCTTGGTCGGCGGATGTTCGCTGGCCAGCAACGGGCCGATTTGGTGAAGCAACTCGACGTCCACAAATGGGACCCGGATCTCGACCGAGTGTCCCATTCCGGCCCAGTCGGAATCGCGCAGTAGCTGATGGCGCATGTACCAACTCATCTCCAGCGCCGAAACTTTCAGGCGCGGACTCCGGATGCCATCGAGAGTCTCATCGAGCCGGACGAATGTTTGCAATTCACGCCAGCCCTCGCGGACCATTTCCGGATCAAGCAAGTCTGGGAGTTCCCATGGCATGAACAACCCGCGCCGGAGCAGATAAGCACCGGAATAGCTCCCGGCATATTCGAACAGGCCGGCATACTTGGGCGAAGTAAGCCGCTTCAAAATCGGCGCGCTGAGAACGCGCACGCCCGCGCCAAAACTTCGCCAATGGCGAAAAGCTCCGAAGAACCGAACCGAACGAGGAAGCTCGCGAAAGCTGGGATAGCTGGCAAAAAGCTCATCCCCACCCAGCCCCGATAGCGCCACTTTCAGACCGGCTCGGTTGGCCGCGAGACTAATGAAGAAAGTATTCACCCCATCAATCGTAGGACGGTCCATTGATTCGAAGAGATGGTCCCGCTCCGCTTCGAAGTCGACGCGTGACACCCAAATGGTTTGATGCGCTGCGCCACAACGCCTGGCAAATTGCTCCGCCAGCGGTGTCTCGTCCTCCGGTGTTTCCTTATATTCGTTAAACCCCAGGGTAACGGTCCGAAGGCTTCCTCCCTGCTCGGCCGCCAGCGCTGCAATCGTCGTCGAATCCAGCCCGGACGACAGGAAGACTCCGACCGGAACATCCGCAACCAGATGATAGCGAACCGTCTCCGCGAGAGCGGAACGGAGAAGCTCGGAGCTGGGAGCTGGGAGCGGGGAGCTTAAATCGGACATCGGACGTCGGACGTCGGACATCTGACTACTGAAATCCGATTCTCGATTCTCCATTTCTTCGGCCTCGCGAAGAATCGACGTGATGTTGCAAAAGACCCGCGGCGAGCGAACGCCGTTGCGATCAATCCACATGGTGTGACCCGCGGGAAGGCTTCGAATATTACGATACAGCGTGTAAGGATCAGGCACGTGCCCCCAGAGAAAGAAGCCGACGTGGCCTGCGGGCGCCGGCGTGAGGTCGATCTTCCCGCCTGCGCGCAGCGCCTTCACTTGCGAGGCGATGCGGCAGGTATGGCCGTTATCCGAATAGTACAACGGCTTGATGCCGAACGGATCCCGGGCAAGAAACAGACCTTGTTTGTTCCGGTCCCAAATGACGAACGCATACATGCCACGGACCTTATCCAGCATCCGATCGCTGCCGCGGAGCTGGTAGAGCGCGAGGAGAACTTCGGTATCGCAGTGCGACTGGAACCGGTAACCCCGAAAGCCTTCGGAGCTGTCCAAGGACGAGCCATTAGCTGATAACTCGGAACGCAGTTCCGCGTAGTTGTAAATTTCCCCGTTAAACATGATCGCGAGCGATCGGTCGGCGTTGAACATCGGTTGGGCGCCAGCGGGAGAAAGATCGATGATCGACAAACGCCGATGACCCAGACCGACGCGGCCGTCACTGGAAAACCATTCACCTTCGCCATCGGGGCCGCGCGAGCGCATTTTCTCGCGCATGCGCAGGACCTCATCGCGATCGACCGGCGCCGCCGCCTCGCCATACGCAAACACTGCCGCTATGCCGCACATACAGCTGGAAGCTGGAAGCTGGAAGCTGGAAGTTGTCCGCGCGGCGGAGTCATCGAAAGAGATGAACTAATTGCGAGATTATACCCCTTACAGGTAAATCCACCAACCGCGACTTTTCCAGCCGGCGAGTTACGTATTGCCTCTGCGATCTTCAGTAGATCGAATCAGACCGCTAACAAGTTTCCCGACAGAAACAATCTCATTGCGAAGCGTAGCTGCCCCAGAAGCACTCTGTAAGAAATTGTCTTCGATCACGTAAAGGAGCGAGCGGACTTCCGCGGCGGAACCACGTGCCACATTGTAAAATTGCAACTTCTCCGGCAAATGTAGCCGCTCAAATCCCTCGGCAATGTTCGACATCACTGATACGCCTGCGCGCTGAATCTGATCGCATATGCCAAAGTCACGACACAAGTCCTCAGTACGGGTCAGGTTGTAAATATCACGCACAGCACAACGCGCCTTCTGCCAGCTCTCCAAGTCTTCAAAGGTCATAATCATAATGCCGAGATCGTAGATCGAAGACGGCGTCATTGCCAGTTCCCAACTCCCAACTTCTATCTTTTCGAATTGGGCGGCGTTGCCAGTTTCCAGCTTCCAACTTCCGACTTCCGACTTCCATCTCCCATAACCGCCAGGCGGTTATATGCTCTCTTCGGAGAAGACGAACACTTTCAACAACACGGCGATGACGAAGACGGCCGTGATCAGCAAGAAGATGCCCATGATCAATACCGGCCAGGAGCCCAGTCCCAGCATCATCTTGGATATGCTGACGGTTCTCTCGCTATATTCGTCGCTCGCTCTCATGCTCTGTGCTCCCAGCACGTCCGCCGCTTTTTTCGTAGCCGCAATATAATGCTCAAACGCGGGCCGCAGCGATTCTTCCCGCCGCTGGTTGGCCTCGGCATCTTTCCATGATTCAAGCAAACCGATGACCTCGGCCGCGGCACGAGTAAAACTTTTCCCGGTATTTTCGAATTCCATCCTCTCCTCGTTCTGGCCCGAAAGCCATACCCGCCTTAGAATGCCGTCACGCAGATCGCGCTCGCGCCCGATCGCGGCGCGCGCGCGCTCCAGCGCTTCGGCACGGCTTTGCGGGGAATCGCCAACCAACGTTGGACTGGTGCTACGCATTGCTTCCGTCCGGAGAGCAGTGAGCGTATGCATATCATTCAGGATCGGCACCGCCTGGTCGATCAAGTCCGAATACTTCCGATCGACCGCACGCAAAAAATAGAAGCTAAACGCGCCGACCGCGATGTTCGAAAGAACGAGGGCGACGATGACAATCTTCAGCTGGCGCAATATCGATTTGTCGTGCTCCGGTTCGCTAAAGCTTCTGTCGGACACGGCCCTAGTATAGCATAGCCGCTGCCGGCAGCGAGCAGCGAGGGGGGAAAGGCGGACGTCAGCCGCCTACGTCAAGACTTCCTCCTTCGTTTGACTTCGGCGTGACAAGCCGGCGCGCCAAGGACATCGGACGTCGGAAGTCGGAATTTGAACGGAAAACATCGAACGCTCAACGCTCAATGTTCAACGCTCAACACTCAATAACTGATAACCGCGAAAGGCTTCGGGGCTGTCCGAAGGCGAGCCGATAACTGACAACCGGTAACCGCCCCAGTCACGGCGCGGTCACGCGCTCGTCCGGCTTCAGGTTTGTAAAAAGATTCCGCTTCGGATCAAACTCCACGTTCCGGTCGCTAGGCGTGGGGTTTAGGTAGTACGTGAACAGAAGCAGGCACGTCTTCGAGTTGATCGAGTCGAGTCGAATATCACCGTCGATCTTCCCGTATAAGCCACTTACAGGTCGCTTGTTTTCATCTAACACACTTCGAACACGAAAGAGATAGTTACGATTTCCCCGTGCGTCCTCGCGTCCTGGACCGCCAGGAGTGGCGGCGATAGTAGTCGTTATTTCAGGAGCGTAACCATTTTCCGGCGCGGTGTGAGGCAGCTTCAACTCGCTACCGTATTGAGCAGGTGTCTCAATAGACCGAAGTCCGTCTCCCGGATTGGAAAATGTGAGGCTCACTACCGACTCGTAATCTCGCCGACTAGCAAATCGTCGATGAAGTATAAAAACGAGGTCCGCTATCTTCCCTTTGCCATACGGAGCCATCCAATCACTTTCAACCAAGTCGAAGGTCACTGGCTGATCCAAGACGGGGATTTCCATCTGCAACCGGCGCGCATACATTGGTATCGGATTCGTAATTTTCTTTAGGAGTAGTTCAACCATTAAGTTCCAAGGCTCCCATTTACCATCTACTGACTTCCAGAACTCAATTGGTTTCCCATGCGCGCTGTAATACCCTGGCGATTTCGCCAGAGAATTGACATAGTTCCCACTTCGCTCGTCGGCGAAAAAGAGCCCTTCGGTATCCGTTTTGCCACTGCGAGTTAACACTTCCGAGCTACCCCATCTACCAGGTTTGTACGTCGGTTGATCAAATGTTATCTGCACATCGGCATTTGCCATTGGTCTGTTATTTTCATCGATAACACGCACAGTCACTTTCGCTCGTGGCCAAGGCTGTGCCGTTACCGCAGACAGACATATAAAAACAACAGTGGCAAAGGATACGATTACTTTCATCACTTGAGCCCTCCTAAGCTGGTGAATTTATCGAAGACGCGATACACGAACGGGTACGCTACGTCCTTAATGTCGCTGTGTCTCCAGTCCCCATCACCTCCTCTTTCGGCCGGCCAACCATTCGTGTATAGTAGCGGCATATCAAAGTTTGCTGTATTGCCTAACGAACGAAGAAGATTACCTCCTGCTGGGAGCGTTCTTGCTGGGAACATCTCCGCCAAAAGCTGATTAGCGTGCGCCCCAGCTATAGCATTGCCTTTGTCCGGATCGGTAAGATCAATGATCCAATCGGGTGCGCCCGGGTGAACTTCTTTCACGATCTCGCCATCTGGATGTTCAGGACTGGGCGAATAAATCGTGAGCTTAAAACCAGGATCAAAGACCGGATTGGCCGCCAGCGAGGGATTATCAAGCTGTAAAGCTTCCGAAGCTGATGGGGTATGGGGCGGATTTCCAATGTTTTCTGAAAATCTCCAACCACCGTAGGTGCTGCCGATTCTGCCAACGCCGCCTAGCTCTTGAATTTCGATCGCAATTTGGCGACCCTTGAGTTTCTCCTGTAATGCCCAGGCAAATCGGCCGCCGGTAAGGGCTAGCTTCACCACATCGGCCAAACCAGGGTCACCTTCATGTTTGCGCAGAACATCCTCGCTGCTTGAGAAGAAGTTATAAGTGTTCGACCCGACACGTGAAAGCCGATCACGCCACGTCAATAACGCCCGAGCGTCGCTCTGCACGAATTGCGGGTTTGCATGCCACTCGGTAACGAATACGCGATCACCGCTTCTATAGTTTTGATCGGCGGAACTGCGATAATCATTCCAACCCGGATGCATCATAGCAGTCTCGATCGGTGTACCTCCATCATATGCCTCCACTGGAATCGCGGCATCGATCATGAAGTAATTAGCAGGTGCCGCGCTCCAGTCATGAACTGTGCTGCCCACCACGAGGTTTCCCAAACTATGGGCTGCAACCGTGACGTTTGAACCAAGATTTCTCAAAACCAGCGCAAGATGCTCCGCAGTTGCGAACCCATTGTCTACATTCTTGTGGTAATCAGGGACAACTGCCACGCCGACTTTTTCGTCACTGTGCCACGTAATGCCATAGAATTTCGCTCGGGAACCAGACCACCACATGCGCTTGAACATCTCTGCGTTCCAACCGCGGGCCTGGTCCGGATTGACGTTGTAGCCATGCACAAAAACAAAGATTTTGGGACTGCAGAGTTGATCGGGATAGTTAGGTGGCTCGGCGGCTTCGGTAGGCCGGCCGCCTTCGGCGTTATCGAGGTATAAGAAGTTGACATGCCGATACATCTTTTCCACGTCATCGATGCTGAGAGGCAGTTCAACGTCGCCAACTTCCTCACCGGTATCGTGCTTCGTTATCTGCAATTTGAGCGGGTGCGTTACTTTTGAACGCGATTCGACGAGGATGATGCCTTTTCCTTCGTTCTGAATTCGATCGAGAAAGGCGGTATCGAGCTTTCGACCGTTTAGACCAACATTCTGGACCGGCTGACTGGACAGTGCGCCCGCGCTATCGAGGCCCCCTGTAGTAGAATCCAATTTGATTAAATAATCCCGCACCGTGTCTGGCGTCAGGTCTGTCACGACATAGTTTAAAAAGGGATCCTCACAGGCAAGGGAGTAGTCGAACTTGTCCGAAGGCAAAATTTCCAGCAACTGTTTGATGTCCAAAAAGACGGGAAAGAAATCGACCAGATCGCGAGTGCCGTTAACGTGGTCGTCTATCCCGTTTCCACCGCCGCCGGTCGGGATATCGTCGCCACCCGTGTTTCCATCGTCCGTGTCATCATTGGTCCAGAACCGATAAGGATTGTCCTCTGTGACTTTGCTTCTGTCCTTATCGTCGATGACGCCGTCTCGATTGTAATCAGGCAGTAACGCTGCCGGGACGAGGATCACTGCGCGATTCGGGGCAACGATATTTCCCGCCGAGATGTCGGCCTGTCCGACAATGATGCCTGCTTCGTTGATACCCAGGCTGACCAGGTTGCTGTATTGTGGCCCGATCCGGGTGAGAAGGTCAGACAGCTGATCGTTTTGCGAGAGCAGATGGCCTGCAACCAATTGAAGGTTCTTGTTCAAACGAATCAATCCGCGTTCAAAATAGGGAAACCATTTGCCCAAATCCTTCTCTTTCCATTCACTGTTTACTTTCACCCACAGGGCAGTGTGCTCGGCAGTATTGATTCCCGCGATAACGCCTTCGTCATTGATCGCGTCGGCGTAAAGGTGCGAGCCTGGATCTCGCACGACGATTTCCGGTTCGTTATTGGTCCAAACTGTCACGGTCACGAAGGTAGATCCGAAGAAAGGGAAGCCCCATGGGCTGACGCCTTCCTGATTGATAGTGTTCGCGACAATCTGGTCGGATTTATTCATCGATATGCCATACATCTGATTATCCAAGCCGTGCGTGTTATCGTAGTGGCCGTTGAAATTCCATGAATCTACCGTGTTGTTGTAGTCCTTGCGGAAGCCATGCTCCTGCCGGTCGTCCACAGTGAGAACCCGATCGTTGGCATCGGGCACCGTGTCTAACAGGACAGCTGACGAGTAATCGGTCTTCCAGATGGCCGCGCGAATGAAGCCATTACCGGCATATGCTGGCACATATGATCCGAGCCATTGGAACCCCGCAGCCACGTAACCGGAGTTGCTTATCCCAGCCGCGCCATAAATAACAACGGTAGAAAACACGATGTTCGGATCGAAATCGAACCTGTTAGGAATAGGGCCGTTGGTAAACCGAAGCACAGTTTCTGTGCCATCATCACTGTGCCAGAGACTCGGCGAACCGTTAATGTGATTGAACAATGCGACGCCACTGTCATTGATGCCGACAGCGGTGTCGGCCCCATTCCCACTCGGGTCAAAGTCCTTACGCTCACCTTTGTCCCAGAAGAAAACCCCCCGCTTGTCTCCTACAACCTGGTTCTTACTGTTGATGGCGCGAGCCGTCCCGTCTCCGAGGTCGATCACCGCGTAACTGTAATTCGGGAGACGAGGCGGGTGCAGGTCAGGATCAAGCGCAAACCCGTCCCGCCCATCCGCCACGCCGTCGCCATCAGTATCCGGGTTATCGGGATCCGTTCCGACGGCGTACTCTTCTGCATTCACGAGGCCATCCTGGTCGTCGTCGCGGTTTGCATAGCCTGAGTCCAAAGGATTAACGTTATGATCGACCTTCCATTTGTCCGGGATTCCATCGTTCAACGTGGAAACTCTCGTCGGATCGGTGCCGAGCTGGTAATCCATGCGGACCGCCCAACCCTTGCCGCTTGGGTCCTCACCAGCCAGTGCTGGATCGAGCGGATCAAGTTGATAACGCACTTTCCAACCATCAGCTATTCCGTCATCAACCGTGGAAAACTTGGTCGGGTCAGTGCCGAGCTGGTAGTCTTTCAAGACCGTCCGACCTTTGTTGGTGAGATCACGCGAAACCATGCCCACTTCCAGAAGACGGACGTTATACTGTGCTTTCCAACATTCT
>JACXTT010010293.1_pt1 | contig 12634 bp, 9 predicted proteins | sample 9270951 | NCBI WGS metagenome assembly JACXTT01 (sample SAMN15532306, study PRJNA645909) | rock metagenome | isolation source: weathered quartz diorite | place: Puerto Rico | collected 2017-06-21 | reverse complement strand
GCGCGGGGGTATGTCGGCGGAGCGGCGCGCTCGCACGCTGGACAGCGGGTGGTGGTGCGAGACGTGGGCGGGGGCTTTACCACGGGGATGATCGCGCCGCGCGACAGCGGCATCGGCGGTCTCGATGCTCTCCGCGGAAGGCGGCTCGCCCTTGGCGACGGCGGCTCGCGCCGGGGTGCGATCCTGCCGCTTTACTACCTTCGCCAGGCCGGGCTCGATATCTCCCGGGCCGTGGTGGTCCGTTCGTACACGGCGGGCCCGGCGGGCGACCTGGAGGTGCTGCGCGCGCTCACCGACGGCGCCGCCGACGCCGGCATGATGGGCCGACCGACCTGGGATCGGGAGTGCGCGCACGGCCGCATCGATCCGGCGGTGTTGGGCTGCGTTTGGCAATCCGCGCCGTACAGCCATTGCAATTTCACCGCCCTCGGGGGCTTCGATCTGGATGTCGCCAAGCGCTGGACCGACGCCCTCCTGAAGATGGACTACGGCGACCCGCGGTGGCGCCCGGTGATGGATCTCGAGGGGCTCAGGTCATGGCAGCCTGGGCGGGCGCATGGCTACGAGGAGCTCGCGGCGGCGATCGCGTTCGAGGACGAGTTCGCAGGCCAGTCGGCGGGCGCACGCGAGAACTGATGGCGAGGCGATCGGGTCCGCCGGCTGCGCCTTCCCACGGCAGTCGGCAGGTGCTCTACTAGCGCTTCTTTAACCCCTAGTTGTGAACCTGTCCCTCGCCAAAACTCCGTCCGTCGCCAAGTGATTGATCTGTCGGCGCTGATACGGAGAAGATCTCGGCTTAATGGTCACTCTTCTGCTCCTGGGAGTTGTCCCGCTCGCTGTTGAACTTGGCTGAGCGCGACGGCAGGGCATCATACCCTCAGTTCACGGCGCGGAGGAGGGTACCGACATAGCGGCCCCCCTCGTGAAGATCGATCCTGAGCCAAGTGTGGCTCTCGGTTTTCCCTGCGGTGACCGCGATGACTCACGCGGCGCGCTCCGCGAGATTCGCGGCGCCGAGCGCGGTCACGAGCCCGTCCAGCTCGCTGTGCCGCTTGATGCGCCGGAAGCGCTCCGCGGCGTGCAGCAGACCGAGCCCGATCCACCGCCGCCGCATGTCGCCATCGCGCCAGCGCTTGATGTTCCGCGTGACGTGCCGCACGGTGCCGATCAGATTCTCGATGCAGTTCGTCGTCGCGAAGAAGCGCCGCAGCGTCGGTGGCAGCCCCAGCTTCAGCACCGTCAGCGTTTCCTCCAGCCCCTCCCGCATACTGGCGGCGGCATCGGCATGACCGTTCCGCTCCAGCCACGTCGCCAGCACTGTCAGCTGCCGCCGGGCCGCCGCCGCACTGGGCGCCCGATATGCCCGGCGCAGGCTCGTCCGGACGTAGGCCTGGCGCGCCTGCGGGACGAGGGCGTCGAGGTTACGCGCCTTGTGGAGCTGGCAGCGTTGAATGACCGCGGCATCGCCGAAGACATCGCCCAAGGCCTTGCGCAGCCTGTGCCTTCCACTTATTCGTCCGATCGGGCTCACGCCGCCCGCCGCCGGTATTCGTGATGCAGTCCACCGACGCGCGGCACCTCACCACCCTGCCCTGACTCGGCAGCTACACAGTCCGAGGCGTGGGTGCGTCTTTCGACAGCGATAAATGTGTCCGCGTCCCGTTGTAGTAGTCGACGTACTTCGACAGGATCTCTCGAAGATGCCGTTCGCCGATCACGACGACGTGGTCCAAGCATTCACGTCGAATCGAGCCGATCACCCGCTCGGCATACGCGTTTTGCCACGGCGAGCGGGGCGCAATGACGGCCTCCTGGATGTCCAACATCCGGGCCTGACGCGAAAATCGTTCGCCATAGACCTGGTCCCGATCCCGGATCAGATACCGAGGCCCCTGCTCCAGCGCGCACGCCTCGAGCAGTTGGCGCGCCGTCCATTCGGCAGTCGGATGCTCCGTGACATTAAAATGCACTAGCTGACGCCGGCTGTGGCTCAGCACAACGAGCACGAACAGGACTCGAAAGGTCGCGGTAGGTACCGTGAAGAAATCCAACGCGATTAGATCCGGGGCGTGGTTCTTCAAGAATGTTCGCCACGCCTGCGACGGCGGCCTCCGAGGCCGGACCATGTACTTCGACACGGTCGCCTGCGAGACAGTCAGGCCGAGCTTCAACAACTCGCCGTGGACCCTCGGCGCACCCCACAGCGGATTCGCGCGGCTCATCTGCCGTATCAGATCCCGCACGTCCCTCCCTATCGCGGGCCGACCCCATCGGCGCCGACTCTTCCATGCCCAGTAGAGCCTGAAGCCCCGGCGGTGCCACCGCACCACGGTCTCGGGCCGCACCACCTGCAAGGAACTCCGCCAATTCTTCCAGAGTCTCGACAACACGATCCAGAAGATCCGGTCCATCTCCGTCAGCCGCGGCCGTGGCTGGCGCGCTTTCCACACGGCGAGTTGCTGCCGCAGCGCGAGATTCTCCAGCGCCAACTCGCGGCGCGTGCGAACCGCGGAGCGGAATGTCCGAAGTAGGATCCCAAGCCATCTGACCATGACCGGCCAAATAGCCGATCACTTCGCACAACGCAAGATCGTTGCGACAGACGGGTTTTTAGAAGGGACAGGATGAGGATGATGACGGCTTGAGAATCCCCGTCGGCGCCGCGTGAGTTCGCCCTCTGGCGAAACAGCGAAATCGCCGTCAAGGAAGGAGTCGGCTCGTGGCGAACGTCGCTCGGGTGCTGATGGCCTGCCGAAACCCGCCCAGCTTTCTAAACTGGCCCCAAGTACGGCTCAGACATCGCCCAGACATAGTCCGGCGGCGGCCAGCCGGTCAAGGCGTAGAGAAGGTCTGAACAAGTCATGTCAGTCGCGACCACGGGGCGGCAGTGAGTCGTGAACGGCCACAACGAGGCCGGCTGGCAGACCGTGAGCGCCCCCTGAATGGGTCTTCAATGCGTCGCCCTCGGTCGAGCGACATTACGCCGCCGGGAGGCGGAGCAAGCGCTTCCGCATCATAAACAGATTCGCCAGCGCGCAGGCGACCACGAGCCGGTGCGTGTTCTTGGCGAGGCCGCGGTAGCACACCTTGGTGAAGCCGAAGACGCGTTTGATCACGCCGCCGCAACAACGGTGCTCGGAATCAACGTCCCCGATTCCATACGCTCACCTGAATGCGAAAGCGCTGGCCAATTACGTACTTGCCGTCGGAGCGATCAAGACGTACCCCTGCGGCTCGTAATCGGGCATAACCGGCTGCTGGAGGATCTGCCCGCCCGCTCAGCAGACAGCTTCTGGTTCCCTTCGCTTCGCGCTCAACGGCTCTTCAGCCTGACGTCCTCGTACGGCGCGCTGAAGAGGTAACGGTCGATCAACCCCAGTCCCGGCTCCGCCACCCGCGGTCCGTATCCCGCTAGGCTGGCAGTATCCCAGATCGGCGCGAACATCGCGCGCTCGCGCATGAGCTGCTGAATTCGGTGAAGCGTCGCCTCTCGCCGTTTCCGATCGCGCTCGGCGGCCTGCTCCTGGATGAGTCCTTCGATATCGGGGTAGCTCCCGTATGTGTAGAGACCTCCGACAGCCACGAACGAGTCGAGCCGTGTCGCCGCGTTCCCATACGCGGCGCTCGCCACGTACACGAGCGGACGCAGCTTCTTCTCGCGGAGTTGGCTGAAGTACGCGGCACGCTCCAGGGTGCGGATCTTGGTCCGTATCCCGACCGCCGCGAGATAGTTGGCGATGGCTTCGGTTTGATCGGCGAAGCCAGCGTCGGTCCAGAATTCTCCGGTATCGACCCCCCGCGGGTAACCGGCCTCTGTCAGAAGCTGCTTCGCCTTTCGCGGGTCGTAGGAGTAGAGCGGGGCGGGCCAATAGAACTCGTAGTCTTGCGGGATGATGCTCCCCGTCACCCGAGAGAAGCCGAGCGTCAGAGACTGATTGATGGCCTGGCGGTCGATCGCGTGGTTGACGGCGAGACGCACGCGGCGGTCAGCCCAGAGCGACTTTGGGTCCCACTGCTCGGTGAAGAGCAACCACTGGTCTCCGTAAAAGTGCACCGGCTTCAGTGTGAGCCCAGGCGTGCGCCGGACGTCCTCTGCCAGGGGGCCCCGGAAGGCGTAGGCGATGTCGACCTCCCCGCGCTTGAGCATGGCCAGCCGCGTTACCTCCTCCGGCACACCCCTCAACACTAGCCGCCTGAACATCGGGACCTTTTCCCATGTCTTCTCGTCCCCCTTCAGCACTAGCTCTACGCCTGTGGTGAACGCAACGAATCGGTAAGGCCCAGCGCCGACCGGGGCCCTCTTTAAACCCTCGTCCCCGACCTTCTCGACATACCTCCGCGGGACAATCCACGCCGCGCCGGTCGCGGGCGTCGCATAGAAGGTCAGAAAATCTTGCCACGGCTCCTTGAGCTGGAAGCGCACGCGGTACGGGTCGACGACCTGCACCTGCCGTACTCTGTCCTTTAGCGCCTTGGCCGACACCCCTCGGTAGCGTTCGAACGAGAACTTCACGTCGTCGGCCGTCATCAACTCGCCGTTGTGGAAGCGCACGCCCTGGCAGAAGACGAACTCGTACGTGAGGCCGTCCGTGGAGACGCTCCATGACTCCGCGAGGCTCGGCGCCATCGCCTTGCCGGGCATCGGCTTGACGAGCGCGTCGTGGAGCGCGTAGAAGACCATAAACGGAATGAGGATGCCCGTCGCCTCGGCCGGATCGAACCAGGCCGCCGGCAATGCGACCTGGACCGCCCAGGTGAGTTGGCCTTCGGGTGGCGCCGCCGCGGGCGTGCGCATGCCCGAGAAGACGACGAGTAAGAGCACGACGAGTCCGAGCGATCGCTTCATCATCATCGGCGCCCTCCTTGAGACCGCTCACCCCGCGATGCGCCGTGGCGGCGCCGATCCGTTTTCGATCGCAGGGAAGTATACGCCGCCGCCCGTACCCCAACGCCGACGACATCGTTCCGACGGACGTCATGTTGTTCAAGGTCACGGCCTGGCCGAGCCAGCGCGTTGCAACGCGGGCGACCGTACTCACCGCGGCCTATACCGCGCATCGCGAACGGTTCTTCGCCGGCCGGCCTCACCCGCCGGCCCGTCCCCTGGAAGTGTGGATCAATCCCACCCAAGAGCCTCGGCGCCCTTGCAGGCATCATCGAGTACCCAGCCGTCCTGCTTGCTCATGCGGGCGCCTTCGCCTAGCCTGTCGTCGATCACGCCGCGGTCGGAACACCTGTGAGAGGCAAGGAGAGGCCGATGCGCCGGGGTGCAAAGCCCACGAAGGCTAAGGTGCGAGCTAAGCTCGCTGTCGCCAGGAAGGCGCGGACGAAGGAAGGCTCTAGGGACCACCAGCTCGAGACGCGCCTCGCGGAGGCATTGGAGGAGCAGGCGGCGACCAGCGAGATCCTGCGGGTAATCTCGAGCTCACCGGCCGACGTGCAGCCGGTGTTCGCGGCGGTGGCAGCGAACGCGGCTCGCCTGTGCGATGCCTTCGACGCCACCATCTTCCAGATCGATACGGATGGGCTGCGCGTCGCCGCCCACGAAGGCCCGATTCCCGCTCACCCGGTCGGCCAGGGCCCCTCTCTGGTTCGGGGGACGCCCCCGGGGCGGGCTGTACTCGACCGGCGAACGATTCACGTCCCCGACGTGCAGGCTGAGATCGACGAGTACCCCGAGGGCAGTGCGAATGCGCGACGATTCGGTCATCGCACGGTGCTGGTCGTTCCCCTGCTCCGCGCGGGCGAAGCGATCGGGGCGATCGCCGTGCGGCGCGCCGAGGTGCGGCCGTTCCACGACAAGCAGATCGCGCTGCTGCAGACGTTCGCGGACCAGGCGGTGATCGCGATTGAGAACGTGCGCCTCTTCAACGAGACGAAGGAGGCCCTGGAGCAGCAGACCGCCACCAGCGAGATTCTCAGTGTCATCAGCAGCTCGCCCACCGACGTCGCGCCGGTTTTCCAGACGATCCTGAGCAGCAGCAATCGCTTGTGCGAGGCGAGCTTCTCCGTCCTCTGGCTCTGGGACGGCGAGGCGCTTATCCCGGCGGCTCACGCCAATGTTTCACCGGAGTTGGCCGAGCACCTGCGGACGTCTCGTGCGCGCCCGCGCCGGAGCGGAAGCCCCGTGGCCCTGACGGCGCTGGAGCAGACCGTCATCCACGTGCCGGATGTCCTCGATGACTCGCGATTCTCGCCAGCGGATGTGCCGTCGTATCGACTCGGGGGAGCCCGCAGCATCTTGTCGGTGCCGATGCTGCGTGAAGGCAGCCTCGTGGGCGTCATCAACACGTGGCGCCGCGAGCCGAGGGCTTTCACCGACAAGCAGGTCGAGCTCTTGAAAACATTTGCCGACCAAGCGGTCATCGCCATCGAGAACGTCCGCCTGTTCAACGAGCTGCAAGGAAAGAATGCCGCTCTTACCGAGGCGCATGCGCAAGTTACCAAGGCGCTGGAGCAGCAAACGGCCACCAGTGAGATCCTGCGCGTGATCTCGAGCTCGCCGACGAACATTCAACCGGTACTCGAGGCGGTCACCGAGAGCGCGGCACGGCTCTGCGACGCGTTGGACGCCTCCATCTTTCGAGTGGAGGCGAACGAGCTGCGCCTCGCGGCCCATCACGGACCGCTGCCCTACCACGCGCCGGTGGGAGAAGCGACGATTCAGCTACACCGGGGCTCTGTGAACGGCCGCGCGGTGATCGACCGGCAGGCTATTCACGTCGCTGATCTGCAGGCCGCGGCGGAAGAGTTCCCGGAGGGAGCCGCTGCAGCGCGTCGTCTCGATTGGCGCACCGCGCTCAGTGTGCCGCTTCTCCGCGAGGGTGTCGCCGTAGGCGTGATCGCCATTCGCCGCGCCGAAGTCCGTGCATTCACGGACAAGCAGATCGAACTCCTACAAACCTTCGCCGACCAAGCCGTCATCGCCATCGAAAACGTGCGGCTGTTCACGGAGCTTGACGCGCGCAACCGCGACCTCACCGAGGCCTTAGCCCAACAGACGGCGACCGCAGAGGTCCTACGCGTTATCGGTAGCTCGCCGACCGACGTGCAGCCGGTGTTCGACGCCATCGCCGAGAGCGCGCTGCGGCTGCTTCGTGGCCGAGGCGCGCTCGTGGCGCGGTTCGATGGCCACCTGCTCCACGCGGCCGCGTTCCGCGGTGGCTCCCCGGGCTCCGATGATGCTTTGCGTCAGCGGTTTCCGATGCCCGCGAGCCGCGGGGAGTTTGTCGGGGAGGTGCTCCTCGATCGCGCGGTCAAACAGATCGCCGACGTCGAGACGGATGAGGTCCCCGCCGGGCTGCGGGCCAATGCCAGGGTGCGTGGCTGGCGCGCGAATCTTGGGGTCCCGATGTTGCACGATGGGCAGCCGATCGGCGTGCTCACCGTGAGCCGAGCGGAGCCGGGCGCATTCTCTCCCCAGGAAGTCGAGCTGCTGAAGACCTTCGCGGACCAGGCGGTGATCGCGATCGAGAATGTACGCCTCTTTAAGGAACTTGAAGCCCGCACGCAAGAACTGACGCGGTCGGTGGATGAGCTTCGGGCACTGGGCGAGGTCGGTCAGGCGATCAGTTCGACGCTGGATCTTCAGACCGTGCTCAGCACGATCGTCGCGCGGGCGACGCAGCTCACGGGTGTCGACGCCGGCGTGATCTACGAGTACGACGAGCAGCGCGAGGTCTTCGAGCCACGGGCGACCGAACGCCTCGAGGAGGACATTGTGCGGATGCTCGTCGCGACACCCGTTCGCAAGGGGCAGGGAGTGACCGGGCGCCTTGCGGAAGTGCCGGAGCCGATCCAGGTGGCGGACGTCCACGACATCGCGGAACAGATTCCGGTTCGCGATGTCTTGGTCCGTGCCGGTTATCGAGCGCTGCTCTCTGTTCCGCTGGTTCGCGAGGACCGCCTGATCGGCGGGCTCACGGTCTTCAGGAAGAGGCCGGGAGAGTTTGCGCCTGCGACCGTCGATCTCCTTCGCACGTTCGCCACCCAGTCTGCTCTCGCGATCCAGAACGCCCGCCTCTTCCGGGAAATCGCGGACAAGAGTCGGCAGCTCGAGGTCGCCAGCCAGCATAAGTCGGAGTTCTTGGCCAACATGTCGCACGAGCTACGGACGCCGCTCAACGCGATTATCGGCTTCTCCGAGGTGCTGTCGGAGCGAATGTTCGGCGACCTGAACGAGAAGCAGGAGGAGTACCTGAAGGATATCTACGCGTCCGGGACGCATTTATTGTCTTTGATCAACGACATCCTCGACCTGTCCAAGATCGAGGCGGGGCGGATGGAGCTGGAACTCACAGACTTCGATCTGCCGCAGGCGATCGACAACGCCCTCACCCTCGTCCGGGAGCGCGCCGGCCGTCGAGGCATCGCCCTGCACCAATCGGTAGAGGCACGCCTGGGCGAGATACGGGGGGACGAACGCAAGGTAAAGCAGGTGCTCCTGAATCTCCTCTCGAACGCCTTGAAGTTCACCCCGGAGGGGGGCCGGGTTGAGGTGCTCGGGCGGGTGGTCAACGGCATGGCCGAAATCTCAGTGACCGATACGGGGGTAGGAATTCCCCCCGAGGACCAGGAGGCGGTGTTCGAGGAGTTCCGGCAGGTGGGGACGGCGGAGAAGAAGGCCGAGGGGACGGGGCTCGGGCTGGCCCTCTGCCGCAAGTTCGTTGAGCTGCACGGCGGTAGGATTTGGGTCAAGAGCGAGGTGGGGTCAGGGTCGACGTTCAGCTTTACCTTGCCGGTCCGCTATCACCAATGAGTAGATTCCTGCTGTCCAAGGACAGGAAGCGGAAGTTGAGGTAACCGAGGTGACCGACGTTCCTCCCTTCTCACGGTGCCTCTCCCTGGCGCCATCGGAAACGCCCGGCGCACAACCTCGACGGCCTCGGGCGCGCTGTTGTGGTGGGCCGCCACATGGATCGGACTGCCGTCGAAACGAAAGACAGTCCCGTTTGATCCACACTTCCGCGGGAAGCGCCGGCAGGTGGGGCATCGTTCCAGATGCTCCGGGAACGTAGGCCGGTACTCGAGGTCTTGAACTCGCTTCCGAGAACGGGTTGTCGTTGGTGCGGTCCGGCACCATCCACGCACAGGGTTTCGGCTCGGAGGGTTGGGCTACGAAAGAAGCGCCGGTTCACAGTTTACCGTGCGCCTATCACCTGTGCGATTCGGGGCCGGCGATTTCGTGGTTCCGCCCATCTGCGAAATCACATCCGCAGTGTGACGAATGAACACCGCCCGTGTCGGCCACTCTGCGGGAACTCCTGCTCAATCCATCACGTCGGATTCGCTGCCGACCGAGTTGGACGCCGCGTTGACGAAGGACAGGATTGGCTTGACCCTGTCCGCGCTCTCCGCTACGGTCGCCATGACCTGCGGCCCCGGGATAGCGCAATCAGGAATCGGCTTCGGCGGTCTATCATCGTTCTCTTCCCTGAGGCGTATGGACCCGCCTCATTTGCCTTTCGCGCGGCCTTCCTCGACCATGGCGTCGAAGATCTCGTCGATCTTCTTTTCGAACTCGCGGGCCGCGGCCACCGCCCCCGCACTGGCACGGTGCTCGGGCAGGTTGCTGAGCATCCACGTCTGCCGCGCCGACACCAGCGCCGTGCGACCCCGCTGCACCTCATAGATGAGAACGCTGCAGAACTGGAAGGCGCCGTAGTCGGGCGCGTCCGAATAGATCCGGATGCCGAGATCGAGATTACAGAACTGGTAGATCTTGTAGGGCCGGAAGGTTCCGCCCCGGTTCTCCATGCCCTTCTTGATATCGAGGATATTGACCAGATTCAGGTTCTGGCGCTCGGCTTCTGCGCGGAGGATGACCTCGGCATCCTCGAAGGGCAGGCTGACGACAATCTTCCTGATCGGGCGGACGTCCTCCGCCCGGCCAGGGTCCCCGCCGAGCCCCGCCGCCGACAATACCAGGAACGCCACAAGCCCTGCACGTTCGAGGAAGGTCATAGCTCACACCACCTGGACGCGCGGCCGCGGGTCCACCTTGATACGCTTGAGGCTGCCCAGTTGATTGGCGATCACGTCGTAGGCCGGCTGGCCGGGCGCCTCCGGGCCCACGGCCGCCCAGCTGGCGAACTTGTAGAGGAGCGATCGGATTTGGAATTCCAACGGGGCCGAGGTTGTTCGGAACATTGCGCACCAGGAACCATGAGTGCGAAATCCTCTCGTCGCGAGTCGGCAAACGAAGCTGCCGCAAAGACCTGAAGCACGCAGGCGATTGTGGGAAACGACCACTCGCGATCCGAGTGAAGTTCGCACTGTTGTCCTGCGTTCTGGTCCGAGCGCATACTTCATCCCGAGGGACGGACGTGCGGAGACTCGTTGTCGGCAGTCGAAAATCCTCAAGTAGGTTCCTTCTAGTTCTGGCTCTCGGAATGATCGCCGCTTCCGGCGCGGCGAGCGCCTGGGGCGACGCCCATCCTGCTTCGAAGGTGCAATTCGTCGAGCATACCCCGGCGGTATTCGACGCCGCGCGCAGAGAAGGCAAGCCCGTTTTCCTCCTGATCAGCGCCGTCTGGTGTTACTGGTGCAAATACTTCGAACAACAAGTGCTCGCGGACGCCGAGGTGTCGATGTACCTGAACCGGCACTACTTGAGCGTCTTTGCGGATCATGATCGGCGCCCTGATCTCGTGCGCAAGTATGTGCGAGGACTGCCGATGATCGTCCTGTTTGGTCCCGAAGGCCAAGTCCGGCAATCGTTTGCAGGGGTGCTTAAGAAGGACGACTTCCTGGGCGTCGTGAAGACCGTGGCCGCATCGCCATCCGCCGCCACGGAAGCGCGGCCGGTCATATCCCCAATCCCCGCACCGGTAACCCTGGATACGTATCAGAGTCTCCGCGAGGCGATGCTGCTGTTCGTCACCGAGCAGCTGGACACGGTTTACGGCGGGTTCGGGACGGGCGACAAATACCTGTCCCGGTTAAGAAGTCCATTCGGCCTGCCGTGACTGAGTTTGGACGACGCGGCATGCTTACAGCTAGAGTCGGGCCAGAGCCGTCATCCCTCACAACCCGGAGCTGTGATGATCCTCGTCCTCGGTGTCTGGGCCTTCGTCCGCGCCCTCCTCGGCAACTCAGCCGCCGTCGCGCTGGAGAATGTCGCCTTCCGTCATCAACGACGGTGCTGCAGCGATCAGTCGGCCGGCCCCGGCTCCGCTGCCGGGACCGGCTCTTCTGGGTTGGGCTCTCACAGCTGTGGGCAGGGTGGCGGGCCACCCTCCTCATTGTCCAACCCGCGACCGTCCTCGCCTGGCACCGGGAAGGCTTCCAGCTCTACTGGCGCTGGAAGTCCCGGCGCCGCTCAGCGGGTCGCCCGCCGCTCGATCTTGAGCTCCGCACGCTCATCCGCCGCATGGCCCGAGAGAACCCAACCTGGGGCCGGCGCCGGATCCAAGCCGAACTCCGCTTCCTCGGCTATGAGGTCGCGGAGCTCACCGTTGCAAAGTACATGGGACATCCCTCGCCGCGGCCGTCCTCGACATGGCGCACCTTCCTCGGGGCACATATCGGCGACATTGTCGCCGTCGACTTCTTCGTGGTCCCCACGCTCACCTTTCGCCTGCTCTTCGGGTTCTTGATTCTTCACCACAACCGCCGAGAACTCGTGCATGTCAACGTCACCGACCACCCCACCGCCGCCTGGACCGCCCACCAACTGGTCGAAAGCTTCCCGGAAGAGACCGCGCCCAAGTACCTGCTCCGCGATAGGGATGCCATCTACGGGGACGTGTTCGTACGGCGGGTGAAAGGCCTGGGGATAAGCGAGATCCTTATCGCGCCTCGGGCGCCCTGGCAGAATCCCTTCGCCGAGCGCGTCATCGGCTCGATTCGTCGGGAATGCCTCGACCACGTCATCGTGATCAACGAACGGCACCTCCGCCGTCTGCTGCGCAGGTACCTCGCGTACTACAACGCCACCCGCCCGCATCAGTCCCTCCACAACGACAGCCCTCATCCGCGCGAAGTCCAAACGCCAGCGGGCGGGCGCATCGTGGCGATCCCGCAGGTCGGCGGACTTCACCACCGCTATCAGCGCGCCGCCTGAGACCCGAGGGACTCAGGCAGCCGCGATGGTCAGGAGATGCCGGACGTCCTGTCGCCTTTCGCCGCCCGTCGGTCTTCTTGACGCCACCATTCCCTCGCCGCCGCCCAGGCACGCCGGTTCGACCTACACGTTGACACCATTTAGTGGTCCGGCGCGCCCGCGAATGAGGTTTGTGACCGGGACAGGCTTCTCGATGCGGGCCGCGGTCCAGAAAACACCGCCGCGACGAAAGCGCGGCCTTGTTACTGTCCGCGTTGATGGCGCTATTCGGTATTACTTGAACGCGCTCTGAATGACGAAGCCGAAGTGAGGACTCGGCTTGCTGACCACGATCTGTTCCCCTGTCGACTTTCTAATAACGTACCCATCAAATACTCGTTCCTGGCCGCCCTGCAAATTGCCAAACACCCTGACTCTCTCATTGAGAGATAGGCTCTTGGGGTCTGGCAACGTAGCTCGGACGAAGATCGAGCCGGAGTCGTCTGTCAAAGTAAAGCCGCGTTCATCAAGGCGGTTGATCGTTCCCTCGATTGCGGTGACCGGGGGCAAGACCAAGTTCTTGATCGCTGT
>JACXTT010010292.1_pt1 | contig 12635 bp, 13 predicted proteins | sample 9270951 | NCBI WGS metagenome assembly JACXTT01 (sample SAMN15532306, study PRJNA645909) | rock metagenome | isolation source: weathered quartz diorite | place: Puerto Rico | collected 2017-06-21 | reverse complement strand
AAAACTGTGTCCGGTGAGAACAAAATTTGACGAGACAATCCAATTAACTCTGCTTCCATACAAGGGGTCTTTGTGAATAAAACCGAACTGATTGAGCACATTGCGAAACATGCCGACATCTCCAAGGCGGCCGCGACGCGCGCGTTGGAATCCACCATTGGCGCGGTGAAAACAACCTTGAAAAAAGGTGGCTCGGTTTCGTTGGTAGGTTTTGGTACATTTGCGGTTGGTAAACGAGCGGCGCGCACGGGTCGAAACCCCCGCACCGGCGATGCGATTAAAATCAAGGCTGCCAAGGTACCCAAGTTCCGTCCTGGCAAGGCATTGAAAGATGCTTTGAATTGATTTCTGGTTTCAAGTGGGGTGATTAGCTCAGTTGGTAGAGCGGCGCCTTTACACGGCGTAGGTCGGCGGTTCGAGCCCGTCATCACTCACCACCCCCACACCAAAGGCGAACATTGATGTTCGCCTTTTTTGTTATTTCTTAGAGAGAAAAGCGCATGTTTGATTTCGTACGCCAGCATACAAAGATATTTATGCCCCTTGTGTTCGTGCTGGTCATTTTGGGATTTGCGTTGGGGGGTGCCAGTGGGTACCGCAGCATCAGTGCGAACACGGAAACCGTTGCATCCATTGGTAACCACAGCATCACGCAAAGTGAGTGGGACCAGGCACACAAGACCGAGGTCGATCGCCTGCGCCAGCAAATGCCCAATCTGGACGCCAAGCTGCTGGACTCTTCCGTGGCACGTTACGCCACTCTGGAACGCCTGGTTCACGAGAAAGTGTTGGCAGAGGCCGTGCAGGATTCGCATGTGGTCATCACCAACAGTCGTCTGATGCGCGAGATGCGCCAGAGCCAAGCGCTGGCATCCCTGTTCCGTGCCGATGGCACCGTGGATGTGGAGCGTTTCCGCCAGGTGGCGGCGAGCCAGGGTTTGACAACAGAAGGCTTTGAAGAGCGCGTGCGCAGTCAACTGTCCTTGCAGCAGGCCGAAGGCGGGTTCAGTGCCAGTGCGTTCTCACCGGCTGCTTTGGCAGACGTTGCACTCAATGCGTTTTACGAGCGCCGCGAAGTGCAGGTCACGCCCTTCAATCCGGCCGACTTTGCCAGCAAGGTCAACCCCACCGATGCTGAGATTGACGCCTACTACCAAGCCAACACCAGCCTGTTCAAATCGCCGGAGTCGGCCACCATTGAGTACGCGGTGCTGGACATGGATGCTGTCAAGAAGACCATCACGCTCAACGACGCGGACGTGAAGACCTATTACGAGCAGAACGTAGCCCGGCTCAGTGGCAAAGAAGAACGCCGTGCCAGCCACATTCTGATTACCGCGCCAAAAGACATGGCGCCTGAAGAACGCAAGAAGGCGCGCGAACGCGCCCAGGCCATTTTGGATGCCGTGCGCAAGGCGCCCGACACCTTTGCCGACAGTGCACGCAAGAACTCGCAGGACCCTGGATCGGGCGCCAAGGGCGGCGACCTGGACTTCTTTGGCCGTGGCGCCATGGTCAAGCCTTTTGAAGAGGCCGCCTTCTCGATGAAAAAAGGCGACATCAGTGACCTGGTGGAGTCCGACTTCGGCTTCCACATCATCAAAGTTACCGACATCAAGGCGCCCAAGCAGCTCAGTTTTGAAGAGCTGCGCCCCACGATCGAGTCTGACCTGAAGACGCAGCAAGCACAACGCAAATTTGCTGAGGCGGCGGAAGCCTTTACCAATGGTGTGTACGAACAGTCAGACAACCTGAAGTCGGTTGCCGAAAAACTGAAATTGGAAGTCAAGGTTGCGACCAACCTGCAACGCAAACCCGTGCCCGGTGCAACGGGCGTGCTGGCCAACCCCAAGTTTCTGGCCGCCGTGTTCAGTGCTGATTCGCTGGAGAAGAAGCGCAATACCGAGGCCGTTGAAGTGGCCGTCAACCAACTGGCCTCCGCCCGCATCACGCAATACGCGCCAGCTAGCGTGCGCCCCTTGGCGGACGTGCGGGACAACGTGAAGCAACGACTGGTTGCGGCCCGTTCGACAGAACTGGCAAAGAAGGAAGGCGCCGACAAGCTGGCCGCCTGGAAGGCCACCGCACCGGCCAGCCTGCCTGCTGCCGTGGTTGTCTCGCGTGACGCTGCACAATCCGTGGCCGCGCCGGTGCTGGACGCCGTGTTGCGGGCGGACACCAGCACTCTGCCGGCTTGGGTGGGTGTAGATCTGGGCGCGCAAGGCTATGCCGTGGTACGCATCAACAAGGTCATGCCACGCAATCCACCGCCAGCGGATGTGGCCGACAAGGAGCGCAAACAATACAGCCAATGGCTTGCTTCGGCTGAAAACAAGGCCTATTACAAGACCCTGGAACAGCGCTTCAAAGTCGCCATCAAGGTGCCAGCCCCGGCGCCAAATGCGACAGAACCGCAAAGCGTTGCAGAATAGGGTAAAACAAAGGCTATAATCTCAGACTCGCGGTGGCTGTAGCTCAGTTGGTAGAGTCCAGGATTGTGATTCCTGTTGTCGTGGGTTCGAGCCCCATCAGCCACCCCAAATCAATAAAAGAAACCCTGCTATCTATTCGGTAGCGGGGTTTTTTCTTTGGCGTTGCCTGCAGGCCGGTTGTTGCGTTGCAGCGCAGTGTTTCGATACTGCGCCGCACGCACTCACTCAATGCCGTGTGTGCAAATGAAACGAATCAAAGAACGCATCAATCTTCGGTGACTTATCCTGCCCCTTGGGAATGGCAATCATGGCCACGTACAACCGTCCGTCGTTGATGAAATAACGTGCTTGGTGGAGGTATCCGTCAGCACCTTGAATGAGCACCTCGCGGCAATTGTTTCCACCCAGAATGGCCAGATTCTGCGAAACGAGGGTTCCTTGGAGTATTTTGACCAAGGCCTCGCGTGTACGGTCCAGGACCACCGGTCTTTCGGGTGACGTATTCTTGAGGTCATAAAAATACACTTGGTAGCCCCAGCCATTTGAACGCAATTGATAAGTCGTACCAGATTCGCTTGCTTCTTGCTGCGTCGGTCTGCCCGGCATATTGATGCTATAGCTATAGTCTGGCGGTGAGAACTCCACCATCTTTTCGCTCTTGGCGAGCAAGTTGCGCACGGTGGTGGATTGGGGTGCCAAGATGTAGAACAGACCCACTGGAACAACGATCAGCAGCGCTTTGACGTAGCTTGTCTTGAACAGCCACATGTAGATCAGTGCGGCCGCAAGTATGGTCACGTATTTTGTTTGGTAGAGGCCGTCCAGGGCAACGTACATTCCACCAAAAAAAACGGCAATGATCAGGGCGACGAAGCATGTAAACAGCCCACGCCGCTCAGCGCCAACGAGAGTGGCGACCAGTTTTATCGGCAACAACATGACGATAAACACGCCCACGCCGACTGCCACAGCGAACAGTTGAATCATGCGCTCCGATGCAGCCGAATTTTTCGTCGCTGGCTCCTGGGGCGCAACGGTTGGGTTGGCAACAGAACTGGTCGGGTTTGCTGGCTCTGTTGCCGCGCTTGGCGCGGCGGTAATGGGCGCAACAGCAATTGGGGCATTCAGGGCCGGCGCATCTGCACGCGGCGTGACGGTTGCCGGTGGAGGGGGCGCCACGGGGGCCGGACTTGTGCTGGGTTTCTCGGCAGGCTTGACGACCTTCAACGCCCCTGTTCGGTCCTTGGCGAGTATTTGCTGGGCTGCACCTTCATCGCATTTCTCGGCCTGGAACGAAAACGTGCCGTTTTCTTGCCTGCATTTGTACATTTGCTGTGCGCCAGCGCTCAGCGATAGGTATGCCACGAGCGCAACAAAGATCAGGCGAACAACTTTTGGCATAAATCTCCCATTGAATGATTTGATTGTGGACATAGGATGCAGTCACATAATCTTGCCATAGCACGGCCCCCTACAATGGCGCCGCCAATGCAAATTGGGCATTGGGTCGTTCGACTGAGAGGATTCTTCTCCGTGAAAACTGTTTTGATCACAGGCGCCAACCGCGGCATCGGCCTGGAACATGCGCGCGCCTTTGTGGCCCGTGGTGTGCAGGTACTGGCAACGGCCCGTGCCCTTTCTGAAGCGCATGAACTGCTGCAACTGAAGTCTGCTAGCCCCGATCTTGTCACGCTGCTGCCCTACGACGCGGCTATGCCTGATGCGCCAGCCCAATTGAAGATGGCGCTGGGCAATATGCCGATCGACCTGCTGTTGGCCAATGCCGGCGCCATGGGGGGCGAACATCAATCGTTTGGATCGGTCGATGTGGAAGATGTGCTCCAGTTGGTTCGCATCAATTCCCTGGCTCCGCTGAAATTGGTGGAGGCGCTGGTGGGCAACATCGCTGCTTCCAGCAAAAAGCTGGTGGCCGTGCAATCCAGCCGAATGGGCTCCATTGCCGAGAACAATGCGGGTGGCTATTACGCCTACCGCATGTCCAAGGCGGCGCTGAATATGGTCGCCAAACAGCTTGCCAACGATTTGCATGCACGCAGGGTGGCGGTTGTGGCCTTGCACCCTGGCTGGGTCAAGACGCGCATGGGTGGGTCCAGCGCACCCCTGACGGTACAGCAGTCGGTGGCGGGGCAGCAGCAGCTGTTTGATCGGCTAGGGCTGGCCGATAGCGGGCGCTTTTTCAATTTTGATGGCAAAGAATTGCCCTGGTAGTGCGCACGCGCGTGGTCTCAGCCGGTAATATCGCGCCATGACTGAAGACACCAAGACCTGCCCGGTTTGCGCGGAGACCATCAAGGCTGCTGCCATCAAATGCCGTTTCTGTAACACCGACTTGACGGCCTTGGCCGCCGCCCGGGAAGTTGATAACGAGCGTCCGCTGTTTGAGGGGCACCCTGCGGTCATCTACTCGGCATGGTAATGGGGCGTAGTTGTCGTCACCGTGGGTATCGCCTACCTCTACTACTGGTTTCTAAGCCTGTCTACCCGATATGAAATCACCACGCAACGCGTCAAGATCGAGCGCGGCCTGTTGTCCAAGACCAAGGAAAGCGTGGAGCTGTTCCGCATAGACCACTTTGACATATTGAAACCCTTGGGCATGCGCATGGCCGGCCACTGTGTGCTGCACCTGCGCTCCACCGATACCAACTTTGCAACGGTGGTTATGTTTGGCGTGCCGGAACTTGAAAAGCTTGCCGACAGCCTGCGCGAGTGTTCGCTGCGTGAACGCACGCGCAGGCGGGTCACTACGCTTGTGCAAGCCTAGCTTGGCCTGGCCGCAGGCCCTATTCAGTCCTTGGGCCGGAAGCCCAGCGTCAGAGATGGAATGACGCGGCCATCGACATCAGGCGGCAGCTTTTCCGTCTTATCGATGGCGTTGATCACTGCATCGTCCCAGGACTTCACCCCGCTGGATTTGACCAGTCGGCGGCTGATGATGGTACCGTCTGGTGAGGTGCGCACTTCCACATCAGCAACCGGGTTGCCATTGATCGACTCGGTATAGGTGATATTGGGCTTGATGCGCGCCACGATACGCCCTGCATAGCTGGCGGACGGCCCGGACGATTGTTTGGCCGTACCGGTGGAGCTGCTTTGGCCATTACCTGTCGTTTGTTCCGCCATTTGGGTAATACGAGCCAGTTGCTGCCTGCGCAACTCTGCCAATTTTTTGGCGTCCACATCATTCTTGGCGGCCTGCAGCTTTTGCTGCTCTTGCAGTTGTTGCTGCTGCAACTTCTTGTCACGCGCCAACTTCTCGCGTTGTTCCTTCTCGCGGGCTTCTTTTTCTTCTCTGATCTGCTGGGCCTTCAGGGCCTCGCGCTGCTTGCGCTGTTGCTCCAGCTGCTCCCGTTCCAGCTGTTTCTGGTGTTCCAGGCGTGCCTTTTCTTTTTCAATGGCAATGTTGGGGTCCACGACGGGCGGGGTAGGGGCTGGCGGTGGCTCCGCCACCTTTTTGGCCACGGGCGCAACAACGGGTTCCGGCGGGACCGGAAAAGGATCAGGCTGGGGCGGTGGGGCAGCCTGCACGGGCAGCGTCGACCATATTTCTGCTTCCACCGTAACCGGTGGCGCATCGCGCTTCCATTTCACGCTGAGTGCCAATCCGGCCAGCAACAGGCAGTGGACAAAAATCGCCAGCAATATCGCGCGAAAGAGGCCCGGCGTGGCTGGCGGGGCAAACTCCATGCGAGCGGCGTTGGCGGTCGTCATGGTGTAGGCCTGTCAATTGGCAAGTTGAACGGAAAGGCCTACACGTGCAACGCCGGCGCGCTGCAGGTTGTCCATCACCTTGACCACGCTTTCGTATTTGACGTTCTTGTCGGCGCTGATGACCACGGCCGAGTTGACCGCCGTTGCGCTGTCACGCGGCCCTTGGGCCGCCTTGACGGTGGCGGCCAGGTTCTGCAGCGTCAGCGGCGTGGTCTGGTCCTTGATCTTCATTTCCAGCGTGTCATTCTTGCCCAGCACAATCTGGATGATCTGGTCCGGCTGGCGCGATGCCTTGCCTACGCTGGGCAGGTCAATCATGCTGGGTGTGATCAGGGGCGCGGTGACCATGAAGATGATCAGCAGCACCAGCATCACGTCGATAAAGGGCACCATATTGATCTCGTTGATGGTGCGCCGGCCACGGCCGCGGTGGGAAACGGCTGGCATGCTCAGTGCCCACTACTGCTTTGTGCGCCCACATTGCGCTGCAGGATGTTGGAGAACTCCTCAATGAAGGTCTCCTGGTGGGTGGCAATGCGGTCTATGTCGCGGGCAAAACGGTTGTAGGCCACCACGGCCGGAATGGCCGCAAACAGGCCAATGGCGGTGGCGACCAGCGCTTCGGCGATGCCGGGCGCCACAGTGGCCAGCGTGACCTGGGTCAGCGCCGCCAAGCCAACAAAGGCGTGCATGATGCCCCATACGGTGCCAAACAGGCCGACATAGGGCGATACGGAGCCCACCGAAGCCAGGAAGGACAGGTTGGTCTCAATCACATCCATTTCGCGTTGAAAGCTGGCACGCATGGCGCGCCGCGCGCCGTCCATCAGCGTGCCGGCGTCGGTGATGCGGCGCTCGCGCAGCTTTTGAAACTCGCGCATGCCGCTGGCAAAGATGCGTTCCATCGGGCCGCCTCGGCCGGCGTTCTTGCTGGCATCGCCAAACAGGTCGTTCAGGCTGGTACCGGACCAGAACTCGCGTTCAAAGGTTTCGTTGAATGCCTTGACGCGCTTGAGCGCAAAGTATTTGCGAAAGATGGCGGCCCAGCTGGTGATGGACACCAGCATCAGCAGCAGCATGACGCCTTGCACCACAACACTTGCGTTCAGTACCAGATGGAGTATGGATAGGTCTTGGTTCATCGCGTTTTTGAAAATTAGAGCAACAGTGTGCGCAATCGTTCCACGGCTGTTTGTAAATGTTCCATGGAGCTGGCGGTGGAAAAACGCACAAAATTGTGTGTCTGGTCGTTACCAAAGTCACGCCCTGGCGTGACGGCCACATGCGCCTGGTGCATCACGGCAAAGGCAAAGTCCCAGCTGTCTTTGACACCCAGCTTGGCGCAGGCGGCCGAGCAATCGGCCCAGGCGTAGAACGCGCCGTCGGGCATGACGGGCACGCGCAGACCCATGGCATTGAGCTGGGGCAGGAAATAGTCGCGGCGGGCCTTGAACTCACTGCGGCGTTGCTCGTACAGCGCAATGCTTTCTGCCTCAAAGCACGCCAATGCCGCATGCTGGGCAATGCTGCTGGGGCAGATGAACAGGTTTTGCGCCAGACGTTCCACCACGCTGACCAGCTCTTCAGGCACCACCATCCAGCCCAGGCGCCAGCCGGTCATGTTGAAGTATTTGCTGAAGCTGTTGATGCTGATGATGTCCTCATCCAGCGCCAAAGCCGTGTGGCCGAACTGCTCTTCGAAGCTCAGGCCCAGGTAGATCTCGTCGACTATGGTGATGCCGCCATGCAATTGCACCACGCGGTGGATGTCGCGCAGTTGGTCTGGGTGGATGGACGTGCCGGTGGGGTTGGATGGCGATGCCAGCAACACGCCACGGGTGCGCGGCCCCCAGGCAGAGCGCACGGCGTCGGCGCTCAATTGAAAGCGGTCTTCAGCCGTGGTCGGCAACAAGACGGCCGTGCCCTCGGCTGCGCTGACGAAATGCCGGTTGCACGGGTAGCTGGGGTCGGGCATCAGAATCTGGTCGCCCGGCTCAATCAGGGCCATGCAAGCCAGATGCAGGGCGGCAGATGCGCCGGCCGTGACGACGATGCGGCTGGCTGGGACCGTAGCGCCAAAGCGTTGAAGGTACCACTGGCTGATGCGCTCGCGCAGAGCGGGTAGACCGGTAGCGGCGGTGTACTGCGTGCGGCCGTCTCGAATGGCGCGTTCAGCCGCCTGTTGCACCAGCGGCGGTGCCGTGAAGTCGGGCTCGCCAATGTTCAGGAACACCATGGGTTTGTCGGTGTGGGCCACTGACTGGCCCAGTGCCGCGGCGGCCTTGGCCACCTCCATGACATAAAACGGTTCTATCTTTTGGGCGCGTGACGAGATGTGCATGGGTGTCGGCTAGTGGCGCTTAGGCCCGGGGCTTCTTGCCGCCGTTGCGGTCGGCGTTGACTTCGTCGCTGCGCAGCGTGGGCGCTATGCCATTGAGCACCGCGTTGACATACTTGTGCCCGTCGGTGCCGCCAAACTCCTTGGCCAGTTCAATGCACTCGTTGAGCACCACGCGCCACGGCACATCCAGGCAGTGCTGCAACTCGTAGACGCCTATCCACATGATGCCGTGCTCGATCGGCGAAATCTCGGTCAAGGGCCTATCCAGCAGCGGCTTGATGAAGGCGTCGAGTTGCACGCCTTCTGCCACGCAGCCTTGCAGCAGGGCGTCAAAATGCACGGAGTCGGCCTTGTTGAAGCCAGCCAGGTCGCGGGTAAATATGTCAATGTCTTCCACCGCGTTGCCACCAACGAGATATTGGTACAGGCCTTGCAGTGCAAATTCGCGTGAGCGGCTGCGGTCGGACTTGCTGCCTGCCTTGCGCGCGCCGGTGCTGGTCAGACCAGTCCGCGCCTGTCGGGGCGGACGCTTGGATGTGCCAGGTGTGTGTATATCACTCATCAGAGGGACTCCAGCAGGTTGGCCATTTCCACGGCTACGCGGGCGGCGTCGCGCCCCTTGTCGACTTGGCGGGCAATCGCCTGGGCCATGTCTTCGGTGGTCAGGATGGCGTTGGCAATCGGCACCTGGTAGTCCAGCGCAATGCGGCTGACGCCCGCGCCCGATTCATTGGCCACCAGTTCAAAGTGGTAGGTCTCGCCACGGATGATGCAGCCAATGGCCACCAGCGCGTCGTAGCCGGCCTTTTCGGCCACGGCCTGCAGTGCCACTGGCACTTCCAGGGCTCCGGGAACCGTGATGTGGTCAATGTCTTTTTCCTGCACCCCGAGCGCCAGCAATTCGGCCTTGCAGGCCTGTGTCAATGCGTCGGTGACGCTGGCATTGAAGCGCGCCTGCACGATGCACACTTTCATGCCCTTGCCGTTCATGCGGTCGTCGGTTGCGGCCACGTGGCCTTTGTCTGCGCCAAACATAATGGTCTGATTCCTTGTTATTTGCTGATGTAGCCGGTGATTTCCAGGCCATAACCGGTCATGCTGGGCATGCGCCGCGGGCTGCCCATGAGGCGCATCTTGTGCACGCCGCATTGGCGCAACACCTGGGCACCAATGCCGTAGGTGCGCAGATCCATGCGGCCGCGCTCGGGCGCTTGTGCGGGCCGTGCTGTGCCTTCAAACTGTGCCAGCAGTTGCTCGCCACTTTCACCGCAATTGAGCAAGACGACCACGCCCTTGCCTTCCGTCGCAATGTGGGACAGCGTGGCGTCCAGGCTCCAGGAGTGCATGGTGCGGCCAACCTGCAGAGCATCCAGTATCGACAGCGGCTCATGCACACGCACGGGAATGGTGTCGCCCTCGGCCCAGGTGCCACGCACCAGCGCCAGGTGCACACCCTTGCCGGTGGTGTCACGAAACGCATGGGCCGTGAACTCGCCAAACGCGGTGTTGATGGTGTGGGTGGCCATTTTTTCGATCAGCGACTCGACCCGGCTGCGGTAGGCAATCAGGTCGGCAATGGTGCCGATTTTGAGGCCATGCACGGCGGCAAAGATTTGCAGGTCCGGTAGGCGGGCCATGGTGCCGTCGTCATTCATGATCTCGCAGATGACGGATGCGGGCGAACAACCCGCCATCACGGCCAGATCGCAACCGGCCTCAGTATGGCCGGCACGCATCAGCACGCCGCCGTCCACCGCTTGTAGCGGGAAGATATGGCCGGGCTGCACCAGGTCTTCAGGCAGGGCGCCCTTGGCCACAGCGGCCTGTACGGTGCGGGCGCGGTCGGCGGCAGAGATGCCAGTGGTAACGCCTTCAGCGGCCTCGATGGACACGGTAAAGGCCGTGCCTTTCTTGTCGCCATTGCGGGCCGTCATGGGCGGCAGTTGCAGCGCCTCGCAGCGTTCACGCGACAGAGTCAGGCAAATCAGGCCGCGGCCATAGCGCGCCATGAAGTTGATGGCCTCGGCGCTGACGTGGTCGGCGGCCAGTACCAGATCACCTTCGTTCTCGCGGTCTTCCTCGTCCACCAGGATAACGATGCGCCCGGCGCGCATATCGGCGACGATATCTTCGACGGAGGAAATGGGTACGGGGTTGGGGAGCGTCATGGTGTTGCCTTTAGTCTGGTAGCGCAATCTTCTGGTCGACGCTGAACTGGTAGTCCTTGAAGATGTGTTCGGCGCTCAGCGTCTGGTAGCTGCCATCGGGCAGTTTGCGCGTCGTGTCCTTCAGGCGGTAGGTGGTGCTGCCGCAGGTCCAGCAGTTGAAGTTGCGCATGTGGGTGCACAGGCAGGTCTTGTCCATGACCGAGATGTTCTTGCCGTCCGGGTGGATGACGATCTGCTCGTTGTAGGCCGTGATGTAAGCGCAGCTGCCATTGCCGTCCAGTAGGTAGCCGTAGGCCTCGCAGTTGGGGCGTATGCCGGCGCCAATGGCCGGTGTGCTGCGCAGCATGCGCATGGGGTAGCCGGTGGGCGAGATGGTGTTGACCACAATGTCGTCCTCGCTGGCCCGGAAGTACTCCTGTTTGATCTTGGCGGGCAGGCCGCACTCGTTGGAGACGGTGAAGCGGGTTGCCACCTGCAGTGCTGCCGCACCCTGCTCCAGGAAGGCCACGGCATCGCTGCCGGTGAAGATGCCGCCGGCCGCCACAATGGGGATGGCGAGCTGCTCAGCCTTCAGGAACTGCAAAACCTCACCCACGATGGTAGCCAAGTCGTACTGCGCCCAATCCATGCCAAAGCCCAGGTGGCCGCCGGCCAGCGGCCCTTCGATGATGATGTAGTCTGGCAGGCGGTTCAACCGCGAATTCTTGCGCAAGAACAATTGCAAGGCACGCACCGACGACACGATGATGCCCAGCTTGGCGTCGCGGAAACGGGCATGGTCGGCCATCAGCGCAAACGAGCCCAAATGCAGGCCGGCGCTCAGCGTGATGCCGTCAATGCCGGCGTCCAGCGCCGAGTTCAGCCGCACCTGCAGCGTCTCGCGCGGCGCGTTCATTGTCAGCTTTTCCATGCAGTTGACGAAGATCATGCCCTCGCCCTTCTTGGCTTCCATGGTCTTGCCCACATGCAGCCTGGTGGCCTCGGCCAGGCGGTCCAGGTCGAACTTGACGGTGCTTTTGTCGGAGTTGTCGATGTTGTGCTTGTAGAACTTGGTCTTTTCCTTGACGAACGAGGTGTCAAAGCGCCGGTCGGACACATCGGGCACCATGGCGTCGGAAATGTGGCCAATTCCGCCTAAACGTGCTGCTTCCAGCGCTAATTCTGCGGTAGAGATGTCAACGCCCATGCCCCCAATCATCAAGGGTACGTATTCTTTCTTGCCAAACTTCAAACGAAAATCATCGACGCGTTTCATGAGGGTCCTTGTGGGATTTTTTGCCGGTATGGGCTAGTGGCTGTCAGGCGGATGGGGTGGACTGCTGGTTGTTGCTCCCCAGCATGCGTTCCACATAGCGCGCGATCAAATCTATTTCCAGGTTGACGTGGGCTTTCGCTTGCAAATGGCCCAAGGCCGTATTCTCCACGGTATGCGGAATCAGGTTGATACTGAGTTCGCAGCCCTCTAGCTGGTCACTGATGCGGTTAACGGTCAGGCTCACGCCGTTGACCGTGATGGAGCCCTTGTAGGCCAGGTATTTTGCCAAGGACTGCGGAGCCAGAATGCGCAGCTCCCAGCTTTCACCGACCTGCGCGAAATGGGTTACAGCACCGATGCCGTCCACATGGCCTGACACCAGGTGCCCACCCAGCCGGTCATTGGCGCGTAGCGCTTTTTCCAGATTGATGGGTCCGACCGCGTTCAAGTCGGCCGTCTTGTCCAGCGATTCGGCCGAAATGTCGATAGTGAACTCCAGCTTGGCAAGGTCCAGCGTGGTGACGGTCATGCAGGCCCCGTTCAGCGCAATGCTGTCGCCCAGGCCCACGTCGTCCAGGTAGCCGCTGGGGCAGGTAATGGTCAGCCGTTTGCCATGTTCGGGCAGAGGGCCCAGCGCTTGAACGGCGGATATGCGGCCTACGCCGGGTGTGATTCCAGTAAACATGGTGGCATTTTCGCCGGGACTT
>JACXTT010010291.1_pt1 | contig 12636 bp, 11 predicted proteins | sample 9270951 | NCBI WGS metagenome assembly JACXTT01 (sample SAMN15532306, study PRJNA645909) | rock metagenome | isolation source: weathered quartz diorite | place: Puerto Rico | collected 2017-06-21 | reverse complement strand
TTTCGTTTCTCCTTTCCTTTGACGTAGACCGACCGAAAGAGCGGGCCGCCCGGGCGGTCTTCGTACAACCGCACTCTCGCCCCGCGTTCGCCGATGGACTTCGACCAGCATTTCCGGTGCTTCATACCTTCCTCCGGAGTCTGGCGATGTCCTGGGCATCGGCACCGGGATCATACCGGCCGGTGGGAGGCGCGGCAAGCTTCTGGAGGTCGCCGCGGCGCACACGGTGGCGGCCTTTCGGATTAGCACGACGGTCGGGAATGGTCCCGTCACGGACGGCGCGGCGGATCGTCTCCTCGCACTTGCCCGTTTCGATTGCCGCTTCGCCAGCGTCGAGCTCGGTGTCGAGGTAGGCCTGCGCGGCAGCAACGAGCTTCTTGAGCAGCGCGGTGCGGGCGGAGGCCGCCTGCTCGGCGCCGTTGTCGCGGAGCGTATCGGTCTCGCGCTGCGCCTCGAGGATGAAGGCAGCGAGCCAGGGTGGCAGGCCGTCGGGGAGGGGAGAATCGATGCCGGGCATGGGTTTTTGTGCGTGTAATCCTGGGATTCCAGCGTCCCGAACCTAGGATGCGATCCTAGGTTTTCGAGATTGGAAGCCTAGGATTCGTCCTCCTCGCCGTCTTCCTCGTCGTCATCATCGTCCTCGTCATCCTCCCATTCGCCTAGTTCATCGTCGACGGCATCCTTGACGTCCTGTTCCGTCCAGTCTGCCTCGACGTCATCCTGCAGCATGCGCTCCACATCGCGGATGGCACGGGCTCGATCGTCGTATTCCCACTGCCACATCGTTCGGCTCGACGCGTAACTCTTTCCGTATTCGATGAGCTGTTGTACGCGGCGCTCGTCCTGAACTTCCTGAGCCTTGCGAGCGTCATCCCCCTTCTTCCGCGTGATCTCCTCTTGGTAAGGCTGAAGGACCTCGTCCACTTTGCCCCGAACGATGCGGTACGCCTCTGCATCGTTGATCCAATCAGGGAAAGCTCGAGCCGTCACAAACCCTTCGAGCGCCGATGCGACCTTCGCGCGCCAGATGTCGGGTGTGCCGTATGGGACCTGCGCCAACCCGTACTGCTTCAGCGTGGCGAGCCGGCGGAGCGGTGCTTCCTCTTTCTCGCGCTTTCTCCGCTCGGCCATTTCGCGTTCGAGCTTCTCGAAGGGGTTCGGGGGTGGCGGAGGCGGGGGCGGTTCGACGAACGGCTCGAAGTCCTCATCGCCCGGCTCGAGGTCGTCGACGTCATCGTAAAGCTCGGGGTCAGGCTGCGGGCGCTGAATCGGACGGGGTCGAGGCTTGGACTGGTCGGTCTTCGGCATGCTCCGGCGGCCGTTCCTTGCCAGGTAAGCGTCGAGCGCCTTGCGGGCGAAGCGGCGGTGCTTGCCCTCAGTCCTACTCGCTCGCAACTCTCCGGTCTCATCCAGTTCACGCATCTTGTCCACGGAGACGCCCAGGTGGCGAGCCGCTTGGCTGGTCGTCATCCACTCCGAGCCCGATTTCTTCCGTTGCTTATTTCGCTTGGTTGCCATACGCCATTCTCCCGTTCGGATCGTTGCCCACCGCACTTGTTGCTGAGCGGGAGATACGCTAGCGTACTGGATGATGTCAAGTAATTATTTTATGTCATCATATGATGAATTATCACATGACGAATAGGCGGCCACGCCAACACGATTCCCTCGTGCCGATTAGAAGCGATCGGCTGCGGGCCGCGATGGAGCTGGGCGAATGGTCAGTGACGCGGCTCGCCAATCGGCTCGGGAAGAGCGAAAATCCGCAAACCGTTCACTATCTCGCTCAGGGCGACGGGATCAAGCGTTGCCGTGCCAGCCGGCGCGCGGCGTTGGCGAAGCTCCTCGATGTAACTGAGGATTGGCTTGCGGGGGGTGACTACGGCGTCCCGCTTCCCGCGGTACTTCCACTCCTCAAGGAGCTCGAGGGTTCACCGCGAGTGATGCTTGCGGTTGGCCGTCTGTTCGAGCGGTGCTACCGTGCGGTGGAGCGCGACCTCGGTAAGGAACCCAAGCGACCCGATTCCGCGATCGGTTGGAATGCGACCTACGACGTGCATTGGTTTATGATCGGCACGTTGGCGCAGATCCTCACACCGGCGCGCTGGCAACGGGCGCTCGGCTCGACCGAACCGACGGAGCCGGCTCCAGCTGTGCTGCCCCGCGAAGGCCCCATACCCGAAATGAACAAGTGGCTTGCACCACTCACGCCCGCCGTCTGGACGCTCCCGGCCGGAGGCACCGCGCTCGATCCCGAGAGTGAGGCTGCGGTGCTGGCTCTGCTGCACGCGTGGACTCACGTCCTCGGACCGTGGTTGGACGGGCGCTCGGCGATCAACTACGAGCGCGTCCGCGCGTTGGCAGCCATCCTGAACCCGGCTGTGGGCGTCTTGCTCCCGCAGAGCTGGCACAACCGGCCGCCTGTGGAGCAGCTGCCGCATGCTGAGTCCATCAGTCCTTACGCGTTGGTAGACTGGCCGCTGAACGACTTACGCAAGGAACAAGCGCCTCGCACGCGGTCGCGCCGAACGAGGCACTGATGTCGAGAGTCTGCGCCTACTGTGGCTCTGGGGGGCGGCTCACTCGCGAGCACTTGTTCCCCGGATTTCTCCAGAAGCTGATGCCGACTTACGACGTGAGCCTGTCGTCCGCTCGTCCGGGAAAGGTGACGGGACCTACAACCATCCGTGATGTCTGTGCGCGCTGCAACAACGAGCGTTTGTCGGCCCTCGACGAGTACGGGCGTAGTTTGTGCATCACAAACGTCCGTCGTTTCGTTAGGCCCGGCGAGACGGGATCACTGGAGTACGATTATCACAAGTTGGCGCGTTGGCTCTGGAAGGTTCACTACAACACGGCCCGCGGAGACAATGGAGAGCCGTCGCTTTATCACACCCTCGTGCCATATATCCTCGGTGATGAGAAGGATGCCCCGCAGGCGCAGACTCTCCTTGCGGGAGTTCTCAAAGCCTACAGGACAACCCCCGCCGAACGAGCGAACTATCGTTGGGCGATCATGTTCCCTCGGGCAGTGAGCGGGTCGGACCTGGCCTTGGGTGAATTCCACGACCGGGCTGTGCTGCGCCGGTCACTCAGACTGAACTCGTACATCTTCTTGTCAATCCGTTGGAAGGCCGGCATATCACGGCCGGAACGACGTCGAGCATCCACGAGCGTAGCCAAGGCGCTCGATATGATGGTGCTTGTGGCCGCGGGTGGGACTGTGGCGTTGCCGGAGTCGTCCTACCCTGGCTTCGAGGTGCGAGCCTATCTATCGACGGGACGTGCCTTGCGCGCGGCTCTCAAGCACTTCCGGGGCTGAGGGAAGCACGATTTGACTCGGCGAGCTGCAAGCGGCTGCGCCCAGCCGGGTAGTGGTAGTCTACACTTGCCTAAGGCAGCCTAAGGTACTGAACCTCACCGAATCGCCCGACATGAATCGTGACTTCATCGGGATGGTGTCGTGACCGGTCGAGCAGAAAGCGTTTCCACGATTCGGATGCCCAGAGTTGTGTTCCTCTCGCTAGGTTGTCCACCAGGAATAATTCTGCCAGAGCATCTATCCCCAGAAACTTGCGGTCCCACAATTCGATGGTGCTCCAAATTGACTGAATTCGTTTCAACACTCCCGGCCACTCCTCAGCGGTAAGGTCCGAGATCTCAGTTGGTGTGACCTGGAACGCACTCGTTGCGAGTTCCAAGAACAACTTGCCTCCGGGGCCTATTAGACTGGGCAGGAGCGCATGGTAGGCAGCGTCTTTCGCGGAACCGTACTGTGCAAGTGTGCCGCGCAAACCGTCCGGTAGGCGATATGCGTCTTCCACGTCGGAGATCACTCCTGGCTCGAGCAGGAGCGATAGATGAGTCGCAAGCTTGTGACGTCGAGTGTTGTACTTAAGACCTCGACGCGTAATATCCTCAATCTGCTTCCGGTAATCGGTGCGTAGGCGAACGTCCTGAGTGGCTTCGCGAAGTACACCTAGCACCGACACAACCATTTCCTCTGTGGTTTTTGTCTCCTCCTCCAAAAGTATGCGCTTGGTCTTTCGTTCCGTTTGAGAAAGCTGCCACAGTAGGGCCGCTAGCATTGGGGCATCAAACAGCCATGCCAATCGGAAAAGGAGGAGTTTTGATACTCGCTCTGCGCTCGGGGACAGTGATCCCCAAGCGTCGCTAGTCTTTGGAAAGGTTCCAGCCCACACGAAGTTCATTAGCCAGTAGTCGTAGGCGTTCTGACGACTAAGGAGAGCAGCCTGTTGACAATTGCCTATCCAGTAGATGAACGCGTCCTTATTGATTTTCCATTTCTTTGCAGAGTCCGATCCGAGGAATCGCACCTTGCGAGATTTAGCTTGTTCCTCCAGCCTCTTGGCAAGGATGTGATCGGGTGTGGTAGCACTTGGTGAAGCCGTAGCGATCGTAACGTCGATCAACGCGAACGGCTTATCTACCTGATAATGTGTGTCATAGAGGAAGCTAGCTGCCATTCGCCTAGTAGCCCTTGTCTCCGGATTCGGTGAGACGCGGGCGAATACGTACGGCCGTAACTCGGGGCAATGTCTCGCTCGAGACGAGCGCATATCCCCTCGGAAGTGCACGAACCGCGCCAAAGAAGTCAGCACTCTGCCTGGCACCGCTAGTCATAATGTCTGCACTCTTTGGCCACGAGCTGTTCAGCATCCCCGCCGCTACGCGAATATCCTCCTCCATACTCATTGGGTGAATGAGTAGTACATCAGCGTTTCTTCTGATTGAGGAATCCAGACCACTTGGCTGCTGGGTCGCTGCGACGATACTGATACCCAGATTACGCCCTTCGTCAATGAGTTTCTTCAATGGTCTCTTCGAGATGGCCGCGTGGCCGTTGGGGATGTAGTTATGTGCCTCATCAATCACGATCCAACAACGGGGGATGCCACCCTGGATCTTTTTCTTCCACTCCGGGCCATCCGATTGCACATCCCCGGAACTCGTTGAGAGGAGACGTTCATAGTGTTCCGTCTCCGATCGTCCCTCGGTGATTCGGCGAACAAGGACGCTGACAAACAGCTCGCGGGTTTCAGTCGGCAAGTCCCGAAGAAGCAGGACTGTTACGCGCCCGGGTGTGAGCAAATCCCTAAAGTCTAGTCCGGCTGCGTCAAAGACCGAGTTTTGTGATAGTGCTCGGAAACGACGAATTGCCGCCTGCCGCGTATCGTCTCTGAATACCGCGAGTTCCTGAGCGTTGGCGACGCAGTTCTCTAGATCAGAAAGACCAAAGCGTTGCTTCGGAGGAACACGGGTCCCGTCAGCTGTGTAGCCGGAAATGCGAACGCGATCGTACGCGTCGAAAAGGAGGTGGCCAAGAACGTCGGTGAATTGATCAACCCCAAAAGTCTGAATCCACTCTTCCGCAGTAAGGTCGTGACCGCCCAAGTGTACTTCCGGGATGTTACGGCCGGTTATTGCGGGAGTCCCTGCTGGACGGAGAAGTTGGACCGGCGGTTGCTCGGTTGGAATTTGCCAATCCTCCCCTTCAGGTGAAGTCGCGCCTGAAGGAGACTGCGTAGCTGTGAGAAACACATTCATTGTGTCGAAGACCAGGACCGCCTGACGATGCTCCATCCGCGTGATCCAACTGTGAGCACTAAGACCCTCGCATATGACTGCGAGTGAGTGTGTCTTCCCTGCACGCCGCTTACCCATCACGTAAACAGCATGAGCGCCCTGCAGATCAAGCCAGAGCTTCTTGTCGAAATGACCCGCTTCAGCAACTTTGCCCAGTAGCGTCGCGGAGCCAGACACTTCATCGCGGGTTCGGCCTACAACGATGTCGTGAGGAGTGTCGGGCGCGAGGGTGTCAAAGTCTTCCAGACGGTCGCCTTCGAACTTTAGCGCCCAGGGAAGGCGAAACTCTAGACTAGGCGGTTCAATGTCCATGGGTGACTACTGAACAGCTCCGCTACGTATCGTCAACCAGTCGTTTATGTGCGCACGGCCAGCAGCATGAGTCATCGATAACTCTATGTCCCGAGGTGTTAGAGCATCTGCTAACCGGCTCTTAAGGGTCTGCAAAGCCTTTTTGGTGAACGGGAAGATTCGCTCGTCGAGGCCCTCCTCCCGGGCCACTCCATCCTCTTTCGCCTCAGCATAGCGCGAACTGAAAACCGTTGCATCGCGCAGGTATGCGATGATTCCCTGAACGAACTCCTCAATCTGCTTCTCTGGAAGTACTCTTATTTCCGTCGTTGCGGCCCGCCCGATTCGACTACCTACCGGACCGCGAAGATTGAACAGTTCGTGAAGGTCATCAGCCTGCGGTGCGGAGTAGCCGATTATGATGGCCACGTCACGTTGCAAGGGATCGGACAGCTTCGTGAACGCCGTTATGAAGTTGCCTACGCTGTCGCCATCCAAGTCCTTGAGTCGCTCCATTTCGTCGAAAACGAAAAGCAGGGTCGCTCTTTCCTGATAGTTCCTCATTAGTCGGCCCACCACCGCCAGAAATGCCGCAAGACGAGCCGGTTCTGCCGCCGTGAGGTCGCTTGTTACACGCAAGGTCTCCAGTTCGCCACGCGAGAGCGAGACACCAGAGAACCAGCGCCAGAACAGATCGCGATCAAATTCCTCATCGATCAGCTTTGCGGCAGCTCTGCCAAGCTCCTCGTCTTGCAATAGGTCACGCATGTATAAGTTCCGGTCGTCCTTCGACATCTTGAACGCGTTTGCGACGAGTTCCTCAAACAGGCGTAGGACGAGTTGTGCACCGAGACTGCGCATGATCCCTTCGCGGTACAGGTCAATGAACCTTGCTTTTCGGGAAAGGTTGGGGCACTCCATGCGTATCATGTGGATCGGCGTCAACTCCTGGAGGCGTTTCGCTGCATAAATCAACGTGTGCGATTTGCCCGCGCCGTATGGTCCGAAGAAAAGACGTTTGGGCGCTAGATCCGTAACAAGATCGACTCGGAGGCGCTCGGTGAGTCCTTGGACGTCAATGTCGCTCCTAGCAAAGCACTTATAGTCCTTCTCAGGATCAAGCACAAAGTTTGACTTGGTCAGGGCAAATCGGGACGCGACTGTCTCGAACTTACTCATAAACGCATTCCGTCCGTTGTGGTGGCGTCATAGGTGTGCCACTTCGAGGAAATAGCGGGTGAGGTCATCGATTATCTGGTTGTCGTTGTTTACCAGAATTCCCAGCTCCTGGTATCTCACCTTCGTGAAATTCTCCGATCCCACGAATGCGATACGTTGAATCGATTGCTCACCTGACTCGATAATGTACAGCTTGCTATGAAGCCGTGATTGGAACGTGATTAACGCTCCAACCCGCTTTAGGTAAGCCAGCGTCTGATTCTGCTCACCTTCTGGTTGATCGCTCGGAGGCCGAGTGGCGACCGTAATCTCCGGGCGAAAGCCCCGGACTCTCTCGGAGAGTTCAATCGCCGTAATGAATTTCCGAAGCCTAGAACGATCAAGGTTGACCCATGGCGAGCAAATCATGAGACGCCGAATAGGATCAGCGCGATGTAAGTAGTCAACAAACTGGGTCGTCATGCCTTCGCGAACTAGAGATACGCGAGATAGGCCGGGGTCCAGCGAACGAAGGTTGTCCACGACATCCCTGAGGTCCACGCCTTCGATTCCCTCGATGCAGTGAAAGCACGTCTTCCCTCGAGTGGAAATACGCCCATCGGATGAATCAACGAGATTCCGTTCGAGAAAGTCGCGTTCGAGAAGGGGTTCGGGACGACCGAACATCGCAAGCACTTCAGCGAGCGTCGCGAGGCGATTGTAGGCGAGGTGTTGGAGGACGTCGGTTGCGGGATCCGCAGCGACAAACCTCAGAGTGTCAAAACGAATCGCCAAGGCCCCTCCTGACGGTCACTACTTGGGGAATACCTGCGCCACGAATCGCTCATCAATCGGGAGTGGTGCGCCTGAGTCAAGATGCTCCTCAAGAACAGCGTGCGCGCATTTGATTAGCGCACGCGGACGCACCCCCTCGGCCTCGGTAAATCCATGTATTAGAGCCAGTTTCCCCTTAATGACGCGAGAGATCATGAAATCAACGGCGGACTCAGTGAAGGGATGGAAAGGTGAACGAGCGATATCGCCAGTCCGAAAATGGGCCAACACTTCGGCGAAGAAGTCTTTGGCTTGATGCCGATCGAATGGCGGTAAGAGGAAAAGATTGCGGATTCCAATCCGATCAGCCAATTCAGGTCGTAACCATTTAGGCAGCTGAGGTTCAGGCACATCCGAAAAGGAGAGTATCAGTGTGAAATAGTCCGGCGTGGCATTGAACGTGGACTGCAATCCTGCATTCACTTCTTGATTGAGTCGTGGGGGCGCCTTACCCAACCTTTGGCATTCATCGAGTATCCAGACGAGTCGGAAGTCTCCCCCAGTCGCGTGCGCGGACCTCGACTTGAGTCCTAGAAGACGAGCTAAGACGGATATAGCAGCTGCACAGTCAGAGGGAGTCGCCAAGGCTTGAGCCAATCCTGCAATGGCTAGATCGCCCCGACTCAACTGCTCACCTCTAAGCCAACGCCGAGCGAGTCGTGTCTTTGCTGGTTCCTCGCCCTCGGCAAGGAGGAAAAAAGCTCTATAGATGTCGGGATGGATGGTCTTGATTTCGCCCAGGCGTTTGTCGGTTTCAGGATCTGGGTCGGCGAAAAGGTGGAACGAGGAATCGGCTACGCTATCCCATGGAACTCGCTGGGCAAACAGTTGGTAAATCTCCAAAAAACTCGCTTGGGATTCCGGGTACTCCGTGTAAATGGGAAGAAACGTCTCCTGTACCCTCATCCTATTCATTAGGTAATACAGGGCATGAGTCTTTCCAGCACCTAACGAAGCCCAGAATAGGTGAACAGCTGAAACCGGATTGGCCCTAGCTAGGAGTCGTTCAAGGCTCTTCGACAGTTCCGGTCTCCCGGCGACAAATGTGCAACGGGTCGGCTCAGGAACTTCTCGGAACGGCCAATCGGCAAAGCCGTACTTGGCGAGGCTATTGGCGCCGACATCCGCATTAGGCATTACTGACGTCGCTGGCGCGATTGCATTGGGTACGAAACCGCTCGATGGTTGACATGCCGAGGTTGACTGTATGCCCGGGCGTTTCACATTGTCAAGCAGCGCGCCCAAGACTCAGGACAAAGAGAACAATTATGCTTGGGTACTCTGAGGTGTTGTCGGCTCTCGAGAGACTTCGCAAACAATTCCCACGAGACGTGAGATTCCACGTCGACCGAGCGGGCCGCCGGCGTTCATCAAACTCAACGCGAAGGTTGCATCCTAGGGTCGATTCAGAGCGGCCAAATTGAAGCGCGTGAGACGTTCCTACCGCTCAACCAGCAAGCCCGCGAAGCCAATCTAGTTCTTCTTCTGGAGGACAAGAACGTGCTCGCGGTTGACGTTCGCTCCGTTGTGGCGTGAGAACGACATGTACCGGTTCTGCGTTGTATAGCTCAAGCGCTCAACGAATTTGAAGCGTCCACCTGCCAGCTCCGCTAGAAGTCGCGTTGGTCGAACTAGACGACCATTCCACTTGGAGTTACCCACCACCACAACCGCTTTTCCCTTGCTCTTGAGGGCTCTCGCCATCTCTTCAAGAACCCGGTCCATGGATGCGCTGTAGTGCTTCAGTGCTCTTGCTCGTTTGGTGCTGACCTTCTCAGCGTGCTTCAGCAATCGCTGGATGTATTTACTTCCGGTTTTCCAGCGTAGGCGGCGGTTATTTTCTCGGATCCCCTCGCGTCCTAGATATCGCGGCGCAAGCTCCAGCCTATCCTCGTGGGACTTGACCAGGCCGAGCCAGTACATTTCCAACATGTGGCGTCTGTAGTAGTCGACCGCCGTATTGTACGGCGGGGAGGTGATCACGACGTCAGCACCGCCCTTGCCTACAATCTGAGAGAGATCGGTCGCATCAGCGCGCCGAATCTTCACCCTCATGCCTGCCTTGCTGCTTTTCTTCGTGTGCTTCACCTTGTCCCACAAATCCTTCATGCCCTTGATTTCTCGTTCCACCTTCTGCTCGAACAACTGAAACGGGTCGATACGACGCCCTAGCTTGTCGAGCTTCTTCATGTGGGAGGTTACCTCCAGACCAGAGACAGGGACTGGGTCAGCGTTGGAGGCATTACGGATGATGCTACCGAAGCACGCCAAGAAAAACCGCTTTAGGTCGGGCGCGAGCCTAGATCTTGTGATTATCAAGCGGAGGCGGCCCAAGTCAATCGCCACGTAGGCCCTAAACCAGTGTTCGATATTCGGAATATTGGGGATCGCGTACGCTTTTCGGAATCGGGCCACTGCAGACATCGACAGATCGCTCTTCATGAGGCGACCATATTCCTCACTTGACCGCCGGACGAGGGCTATCTTCGCTTGAAGCTTTAGGAATGCTGCCTCAAGTCGCTTGGGTGAGACGGGGCGAGACTTGGCTCGGGAGATGAATGCGGCGACCGGATCGAGGTCGATTCCAACCGCGCGGCGCCCCATAACCAACGCTTCAATCAAGAGGCTTCCACTACCGCAAAACGGATCCAGGATGAGCTCCCCCGGATCCGAGTATTTGTCGATCAGACATCTCAGCGCGGGGGGGTGGAACTTTGCGGGGAAGCGGAAAAGATAGTGAGTTAACCTGACATCATCACGGAAGCGAGCAAAGCGAAGTTCGGACATTGACTTAAAAGCTCGCTGGGGACACCGAGCATTTCAAGCATCGAATTATGGCCGAAGTACTGCGCGCAAAAACAAACCGTCACTCGAAGAAAACGCTGCACCCGCCAATGGCGCTTCCACCGCGGACTAGTTCCACATTCTGCCGTCGCCTGGCCTCAATGGCCGCTTCGTCTGGGTGACCGTCGAGCGATGGCACAACGCGCCGTGGTTCCTCCTCGTCGAGAAGATCGTGTATGGTCTCCACACCGTCCGTCGAGGCACTGGTAATCGCCTCCCTTATCGTTCCTATCATGGCCCCACCGCCGGTAAGGATCTGAGCATCGATTCTAGTCAATCGGTGACTTTTACAGAAGTCGTTTCTGGCCTGGACTACCCGCTGCGAAAAAGAACCCACGGCCTGTCTGATGATCTTGGCGTCGGAGCCTCCTCCGACGACGAGCATACCTCCGCTCGGGTTCCGAAAGGCCACCTGCGTGCCGCCGTAAAGCACTGCCTTGTTGGTTTCCCACATGGCCTCGGGTGACCGCTGTATGGCCGCCTGTACGTCCGGCGTCAGGCCGCTCCTCACTGCCGCGTCCAGATCACGAATGCCCAACTCGTATGACTGTTGAGCGATTTCTGGCCTGTTCCAGTCGTTCGTCCTGAAGCTGGTGTCAAAAAGAGCGAAGCCGAAGTCGGTTGTGAACGCGCCGACATCTATCACCAGGACTCCATACGGTTTCCCGGCCTCCCAATTGTGGTAAGCGTTTTGCAGGCCAGGCTCGAGCATGCGTGGGAGGAGAGCAGATCTGTCCGGCCAGGGGCGAAATGTCTCATACGGTGGTAGCCAAGTGGCGTTGCGCCCCCGGGTCAAGACGCCAAGGGCGTTCGACTCTGGCTCGTAAACAGTGATTCGCCCCTTAGCTGACCGCCATCCAGCCTCGCGGAGCACCTCGACGATTCGCCGTTCCGACTGTCTTCCATCGCCAAGCCTTGGAACGCTGATGCGCACCGGAAGCTTGCCGGGTTCATCCCAGAGCTCTGTCAATGGAAAGTTCTCACGCAATGAACGGAAAAACTGAACAGCTGCGCGACCGGATTCTTCGGCATTCAACGACGACCGCAACCCGAGGAGACCAGGCTTCCAGTTTTCGTAGACCCGCACTCCATCACCGGGGATGAGTTTCGATGCAGCATTTCCAATGAGCCACGTCTCCTCGTTTCCGCGCTTCACGGACGCGACCAGAGATGGAAAGCAGAATGTCCATTCCTTCGAAGCTTGCGCCATATCATGAACGAGCACCGCATCTGTATTCCAGCCGGTGCGGAGTGCGACCTTGGTGTAAGCGCTGCCAAGATCAATCGAAAGGATCTCTTGATTCCTCACACGGCGCGCTCCTTGTTGTCCACCCCACCTACCGGTCTCACCTGCGCTCTCACGAGCACAATGCCGTCCTCTTGGCCACCAAGGCGTCGACCCGATTGAGTTACGATGACGCGATCGCCCGGCAGGACACCGCTCGTCTTGGTCTCGTGTGCGTCCGGATCAAAGCGCGTCTCCTCGCCTGAATCACCGTACGGGCGGACGCCGACGTTGAACAGCGCAACCTCCATCGCATCTCGCAGAGGTCCCTCCTCCCCTACGTCGTGCAAGGCTGACAAGAGGCCCTGTATGACTTCCTTCCGACCGAGGTACCGCTCGAGGCGGAGGGCGCGCTCCGGGGAGTTCATACCAGCCGCACCGACCGGAAGTCGCCGGAGGTACTCCTGTACCGCGCGGTACATTTCGTCGCCGCGGACGACTAGGGCGAGGTTCCTGACGCTAGAAGCGCTGTCTGATTCTGCTTGTTGGAGAACCGCAAGGATCGCGTGCTCGATGCTTTGCGACGAAGCCGGAACTGCCGTTAGGGTCCTGGCCAGTATGCCGTCTTTATCGGCAATGGCGGCGAGCCGCAGTAGCCCCAAGACAACTGAGGCCAC
>JACXTT010010290.1_pt1 | contig 12636 bp, 9 predicted proteins | sample 9270951 | NCBI WGS metagenome assembly JACXTT01 (sample SAMN15532306, study PRJNA645909) | rock metagenome | isolation source: weathered quartz diorite | place: Puerto Rico | collected 2017-06-21 | reverse complement strand
AGCTCGTGTACACCATGCTCGCCTGCGCACGCATCGGCGCCGTGCATTCCGTGGTCTTTGGCGGGTTCTCTGCGGAAGCGCTGCGGGATCGCATCGTGGACGCCAAGTGCAAGGTGGTGGTGACGGCCAATGAAGGTTTGCGCGGCGGGAAGCGCGTGCCCCTCAAGAAGACGGTGGATAAGGCCATCGAAGGCATGTCCCTCGTCGAGACCGTGCTCGTCGCCAAGCGCACCGATGGTGAGGTGACGATGCAGGCTGGCCGCGACCTGTGGCTAGACGAGGAATGCGCCAAGCAGCGCTCCACGGCCACCAACGCGTGGATGGGCGCAGAAGATCCGCTCTTCATCCTCTACACCTCGGGCAGTACGGGAAAGCCCAAGGGTTTGCTTCACACGACGGGCGGCTACCTCACCTATGCGGCCTACACCCATAAGCTCGTCTTCGACTATCACCCCGGTGATATCTACTTCTGCGCCGCGGATGTGGGCTGGATCACGGGCCACAGCTACATCGTGTACGGTCCCCTCGCGAATGGCGCCACCACGGTGATCTTCGAATCCACGCCGCTCTATCCGGATCCGGGCCGCTACTGGCGCATCATCGATGACCTCGGTGTGAACATTTTCTACACGGCGCCTACGGCGTTGCGCGCGCTCGCCCAGGCCGGCGACGAGCATGTGAAGCGCTACAAGCGGGATTCCCTGCGTCTCCTTGGATCCGTGGGCGAACCGATCAATCCTGAAGTGTGGCGGTGGTACCACGACGTCGTGGGCAATGGCCGCTGCGCAGTGGTGGACACGTGGTGGCAAACGGAGACCGGCGGCATCCTCATTACGCCTCTGCCGGGCGCGACGCCGGCGAAGCCTGGCTCCGCCACGCTGCCCTTCTTCGGTGTGAAGCCCGTGGTGGTGGACCCCAGCACGGGCGGCGTGATGGAAGGCAACGACGTTTCGGGCGCGCTCTGCCTCGGCACGCCTTGGCCGGGGCAGGCCCGCTCTGTCTATGGCGATCACCAGCGCTTCAAGGCCACCTATTTCTCCCAGTACCCCGGTTACTACTTCACTGGAGACGGCTGCCGTAGGGATGAGGATGGCTACTACTGGATCACCGGTCGCATCGATGACGTGATCAACGTCTCCGGTCATCGCATCGGCACCGCTGAAATTGAAAGTGCCCTGGTGGCCCATGATTCCGTGGCCGAAGCGGCCGTGGTGGGCTACCCCCATGCGATTAAAGGGCAGGGCATCTATTGCTACGTGCTCCTCAACCACGGCTTCGAAAAGGAAGACCGAGGTCAGCTTGTGGGCGCGCTGAAAGAGCAAGTGCGCCAGGCCATCGGTGCCTTTGCCGCGCCGGATGTGATTCACGTGGCTTCAGGGCTTCCGAAGACCCGCAGTGGCAAGATCATGCGCCGCATCCTACGCAAGATTGCCGCTGCAGAGTACGACGGCATGGGCGATACGTCCACGCTCGCAGAACCCGAAGTGGTCAACCGCCTGATCGAAGAGCATCGCGGTCAGACAGTCTGAGGTTTCCGCCTAGGCCCAAGGTATGACGCGGTTTCGGCCGCCATGTTTGGCTTGGTACAGCGCTTCATCAGCTCGCTCCCACAGGGCGGTCGGGCTGGTGAAGGGCCCGGGCATTGCACCCAGGCCTGCGCTGAAGGTGACCTGCAGATGGCCACTGGGCGTGAGGTGATTGATCTGGCCGAAGTCCTCCCGGACGCGGTCGAGAAAGGCATGGCAGATTTCAGGAGGTGTGTTTGAAAAGAGCACGCCGAACTCCTCTCCGCCGAGCCGGGCCACCACGTCAGTGCGGCGCAGCCGGCGGGTGAGAAATCGGGAGAGAGACTGGAGCACCCGGTCTCCCACGGGGTGTCCGTGCGTGTCGTTCACGAGCTTGAAGTGGTCGATATCGAGCATGGCAAAGGTGAAGGGCGTGCCGGTGCGCCCGAACCGCGACCACTCTTCCTCCAGTCGTGATTTCATGGCGCTATGGTTGGGCAGGCCCGTGAGGCTATCCCGCGTCATCAGGCTGCGGAGGAGTCGGGTACGCTCTGCGCGGATGCGAACGAGCGTGATGAGATGGTGGGGCACGATGGGTTTGGTGAGAAAGTCATCACCGCCCTGCTCCAGAGCCTGAAGTTGCGCATTCCGTTCCAGTTCGGCGCTGAGAAAGACGATGGGAATGCCCACGTAGGAAGGGTCGAGACGGATCGCCCCTGCCAGCTCTGTACCGGTGCAGGTGGGCATGTGGAGGTCGAGGAGGATGAGGTCGGGGTGGAATTCCGCCAAGGCATTCAGCGTGGCGGCAGGATCCGTAAGGGCCTTCACGACCATCCCGGCGCTTTCGAGGATGGACGTGAGGTGCTGGACTTGGCCTCGGCTATCTTCCACCAACAGGATCCGCTCCGGGGTTGGGTCCACGGGCGATAGGAGCTTCTCGAGGTGGCTCGCAAGCGTGTGCATCTCGAGGGGGTGGGTGAGGTAGGCGTCGCAGCCGCTCCGCAGGGCCTGGAGGCGGGCAGGCAGATCGTTGCGGGAGGAGATGAGCACGAGGCGCGTGCCTTCGGTCCGGGTCCGGAGCAGCAGGGTCATCTCCTCCACACTGAGATCCTGATCGTCCTCGACGACCCATGCGCGGGCCGGGCCTCCAGCCTGAACTCGAAGGAAGCTCTGCAGATCCCGGTGGCTATCGCTGGTGTAACCGAAGGCGCTCAGCTGCGCGGAGAGCTGCCCCTCTTTTTGTCGTGGAGATTCGAGGATGAGCAGATCGAGAGGGCCATCGGATAGATGTGCCATACCGGCTCATCGACGCGATGCGGCGCTTCCCTGAGTCGAGGTGGCCTTAGAGGGCGAGATCCCGGATGAACCTGCGCACAAGGGCTTCGAAGTGCCCCGCGGAAGCCTTGCCCGCGTCCAACACTTCTTGGTGGGTGAGAGGCTGATCCAGAATGCCGGCGGCCATGTTGCAAAGGCAGCTCACACCAGCCACCTTCATGCCCTCATGGCGGGCCACGATGGCTTCGGGAACGGTGCTCATACCCACTGCATCCGCGCCCCACATACGGAAGGCTTTGATCTCTGCGGGCGTTTCATAGCTGGGGCCCGTCACCCCGATGTAGACACCCTTTTGGAGGGGCTGGCCGAGGGATTGGGCGGCCGTGTGAAGCTGGGCGCGCAGCCCCGCATCATAGGCGGTGCTCATGTCCGGGAATCGGGCCCCAGGCGCGCGATTGGGGCCGATGAGGGGATTGCTGCCGGTGAAGTTGATGTGATCTTCGATCACCATCAGATCGCCCACTTGGTGCTGTTTGTTGAGCGCACCGGCCGCGTTAGTCAGCAGCACCGACTTCACGCCGAGGCGACCGTAGAGGCGCATGGGCGCCACGACGACATCCATCGGATGCCCTTCGTAGAAGTGGAAGCGCCCAGCCTGAAGGACAACCTTGCGGCCCTCCAGAACGCAGAAGACGAGCTTTCCGCTGTGCCCTTCTACGCTTTGCGGCGGGAATCCAAGCTCAGAAAAGGGCAGGGTGACGCCCTGTCGGGCTTCCGCACCCTCTGCAAGGGCGCCGAGCCCAGAACCCAGCACCACGGCCATTTCAGGCACGAAGGGAGCCCGGGTATTCAATAGGGACAGGGCGGCATCCAGCATGGACACGCTCCTAATTCTGCGGAGTGAGGGTGAGGGTCACCGTCGTGTTGGGCTGCGGCGTTGAGGGGCTGATCATGCGCAACCTCACCAGCTGAGTTCCATCCACACTCGCGGGACCGTTCAAGGTGATGGTGATCGGCGCCGTAGTGCCGGTGAGCAGGAAGGTCTGAGCGGCCAGTCCTGTTGGCGTATTCGGCGAAATGAAGGTCACCTCGACTTTCCCGCCGCTGAGAGAGGCGGGGACTGTCGTGACGCTGAAGGTGTAGCGCTTGTTCCCAAACTGGATGAAGCGAACGTACTGCAATTCTTCGGGGGTAAGGTTCGGATAGCTACTGCCTGCCAGGGTTGCATTGCTCATGCTGAGCTGGATCGAAGGCATGGTCCCTGACGGATGGGTGCCCCAGTCAGCCACCAGGGGACCCAGTGCGCCCCCGGTGGGGCGGGGGTAAGGAATGTTGGTGATCGGGATGTTGAAGGGCGTGCCGGAGAGGATTCCCTGTAGGTTGGCTTCGGTGAAAACGCTGGAGGGGTCCAGTCCACCCACACTCTTGGTGGCGGAGCTGAGCGCGGAGAGCTGAAGGTAGAGGTTAGGAGAATCCGTGTAATCCGGGGGAACGTTCACGAGGAAGAAGGAGAGCATGTTCTGGATGTTGAGGTTGGGCCAGTCCGTCGGGGTACCAGGGTACGTGTTGATGCTCTGGGCACGTAGGGCCAACTTCCAGCCCAAGGCGCGAATGAGCGGGGCGGAGTAGATAGTCTTATCGGGATCAGTGAGGGAGCCTACGCTCGAGATGTCGGTCCCGGCGAGATCTAGGTAGGGGTTTTTCTGGATGACGGCAGCGAAGGCTTGGGACAATCCTTCCATGAGGGCCATCTCTGATTGCAGATGGGTCAAAGGCTTCGCCACAGGAAGAGGGCCCTGCTGCCCGTATAACGAAGAGGACGTGAAGGGCCAGCGGGGAGAGAGGGTGGCGTAGTAGTAGCCGCGAGCGGCAAGGGACATGAGCAGTCCGTCATCCCATGCATCTTCCTTTGTGCCCGTTAGGGTTCCATTAATGCATCCAAAGTAGTGGAGACTGCCATTGAAGGGATCAAAGGCCACGTTGTCTTGGGTGGAGTTCGCAACCTTCGGGTAGGTGGCCCGGTCGTATTCCACGAAGGTACCTTTGGGCTGGCTCGTTCCCTGGAGGTAGTGCAAGTCCAAGAAGCGATCGGCGGTCACGGGGAGGGGGTTGTAAGCGGTACCCTGGCAGTAAGCGAAGTTGGCGAAGGAATCCAAAATCGCGATGACCTTGCTGCCTGAGGCTGTGCTCTCCAAAGTGCCGGCATGTTGATACCCGGGAGAAGCGGGACTGTAGGAGGGCACAACGTAACTGACGGGCAGAGAGCCGATCTGATTGGACTCCGTGTCTGCCATGAACCAGGCGTCGCCCACGCCGATGTGCATGTTGAGCGTGGTGTTCCCTTGGACCGCAGAGACGGCCACGTGGTTCTGCCCAGCGCCAGTGGCAGCGGGCGTGCCATCCAAAGCACGGCGGATGCAATAGCGGTAGCGGTTGATCACGGGAGTCTGGCTGTACATGCCGCGCACCGGGTCATCCACCAGCACACTGATGATCTGTGTGCCTAAGTTGGTCCGGAGTTGGATGCTGGACTGCAGTTCCAGCATGTACCGTTCGCCTTTGGTGACGGTGATGGAGTAGGTGCCATCCGTGCCCGTGTAGGCGGAGGCATCGCGCAGGAAGTAGGTCTTGGAGGGATCCTTTTTGGATGGGTCGGGCTGGTCGGGATCGACGACCTCTCGGTAGAGGGCAAGGACCGCTCCACGCACCGGCAGGTTGGTTTGACTTGGAGTCGCTTCGATCCCCGTGGGGAGGCCGTTTACGTCCCGAGTCACCACCTTGCGGTCAAAGGAGATGGTGCCGCTGATGACTGCAGTGGTCTCGACCACCGGATCGGAGCTGTTGGACTTGCCCTTGCAGGCCAGGCCCAAGACGAGGGCTCCGCCCAAGATGGGCAGGGCCAGGCTCCGGAAAAGGGGGCGGAAGGGCATGCAAAACCTCGAAAACGCCGAATCTACAAGGGTATCACGTGATGCCGGAGCAGGAGCGTAGGCATACCGGGCGGTAGCCCGGCCCGAAGGGCCACGAACAGGATGTGAGTGGTAAAGGCCCCCGGACCTTGGCCGAAGCCGAGCCGGGGGCCTACTCTCCGGTCATGCGCCGGAGCGTGGAAAGGTTCGCTTAGTGGTGAACTAGCGCGTTCATGGCCTGCAGATCCGCGGGGACCTCCTCTTCGTCGTTGAGGTAGCCGAGAGGATTGAGGTGCACGCCGTTGAGGCGCAGCTCGAAATGCAGGTGAGGGCCGGTCGCGTTGCCCGTTCGGCCCACTTCGGCGATCTTCTGACCCCGGTGGACCACCTCGCCCTCTTGAACGAGGTTGAGGCGGTGGTGGGCGTAGAGGGTGACGACGCCGTTGCCGTGGTCGATGACGACGTAGTTGCCGTACTGGCGGTGCTTACCCATGGTGACCACCTGGCCATCGAGGGCAGCATAGACATCAGAGCCCTGGGGCGCCGTGAGATCGAGGCCCCGGTGACGGCCCCGGTAGCGCACCCGCTTCTTGCGGGCATTCTTCACGCGGATGGTCTTGGTGCGGGTCCGGGGGCCGTAGCCCGAGCTGATGGTGCGGGTGCCGACGGGCCAAAGCAAGTCGAGGCGATCAGGATCTGCTGGGAGAAAGGAGGCCACGGATTCCGCCGGCTCTACGGCAGGGGCCTGAGGCAACACTACGGGATTGAGGGTCTGACTCAGGGGTTCTTTGGTGGATTTAGGCGCGGATTCCGGAATCGCGATGGGTTCCGCCAGGGCCGGTGCCGGCAGCAGGCGCTCCATGTTGGCGAGGCTCCGGGCCCGGGGGCCGGGAAGCCCAGGCAGAGAGGCCATAGGGACGGGGGGAATGGCCGAAGCCTCCGTTGCCAGGGTCTTCGGGCTGCGGGGCAACACGATGCGGGTGCCCGCTTTCACATGCTTGGGATCCAGTTCCGGATTGGTCGCGAGGACCTCGTCCACACTGAAGCCTTCTCGTTGGGCCAGACTGTGGAGAGTGTCTCCAGCCTTGAGGACCACGGTGCCTTCGGAGGAGGCGGATACGAGGGGGGGCTTTTTCGCCAGAATGAGGCGGCTTCCCAGGGAGAGGCGGGAGAGATTCTTGCCGGGGTTCAGATGGCCAAGCTCTGCGAGGGAGAGGCCGTGCTTCCGGGCGATGGAGGCGGCGGTTTCTCCTTGTTTGACCACATGCACTTGACCCTCAGGGGTCTTGGCTTTGGCTTTCTTCTTGGTGGGGCCTGCCGTAAGGGCCAGGCTGGCGAGCGCAATCGCGAGATGGGTAAGCCGCACGGGGCCTCCAAACAAGGGAGGAAGAGCCTGCTTCGCTAGGCCTCCTGGGGGGACAAAGTCCCGATACCGAAAGAGCGGGGAAGGTTCCTGCTAACGCTGAAAACCTGAAAAAAGGTTCACATTCAGTCTATCGGCCAAGTCGGTGCGGAGCCTAATGAAAATATTTTCCAACTAGAACCCATAGAGGGGCCGCGATTGCGGGCTCCCGGAGTGCTTCAAGGATCGATTTAGCTCGCCCAGGGCGCCTCGTCCCAGGGCCAAGTGACGGTTCCCCGTCGCCCTCCCTCTTTGAGCAGGAGGCGTACCGGACCGAGGGCCATGCGGTGGCTGACGGCCTTGAGCATGTCGTAAAGGGCTAAGAGGCCAGTGGATGCGCCCGTAAGGGCCTCCATTTCTACGCCCGTCCTAGCGGTGACTCGCACTTCCACTCGAATCCAGGCTTTGCGACGCGCCTGATCCCAGTGATGGTCCACATGAACGCCGTCGAGGATTAGGGGGTGGCAGAGGGGGATGAGATCCGCCGTCCGCTTGACGCCCTGGATGGCGGCGATGCGGGCCACCGACCAGGGGTCGCCCTTCGGTCCGCCGCCCAGCTCAAGGGCTTCGGAGGCCGCTTCATCGAGCGAAAGATACCCCAACGCCACCGCCCTGCGGGCCGTCGGGGACTTGTCTCCCACGTCCACCATCCGCGGGCGGCCTTCGGGGTCCAGGTGGGTCAGTTCAGAGGGCATAGGCCGACAGGATATCCCCAAGGGCCGCTGTGTCGGGGGCGAAGGCGCGGGGATGGTAGCGGCCCAGCACCTCGGGGGCGTGGTGGCCATGGCCCACGGCCACAGAGGGCACGCCGGCGCGCTGGGCCATCTCCAGGTCAAAACTGGTGTCGCCGACCATCAGAAGCTCGTCCGCGCGGCGTCCCGTGAGCTTCTGGATGAGCTCCAGACTCTCGGGATGGGGCTTGCCATGGGTGACTTCATCAGGGGTCACGATGGGGTCGAAGAACTGTGTCCAGCCAAACTGCTCCAATTGGCGGAGCAGCGGCACACGCCGTTTGGAAGTGGCGATGCCCATGGGCACGCCCGCGGCCTTCAAACGATGAAGGAGATCGTCCATGCCTTCGAAGGGTCGGATGAGTTCCTCGTGATCCGCGTGCCCGAAGCTGCGGTAGGCCGGCAGCACATCTTCGACTTCCAGCCCCAGGGGGCCGAAGGTGCGCTGGATGCCGACTTCCACCGGCAAACCCACGCAGTCCAACCACATCTCCATGTGGTGGTGGGGAAGGTTCAGCTGATCCAGCGCGTGGCGCATCCCGGCTTCGATCAACGGCCGGCTATCGACGAGGGTGCCGTCGAAGTCGAAGACGAGATGGATCACTTGGTCTTCCGCACGTAGAGCGCGAGGTTGGATTGCTTGCCCTTGCCCTTGTACTGGTAGCCCGTGCCGAAGGCCAGGGGGGTGACGGGGCCCTTCTTGTAGAGCGCCTCGAGATCATCCTGATGGCGCTCCTTAAAGAGGTTGATCGGACGATCGTAGGTGCCGAAGAAGCGCGCATCCCAACGGTCGGCGGGGAAGAACTTGTGAGGCATGCCCGAATCGTCCTGGAGCAAGGAGGTGCAGTGTTCCAGCAGGAAGCTGCGGATGGCGCCGAAGTAGGGTTGGTACATCAAGTAGGACGCGCTCTTGAGGTAGCCCATGCCCTGCCCTTGGGTATTGAGGAAGGCCATCATCCGCGCGCCGGTCTTGGCAAGGCCGCTGTTGGAGAGATCCCAGGCGAAGTAATAGAGCGTATAGGCCTGGCCGTTGGCGGTGATCTGGAGCCGGAGGCCCGAGCCCTGATCGTCAACTTGGACCTGGCCCTTCTCGTCGAGGCGGATGTGCTCGATGCTCTTCACCTCTTCGCCGAGGAGGGCCGCATAGGTGCAGAGGATGGGCAGCACGCCGGAGAGAGGGCGGTCCTTGAGGTCCACCTTCATATCGTTGGTCTTAAAGAAGCTCATGGAGAGCGACGCGTTCAGCGACTTGCGCAGGCGAGCCAGCTCCTTGCTGCGCTCCGCCTCATTCATGGTCGTGAGATCCGCGAGGCGGCCGGGCTTTTCAAGGCCGACGAGGATGTAAGTCTTCGCCGAAGGAAGCATGGTGCGGACGTGGAGCAGATCCGGGCCGCCGAAGGGGTAATACACGGTGGGAAGCGTGCGCTGGGTCGAGAGCTCCTTGGCACCGAAGTCGCGCATTGCAGCGAGGCGGTCCTTTTCAGCGAAGGTCCACGCCTTCTTCATCGCGGTGGCATGGGAGGTGAATGCCTTCTCCTTCTTCAAGGAGGCGAGCGGAGAAGTCGTAGATACCTCCAGGCCCGCAAGGTAGCGGGAAGTGTCGGCGGGCGTGGCGCCTTGGGCGCAGAGTGCGAGGCCGGCAGAAGCCAGAAGGGAGAAAAGGATGCGCATTAGTCGACCGAGGAAGGGAGGAGGGATTTCAGGGGAGTTGCGACGAAGAGATACACGACGAGCCCAACCGCGAGAGTGCCGAGACCCATGAGGGATTCGAAGGGCTTGTCGCGCACGACGAAGACCATCATCCACATGGTGACTGTGAGGAAGAGCAGGGTGGTGACGGGATGTCCCCAGACACGGAAAGGCCTAGGAAGGGCGGGTTCGCGCCAGCGGAGCAAGAGCACGCCAAAGGCGGCGAGGAAAGTGCAGGCCAGCAATGAAAACTGTGCGTAGACGAGCACGCGATCAAAGGTGCCCGTCGCCACGAGGGCGAGGGAGAGCAGGCTCTGCATGAGCACCGCGCGGGTGGGAATGCCGGAAGTGTTGGTGCCTGCGAGCACCGCCAAACTGGGGTGGTCTTCGCCCATCACTTTCAGCACCCGGGGGCCGATGCGCACCATGGCGCTGATGGTGGAGAGCAGGAGCACCGCGATGAGCGCGCCCATGGCGCTGCCGAGGCGTTCACCAAGGATGGACCGCGCGGCGATGAGACCCACTTCCGTTTGGCCGACCATCTGCTCCGCCGGTGTCGTGCGCAGGAAGGTCCACGTGAGGCCCAGGTAAAGCAAGGTCACGAGGCCGGTACCGTAGAGCAGAGAGCGCGGGATGTTGCGCTGGGGCTCATCCACTTCAGAGATGACGTAGGTGGCGGCGTTCCATCCCGAATAGGCGTACATCACGAAGACCAGGGAGATCGCGAAGGGCGAACTGAACAGCTGCGCGGTATCTCCAGGCGCAGGCAGCGGGCTCATGGCCAGGTTGCCGCGCCATAAGCCCACAGCGATGAGGCCGAGAATGGCGATGACCTTCACGGTGGTGAGGCTGTTCTGGAATCGCAACCCGATGGTGGGCCGCATGAGATGCACCCACGTCACGACGCCCACAACTAAGGCCGCAAGGAGTCTCGCGGGGAGTGGCGGATAGAGGCGATGGAGGTAGCTTCCGAAGGCCATGGCCGCCAACGCGATCGGTGCAGCAAATCCAGCGGTGGCGCTAACCCAGCCGGCGAGGAAACCGACAGGCCTTCCATAGATCCGCGTAAGGAAGTGGTATTCCCCACCGGAGCGGCGCAGCGACGCGCCCAATTCGGCGTAGCAAAGGGCGCCGCAAAAGGCGAGTAGGCCGCCTAAGGTCCACAGCGCCATCAGGACGAAGGGAGAGCGCAGCGAGACGAGCTGAAAGCCCAGACTCGTGAAGATCCCCGTCCCGACCATGTTCGCGACGACGAGGGCGATGAGGGAGGGCAAATGGACGGCGCGCGGGCCGGAGGTGTCGGTCATGGTCAGACAAGAAGGCCCTCGGGGCGAGGGCGGAGGGGACGATGGCCCAGAGGGGCCCGGGCTCTTTATGCTATCGGAAGGCAGCCCCGCCGTCCGGGGCGACCAAAAGGAATTTTTCGGCATGCCCCTGATCGCCCCTCCCGCCTTGGTGGTTCCCGCTCCTCCTCTTTCAGAGAAGGGCATTCGGGCGGCCCTGGCCTATGCCAAGGCCCAAGGCGGCCAATCCCTGCTCATCGAAGAGGGCGGCGCGCTGCGGTTTCAGCACTATGCGGATCCCGCCTTGGCCAGCCAGCCCCAGAGCATCATGAGCGGCGCCAAAAACCTTTGGACCTTGGCCGTGCTCCAGCTGGTGGACGATGGGCGCCTAGATCTGGAAGACCACGTGAGTCGCTACCTTCCCTCCTGGTCCAAGGACCCTCTCAAGGCCAAGATCACGTTGCGACACCTGCTTTCCTGCACCTCGGGCCTCTGGGCAGCCACGCGGGAACTTCATGGCGTCGAAGTATCCGACAAATTGACCTATGCGCAGGCCCTTCCTGTGGAATGGCCTGCGGGAGAGAAGTTTTTATACGCACCCAGCCACTACGAAGTGTTGGGGGCCATCCTCCGACAGGTGCTTGGACCAGAGGATCCCGTGGCCTTCCTGCACCGCCGTCTGCTCCAGCCCATGGGTCTGCAGGTGGATAACTGGCGCCGCGATGGCGTGGGACAGCCCACCTACTTTGCAGGCGCGTCGCTCACGCCGAGCGATTGGATGAAGGTGGGCCGTCTGCTGCTCGCGCAGGGAGAGGTCGACGGCAAAGCTTTGGTGCCCAAGGCGAAACTGGCGAAGGCCTTCCATCGTTCCGCAGCCAACGGAGCCTACGGTCTCAGCTTCTGGCTGAACCACGAAGCTGCGCGCCACGGTGCCATCGAGGCGGAAGTGGAAGTCTGGATCAGGGATCATCCCGAAACCCGCGACTGGCGCAGGGCCTGCCTCAGTCGCCATGCGCCTTCGGATCTCGTGGCATGCATCGGATCGCTGGGACAGCGCCTTTATGTGGTGCCGTCGCGCCATCTCGTGATCGTGCATATGGGCCGGTGCGCCCGATTCAAGGACGCGACCTTCCTGCGGCTGTTGTTTCAGTCCTGATCAGCCTTCTTGTTGATCGGGCAGAGGTTCGTCATCGCTGCCGAAAACGCCTTCCCATTTGGCGATCACTACCGAGGCCAGTCCGTTTCCGATGACGTTGATCATGGTGCGGGCCATGTCCATGATCTCGTCCACCGCCAGCAGCATCGCGATACCGGCCTCTCCGGGAAGGCGGAAGCCCGCGATGGTCGCGCTGATGATGACGAGCGTTGCGCGGGGTACGCCGGCCACACCTTTTGAGGTGAGCATGAAGGTGAAGACCATCGCCAGCTGGGCGCCGAAGCCCATGGCCGGATACGCGACAGGATCCGCCGCGTGGGCCGCCTGCGCGATGGTGAGGCTTGCGAGCACCAAGTAGAGCGTAGAACCGTCCAGGTTGAAGCTATAGCCGGTGGGGATGACAAAGCCCGCGACACGGCGCGGTACGCCGAAGCGCACGGTCTCTTCAAGTAACTTCGGCAGCGCGGCTTCGGAGCTGGCCGTGGAATAGGCGGTGATCGCCGGATCCTTGATCGCTTTGAGGAAAGCGAGAATGCGAATGCCGAAGATCCACATCACCGGCACGAAGACGAGGCAGAACAGCACGATCAACGCGAAGTAGAGGCTACCTACGAGCAGGCTGTACTGCTTGAGCAGATGACCCACCGCCTGCCAGCCCACCACCCATTGGCCATTGACCGAATGCC
>JACXTT010010289.1_pt1 | contig 12637 bp, 7 predicted proteins | sample 9270951 | NCBI WGS metagenome assembly JACXTT01 (sample SAMN15532306, study PRJNA645909) | rock metagenome | isolation source: weathered quartz diorite | place: Puerto Rico | collected 2017-06-21 | reverse complement strand
TCCTCGCCCTTTCAATGTATTCATATGCCGCATCTTTGTCAAAACTTGTATTGTAGAGAAAATACGCAAAATTATATAATGCATTATTATCTCCGCTTTCTATGGCTTGCAGATAATATTTCCTGGCCAAATCGGGTTTTCCCAGTCCATCATATAACACAGCAAGATTATTTAAAGCAAGCTTACCTTCTTTTTCTATAGACCCTAAATAATATTTTTCCGCCAACTCAAATTTGGCTTGTCTTAAATAGGTATTTGCAAGATTATTTGACGCGCCAACATACCCTTTATCTATGCAATTCAGATAATATTCCTGCGCATGCTCGTAGTTACCGGCCCCTTCATTTACATACGCAATCATAAAATCTTTAATTGCATCATGCTGTTCAAAGTCATTCGCCATATTTAATGCCTTTGTCCATTCTTTCCGATCTACTAATTCCCTAATCTTTTCACAAACAGTTCTCGTTGTGAGGGGCAATTGCTGCTTTAATTCATTATCAATACCCTTTAAATTTAAGGTCCTGCCAATCAAGTCGTCCCTTAAAGTATAAGAAATATATTTAGATTGAGCCAGCGCTTTTGTAAGCAGCGCTGCCTTATTGGGAAGCATTTTCCCGGCCTGCAATACATCCAGGTGCACAAGCGCCAGTTGCCTCAGTTCTTCTTCATCATAGAAATTCTCCAAAAAAACAGTAAGACATTTAGCCCTTCTTTTTTCATGGGGGTTACCTTGCGTAAATATGAGCCATAAATTAAAAAACCGCTCCGACAACCGGTAAAGATGATTTTTAGTGCTTGTTTCTATTTTTTCAGCAATCCCCTTATCACTCAACTGCTTTAGCTGTGCAGAAACCACCTTATTATCCATTTTTGTTGCCGCTGCCAGTTCTTTGGCCCCGCCCGCTTCCCATAAAAAAGCCATCTGTAATACTATCTTACGCTGAGCTGGAGGCAGACTGTTTAACCGCTCCTGGTATAGGGGTGTTACCTGGTCCATTATCAACCGGAGGTATTCGTAGCCCGTTTCCTGCGTATGAGCAATCAGTATATCTACAAAAAACTGCAAGGTTCTGGGCAGACCATCTGTCAAAATACGCACCATCTCCAGCTGGCCTGTTTTATGTTCAACAAATTCCTTCAATTTCGGAAGATCAAGTTTTGCAGCCCAATGCAACAGCAGTTGCCTTATCTCTGCACTGGTAAGCGGTTTTAATTCCAACACCCGGAAAAACTGGTAAAACGGTTTATTATACTTCCAGAAATGCTCCGTCATCCGGGTACTGCCACCAATTATCTTTATATCGTCATAATTCAACAGGTATTCTCTTAACAATGCCGCATCCTCATCCACATTTTCAAATATACGGTCAATATTATCCAGCAATAGCACCAGCTTTTTGCCCGATTTTTCAACAGCCGTATGCAAAGCTCTAAACAGGTTGCGGGAGTAGGTATGCTCATCTTCCTCCCATAATATTTGCTCACTTTGAATGCTCCTGTATTCCAGTTCCTGTATAACCGCTTCCAGCAAATCATACAGCTTATAAATATTGGCCTGCTCTTCTGCGAGGTTAATAGCAATATGGGTTTTACTCAATTGCAGATCAGAATCTATTTCTACCTGTATACGTTTGAGCAGGGTGGACTTTCCACTGCCCCGGCGCCCAAGCAACAGGTAATGCTGTACCGATCCCTTCATTGGGTTGCAGCGTATATCTTGTATAATAATTTCATACTCATGCCTGCGAATGATAAAATCATCCTTAATCATTTCCGCGTCCGCATTGGCAGATTGATAAAACCGAAAGCCGGGACGATGCATTAAATCAGCCATGGTATATAGGGTATTTTCTTAACCAAAATTGTTGCAAAAAAGGAGATATAAAGCGATAGATATGTTTTTCAGTTTCTACCAGGTAGCCATCATGTACCAGCTGCTCTACATAATCCATATAATTATCCACCCGGCTAAACTTTGGCTCACTGGCTTTATTATATATTACCTGTATAGTTACCTGGCTGTGGTGTGCCGCATGCATCAATATTTCATTAATAAAGGGGAAAGTATCACGATGGTAATCTTTCAATCGTACAAGCCAGTCCTCAAAATTTTTGTTTTTCTGCAATACCCGCTCAAAAGCCGCATCAATCATTGCATGCGTTATAACAGGTTGGCCCGCATCACGCGCCGTTAAATCAATCTCTTCCAGCATCAGTTGAACATAATATGGCAGTAAGTGGGTTACCTTATTTTTTAAATAAGCAACCGCCGCCGGTGAAAGCTGTATTGTTGCGCTTGCAGTAAGCTGTGCAATCAGCCTGTCCGTTTCTTCAGCAGTTAATGCATTCGTTTCCACCGGGTGCAAATCATTAATAAGTTTAGGCCTGTCTATACTCCTTATTACAAATTCCAATCCTATAGATCCTGCAAATACCAATGTAAAATGCTTAAAATCCTTATCGCTTCTGATTTCCCTTAACGTATGCAGAATATCAATTGCATCCTGTTGCAGGTTTTGCCGGCTCAATTTATTAATCACCTCGGCAAATTCATCCAGGAAAATGACTGTATTAATTTTTGCATCTCTTAATGTCGGAAGAATATCCCGGAGCTCTTTTTCATAATCCAGTGTTGAGTTTTTGAATTTGACGCCCGATTTGCTGATTTCTTCTATCCCATACTTTTTTAATATCCCGGCCATGAATGCTTTTGCCTTAGTGGCCTTATCGGCACACTGAAGCACAAACCCGAACAGCCGCTCATAAAATTCGTTTTTTGATTTAACCCCTTCAATATTCTGATAAATGCAATAATAGCCTTCAGGACAATTATCCGCCAGGTCTTGCATAATGGATGTCTTACCTACCCTACGCGGGGCAACAAACAATATATGATTGCCCTTCGCCACTTCCCGCCAGAAATAGTCATTGATATGTGGCCTTCTTAAATATCTTATACCCGTAGCCGCATCGCCGGTGATGGTATTGGGTGAAATCCACGAACTCAACATGACAATAATTTTATTGTCACAAATATATGACAATAATTTTATTGCCAACTATTTTTAACAATGAATTTATTGCCAAAATTATAAACAATTAAAAATTAACATCTTAGCAGAGATGCCACTCAATAAAGGAAGATTTTATGCAGGCCCCTAACTCTTCCCCAAATCAATCTCTGTATTGTCCCCGATATTCAGGCTGCGGCTCTCACCCTTTAATTCCGTATCGCTTCCTATCAGCGAATCGGTGAGTACAATATCATTCAAATCGGCAAAGCTGCCGATGATGGAGTTCTTTACAATGGAATAATTCATGGTCACGCTTTCGCCGATAGCCACATTGGGTCCAACAATGGAGTTCTTTATATCGCAGCCCGCGGCAATGCTCACGGGCGGTATGATAATGGTATTCTCAAATTGCTGGTTTTCGGCAATCACATGCCCAAACTTCTTGAGCAGGGTGGCATTACTTTCCAGCAGGGATTCCTTCTTGCCGCAGTCAAACCAGTTCTGCACCTTGTACGGCTGTATTTTACAGCCCCGCTGTATCATGCACTCCAGCGCATCGGTAAGATTGTACTCTCCCCGGCTCCGCAACTGCTTCTGGATATTGTTTTCCAGGCAGCTGAACAGGAAGCCCGATTCCTTAATGCGGTAAATGCCCACCAGGGCCATGTTCGACTTGGGTATCTGCGGCTTTTCCACCACCTTGCTGATAAACCCTTCGTCGTTAACCTCCGCCACGCCAAAATCGCGGGGGTCATCTACCCGCTTCAGGCCCAGCATGGAATGCTCGTTATTCACCACGTCCTGCACATTGTACTCGCAGATGGAATCGCCCAGCACAATAAATACCTCGTCCTCGCCCACAATATTGCGCGTCAGCATAATGGCATGGCCAATACCCTGCCGCTCGCTCTGGGTTACAAAATGGCTTTGCAGGTGGGGATATTTTTCCCGCACATAGTCCTGGATCTTATCACCCAGGTAACCGACAATAAAAATGAATTCGTTCATACCCGCTTCCTGCAGCTGATCTACGATAATGCTGAGAATCGTTTTGCCTGCCAATGGAATAAGGGCCTTGGGCTGTGTATAGGTATGCGGCCGCAACTTGGTGCCTGCGCCCGCCACTGGAATAATCGCTTTCATCTGTTATTATTTGTCTTTTCAATAACCGGATGGAGTCGCCTTATTAACATTTCCTCACGTAAGAATAATCTTATCATGGCGCTTTCATAATACGTCTTCTGAAAAGACGTGTGAAAGTAAACAATTCCTGTTAAAAAAATCTCTTTGCCGAAAAACCATCCAGTGTCTGCTAACACACTATTTTTGCGGTCAATTTACTCAACCTTTATAATCTGCAAGCATGCAAAGAGACACCCTGGTTTTTGATCTCATCAATAAAGAGCTCCAGCGCCAACGACATGGTATTGAACTGATTGCCTCCGAAAACTTTACCTCCCTGCAAACCATGCAGGCCATGGGCACCGTGCTCACCAACAAGTATGCTGAAGGTTATCCCGGCCGCCGCTACTATGCCGGTTGTGAAATAGTAGACCAGACCGAACAGCTGGCCATAGACCGCATCAAACAAATATTCGGCTGCGATTACGCCAACGTGCAGCCCCATAGCGGCGCACAGGCAAATGCCGCCCTCATGCTGGCCATCCTGCAAGCCGGCGATACCATATTGGGGCTCGACCTGAGCATGGGCGGCCACCTTACCCATGGCTCGCCCGTCAATTTCAGCGGCAAGCTCTACCGCCCCGTGTTTTACGGCGTACAAAAAGAAACCGGCCGTGTAGATTATGACATGCTGGAAGCACAGGCCCGTAAAGAAAAACCCAAACTGGTTATCTGCGGAGCTTCCGCCTATAGCCGCGACTGGGATTATGCCCGCATCCGCAAAGTAGCCGACGAAATTGGCGCCTTTGTTATGTGCGATATGGCCCACCCCGCCGGCCTGATAGCAAAAAACCTGCTGAGCTCTCCCTTTGAGCATTGTCATTTTGTTACCTCTACCACCCACAAAACCCTCCGTGGCCCCCGCGGTGGTATTATCCTGATGAAAAAGGATTTTGATAACCCCTTCGGAATCAAGGATGTAAAGGGCAATATCCGCCCCATGAGCAACCTCATTGACATGGCCGTTTTCCCCGGCACCCAGGGCGGCCCGCTGGAGCATGTTATTGCCGCCAAAGCCATCGCCTTCGGCGAAATTCTGAGCGATGAGTTTACCGTTTACGCCAAACAGGTTATCAGCAACGCCCAGGCCATGGCCGCCGCCTTCGTGGAAAAAGGGTACCAGCTTATCAGCAACGGGACCGACAATCACCTGATGCTCATAGACCTGCGCAATAAAAACATCAGCGGCAAAAAGGCCGAGCAGGCCCTGGTGCAGGCCGATATTACCCTGAATAAGAACATGGTGCCGTTCGACGATAAAAGCGCCTTCGTAACCTCCGGCATCCGCGTGGGCACGCCCGCTATTACTACCCGCGGCATGAAAGAAAAAGATATGCAGTTTGTGGTAAACGTGATTGATAAAGTGCTCATGAATGCCGACGACGAAAAACAGGTGGCCGCGATACGCAAAGAAGTCAACGGGTTCATGACGCAGTTTCCGTTGTACCCTGAATTAGGTTAATCGTTTAAATTAAGTTCTATGATTCAACGTATGCAATCCGTTTGGCTGCTGCTGGCGGCCGTTTGCGGGTTTATGACTACGGAAGCCGCCATCTTTAAGGCCATGCTGGCCAATAATACGCAGGGCACTGTTATGGCATCCAACAGCCTGCTGCTGTTTGCCCTGCTCATTGGCATTTCCTGCCTGGCGGTTATCGGTATCTTCTTTTTTAAGAAAAGGCCCACCCAGTTCAAACTGTCCATCATAGGCATCATCCTGGCCATCGTGGCCGTAGCGCTGGAAGTAAAAAATGTAGAAGACTATAAATCCGCCAACCCCACCCTGGTAAAAGGTACGTACCAGTTCGGCGCTTTACTCCCATTACTGATGATCATCTTTTTAATACTTGCAGCCCGTGGTATATATAAAGATCAAAAGCTGGTAAAAAGCCTTGACCGGTTGAGATAACTGAAGTCGGAAGTCGGAGGTCTGAAGCCTGACCGTTTGTGTCGCCTTCGGACCTCCGACTTCAGGCTTCCGACCTCCCCAACTTTGGAAAAATTTTCCCATACCGGTACCAATTTACCTGCCCCTGGCATTGTATTTGTCTTGTTTACAATGAGTTAAACATTGGCATAATTTAGGGCTTCCTATTTATAACGAATCGAACAAACGCACTCAAGCTATAACTTTGGACGGTTATTATTGCTACCAAAAGCCCCCGCTACAACGGGGGTTTTTTCATGCCCCGGCGGGCAAAAAAATACCCCGGGCACCATACCCGGGGCATTGAATTAAGTCTTGCATTTCCACATTTTCACATTCTCACATTCCTACAGTTTCGTCACCTGCAGCAACTGCACCATATCATTAACCGTTACTTTCAGCAGGTAATTGCCCGAAGCTATATTACCCAAAGGCACACGAAGCGTGTTGGTACCTGCGCTGATGCCCTGCTGCTGTATATTCAGCCGTACACCCGAAAGCGATAACAGCTCTATGCTGGCATTGGCGGCTGCCGCGGCATTTATTTCTACCCCTGCATAATTACTGCTTACCGGGTTGCTGAGCAGGCGTATGTTCATTACCGCCTGTTTAATGGTCACGTCGGCCACTTTGCTGTACACCGCTTTCCCGTCTGCATCTACCTGGTAGATGCGATAATAATGTTTGCCACCCGCCACATTGCTATGTGTAAAGCTGTACTTCTGCACCTGTGCGTTGTTAGCCACGCTGCCTATTTGGGCAAAATCGAGGCCATTGGTGGAATGCTCCACATTATAGGTTTTGGCCTGTGCATTATTATCCACTTCCCAATTCAGCACTACATCGTTGCCCAGCACCCTGGCGGTAAAGCTTTTCCAGGTTACCGGCAGTGAAGCGGCTGCGCTGGTAATAAGCGTAAACACCACGCCGTTGGCAAGGGGAACACCGGTAAAATGAGCTACCCTCCCCGTAAAGCTGCTGGGTTTGATGTATAAAGCCTCACTGCTGGTAAAATCAATGTCATTGGTAAAATCACCATCACCATCGGGGTCTATCATCAGCCGGAAATTGGTAGGCGTGCTGGGATCGCCGGTAGTGGTAATGCCGGTTAAATCAATATCAAGGTTTACCGTACCCACATTGCCGGTATGCTGCACTTTCCATTGCCGGGCAAGCCGTTGAGAACCGGCCGCAAGCGCAGACATGTTGGAGCTTATTTCCGATAAAGCAGCGGTATTATGACCGATGACCAGGAAATTCAGGTCGGTACTCAGCGAAGAAGGGGAAGACAAAACCAGGTTGCCCAAACCGCTCTGTCCCGTACCATCACCGCTGCCGGTGTTCATACTGTTGGACTGGCTGACCGATAAACCGGAGTTATTATCCAGCCCAATACCGAAAACATCATTATCATAACCGGTATTGGCGGTAGAATCCCAATAAGTGGTACTGCCATCGGAAGCAATATAATTGCCGGCCTTGCTGATACCGTATTTCAGCGCCAGGTAAGAAAATACCTGGTTGCGCACGGTAGCGCTTGTAATAGGATCGTCGTATATAATTACTTCAGCTATATCGCCCTGCAGCGATTCATTGGTATTGTAATCGCGCGCGCCAAGACGGTTGGTAGCATCCGACAGTGTGCGCGTACCCCCGCTGCTGGCGGCAAAAGCATTCCCGTTTACACTATTCTGGTCGCGCCCTTCCAGGTCATTGCTGGTAAATACCGATTGGTCAAGCACATTGAGCTGGCTGATATTCCATTTGTTGACCGTGTACGACAAAAACATGGCCTGGTTGTACGGGTTTAACTCTATCTGGTCGCCGTAAGTGCCATCGTTCCAGGTAGCCAGTGCAAAGCCATTGCCATCGTTGGCGCCGCCAAGATGACGTTCCGACCACACGCGCTGATAGGTAGTGCTGTTATCGGGTGTAAGACTGCTTCTCCACACCGCAAACAGGCAATAATCCGGGTTGCCCGCAGCAAGCGGGGCGCCGGTATTGCTGCCATTGGGCCCTTCCATAAACTGGGCGCCGGAAAAAGTAGCTGCAGGTAAAAAGTTAAGCCGGCTGGCCGTTAGTGCGGGGCGGTCGGTTCCTGAAGCAGTAAATATCTGCCCGTTATTGTTGGCATACGTCCAGCTGTCTACCAGGCCGCCGGTACTGCCAATGGTAGCAGCCGCATCTGCCTTTATCCATAATTTAAGCCCGGTGCCGTATCCGCCCGGGCTTTGTGCTGTGGCTAGCAAGGCTACAGTAATACTAACGAAAAAAAGGTAAATTCTTTTGTGCATGATGGTTTCTGTTTATTGTATTGAATGAACTAATACAAGGAGAGGTGAGCCGTAAACACCAATGGCATGCACAGAATACTTGGATAAACCGGATAAACAGAGAATACAGGAGGAAAACAGGCAAGCTTACAAAGGGTAATAGAATGGAGCAGAAGAGGCCTAAAGATAAGCAGTTATTTTACAATTTTGAAAATTGAGTATTTACTCCCCGTCACCGGCAGCCCCTACAGGGCTATAAAAGGGATGGATATGCTGTTATTATCTTTGCTACTAATATGTCGCTCCGATGGGGCTTCTACAAAAATGCCGCCGTAAAACTTTCTTTATTCTTCTTAAGATTTGCCGGCGTACCGGCAAATACTATTGTACCCCCGCCGTCGCCGGCTTCGGGCCCCAGGTCAATAACCCAGTCGGCGCTTTTAATAACATCTGTATTATGCTCTATTACAATAATGGAATGTCCCTGCTCTATCAGCGCATGAAAAGAAGCCAGCAGCTTGCGGATATCGTGAAAGTGTAAACCGGTAGTAGGCTCATCGAAAATAAACAGGATATGTCCCTGCGCCTTGCCCTTGCCCAGGAAGGACGCCAGCTTTACCCGTTGGGCCTCGCCGCCGGAAAGCGTATCGGACGACTGGCCAAGCTTAATATACCCCAGGCCCACATCCTGCAGGGGCCGTATTTTATTGACCACATCTTTTTCGTCGGCAAAAAAACCAATGGCATCGTCTACGCTCATTTCCAGCACATCATAAATATTCTTCTCTTTATACGTCACTTCCAGCACTTCTTCCTTAAACCGTTTGCCGCCGCATACCTCGCAGGTCAGGTGCACATCGGCCAGGAACTGCATTTCTACTACCTGTTCGCCTTCGCCCTTGCAGGTATCGCAACGGCCGCCATCAACATTAAACGAAAAATGCTTGGCCTGGAAACCGCGCATCTTGCTCAGCGGCTGGCTGGCATATAAATCGCGTATCTCGTCGTATGCCTTGATATAGGTAACCGGGTTGCTGCGCGAAGATTTTCCTATCGGGTTCTGGTCTACCAGCTCCACCTGGCTGATGTGTTCAATATCGCCTGTAATGGATTTATGATCGCCCACCTTCTCGGCAAACTCGCCTTTTATCTTGCGCAGCGCAGGATATAGTATCTGTTTTACCAGCGTGGTTTTGCCGCTGCCGCTTACCCCGCTCACCACGCAAAGCAGCTGCAGCGGAAAGCTCACATCAATATTCTTCAGGTTGTTTTGCCGGGCGCCTTCCACTTTTAATGCCTGCTTTGAGCTGCGCACCGTTTTGGGTGGGGCAATGCCCAGTTCGCCTTTCAGGTATTTGCCGGTAAGGCTCTTGGGGTTGGCTACCAATTCCTGGTAATTGCCGGTGGCCACTACTTCGCCGCCCAGGTGGCTGGCCAGCGGTCCCATATCTATAATATAGTCCGCCTCCCGCATCATCATTTCATCATGCTCCACCACCACCACGGTATTGCCCAGGTCGCGCAGTTCTTTTAATACGCGTATCAGCCGCTCCGTATCTCTCGAATGCAGCCCGATGGACGGTTCATCCAGTATATACAATGAATTGGTAAGATTGCTTCCCAGGCTGCGGGTCAGCTGTATGCGCTGGCTTTCGCCCCCGCTCAGCGAATTGGCCAGGCGGTTCAGCGTAAGATAACCCAGCCCCACGTCCATCAGGGTGCGGATGCGGGTATGCACTTCCAGCAATATTCTTTTGGCTACCTGCTTATCATGATCGTTCAGCACCAGCGCGTCAAACCATTGCTTTAAATCTTTTACCGGCATTTCGCAAAGCTCGCCAATATGCTTTCCGCCCACCTTCACATACAGGGCTTCTTTGCGCAGGCGGTAACCACGACAATCGGGGCACAGCGTTCTTCCGCGGTACCTGGACAGCAATACGCGGTATTGCACCTTGTACAGGTTCTGCTCCACTTCTTTAAAAAAGTCGTTGATGCCATTTACCCCCTCGCTGCCTTCCCAGAGCAGGTTGTATTGCTGCCTGGTCAGGTCCATAATGGGTTTATGAATAGGGAAATCGATTTTCTTTGCGCCTTTAATAAACTGCTCTTTCCACCAGCCCAGCTTCTCCCCCTTCCAGGGTGCTACGGCTCCTTCGTATACACTCAGCCGCTTGTCGGGTATCACCAGGTCATTGTCAATACCCAGCACCTGCGAAAAGCCTTCGCAGGTAGGACAGGCCCCAAAGGGGTTATTAAAGGAAAACAGGTTGGGCACCGGCTCTTCAAAGCTGATGCCGTCCAGCTCAAAGCGGTTGGAAAAATGCTGCAGTTGGGCAGCACCGCCATCGGCGGGCTGCACTTCCACATACATATCGCCCTCACCTTCATAAAAAGCGGTATTAACAGAATCGGCTATACGGTGCTTGTCGTCTTCGTCAAACTCCCGGGCCACCAGCCGGTCTACCAGCAGGTAAACAGTCTTTTTGGCTGCCGGCTTCCACAGCTTGCTTTCCAGCAGGTCTTCAATACGCAGCACTTCGCTGCCGTCGTACAGGCGGGAAAACCCTTTCTGGAGCAAAATATTCAGCTCTTCTTTGGCATCGCGGTTTTTATGCTGCCTAAAAGGCACCATCACCAGGGCCTTATCGCCGGTATGGAGCCGGGTAATGGCTTCCACCACATCGGTTACATCATCTTTTTTGACTTCCCGCCCCGAAACCGGCGAAATAGTGCGCCCGGCGCGGGCATACAGCAGCCGTAAATAATCATATATCTCCGTCATGCTGCCCACGGTGCTCCGCGGCGTACGGGTAATGACTTTCTGCTCAATAGCAATGGCCGGGCAAAGCCCTTTTATATAATCCACGTCCGGTTTATTCATCCGGGCCATAAACTGGCGGGCGTATGCGCTCAGGCTTTCCGCGTAGCGGCGCTGGCCTTCGGCAAATAAGGTGTCGATGGTAAGGGACGATTTTCCCGAGCCCGACACCCCGGTTACCACCACCAGCTGGTTGCGGGGGATGGAAACGCTTACGTTTTTGAGGTTGTGCACACGGGCGCCATGGATGAGAATACCATCCGTTTGCTCCGTTTCACCTTGTTTATCAATGCTTTTTTTCCTGGATGCTGCAACTGCCATAATGTGGGAGGACAAATTTATCGGATTTCTACGAAAACCTTAGGTAATAACACGCAATCTTGCGAAATGTTACTTAAAAAGATTTTTAAAAATTTTGTATTACTGAAATTTGTATTATTTTCGGATAGAATTTATACGTTAAAAGTTAAAAGAAAAACCAAATACTCGCCTATAGTATAAAACTTCTACTAAACTTATTTAATCAGGTCTCTAAACAACAAATTAAAATCCAAACTCTGTAACCAATATCCAATAACTTTTTAAAAACCGTAGAAGTTTATGAAATCGCTCTGCAAAAAAACGGACCACGAGTTGATCCATGCCTTCATGGATGGCGACATGTACGCCCTTGAAACACTGGTTGTACGCCACAAAGACAAATTGTACACTTCCATCTTGTTCCTCGTAAAAGACAAGTACCTCGCGGAAGACATTTTCCAGGATGTATTAATTAAGATTATCGACACCATTCGCGGTGGACGTTACACCGAAGAAGGTAAGTTTTTGCCCTGGGCTATGCGTATAGCGCACAACCTTTGCGTGGACCATTTCCGCAAAGTAAAAAGGACCCCTGCCATCAAAACGAGCGATGACCGCGACATTTTTGAGGTGCTCAACTTCACCGAAGACAGCGCCGAAACAAAAATGATGAAACGCCAGAGTCATGATCGCGTACGCCTGATGCTGGACCTCTTGCCCGAAGACCAGCGCGAAGTAATCATCCTGCGTCATTATGCCGAACTTAGCTTTAAGGAAATTGCCGCACTCACCAACTGCAGTATCAATACAGCACTGGGAAGAATGCGCTACGGCTTAATCAATCTCAGAAAAATGATGGTGGAAAAACAGATTTCTTTATAAGCCTTCAGCGGCCTATTTAAAGAAGAATTAACGTTAGGTATAATAATACCGAACGTACAACGTTTAACTTTACCTGGTAGATTATTATTGGAGAACTGGAACTTATGCTGAATTAAGATATTGTCATTCTGGACCTCCACCTGATTTATAAATTATTATCTTTTTTGCCGTCAGAAGGCTGGCGAAGAATGACGCCTAATTGAAAATCCCGCACTGGTTGTTGCGGGATTTTTTT
>JACXTT010010288.1_pt1 | contig 12638 bp, 9 predicted proteins | sample 9270951 | NCBI WGS metagenome assembly JACXTT01 (sample SAMN15532306, study PRJNA645909) | rock metagenome | isolation source: weathered quartz diorite | place: Puerto Rico | collected 2017-06-21 | reverse complement strand
GATGGATTCACCGGCCCGAAGGATTTTCGATTCGAGAAACACGGAACCGACAATCAAGACGCCGAAATAAACGGAGAGGCCTCGCCGTGCGGACTCTTGGTTCGTCGGTCGCTTCATATGGGCTATGATTTAAGCATGATTCCGCGTGTTTCGATGTGGATGGTGACGGTGATTCTGGTTTCAAGTCTTGCATCGAGCGGGATCTGCCACAAAGCGCCAATTCTTTCGATCCGGATTGCGGACAGCGGAACCAACGGTAACGATCTAGGCACGCCGCATTTTCCACCCGACCTTCAGATGGATCGTGATATCGGAGATGTTCCGAGGACCCAAGTCTCGACACCACTCAGTGCTGTACCGGATCATCTTTTGGTTGTAGGTCCGCTTGCGTCGTCTTCCATTGTTTCCACGACCGCCGCGAGACAGCACAACGACATCGTTCAACAGCAACACGTCTTTCGAATTTAGAAACTCTTCGTTCCACAGCGCAAACAACTCGAGTCAATTCAACCGTTCTCTGCAGCAAATGCAGTGAATTTTTCCGTCCGCTTTCACGTGTGTCGTGACCGGACGAAAGGACGCTATGAACAGGAGAATACGAACACGCCTAATTATTACGTTTTGCCTCGCCGCTTTCTGCGTTTACATGTTTGCCGGATTTCCGCCGAGCCTTGCCAACATGAAGAATCTCATCCATCGAGGTTTGGATCTGCAGGGAGGCATTCGCGTCATTCTGCAGGTTGTGACTGATGATGTGATTCGCGCCGAGACCGATCAGGCCGTGGAAAATGGCCGCGTGGTTTTGCAGAAAAAGAACATTCCATACGCAGGATTCTTGAGAAAGGAAGTCGACAGGTTCACGGTTCAAGTCGTCGACGCAAAGAGAGATGTGGAGTTTCGAAATGCCTTCGCGGAAGCACTGCCGGACTGGCGCATCGACTCTTCGAAACACAACGGCACGGATACGTATACCGTCACGCTCCAACCTAACCGAGTCTCCGCTCTTCGCGATGAAGCTGTCGAGCAGGCAATCAACATCATTCGAAATCGAATCGATTCGATAGGCGTGACCGAACCCGTCATCCAAAGGCACGGAGGCCAAGGTAGCTACGAGATCCTCGTTCAGTTACCAGGCATAGACGATACCGAACGAGTTAAAGCGTTGATCCAATCGCCTTCGATGCTCGAAATGAAGCTCATTGATAGTGGGCCGTTTCCCAGCGAGACGGCAGCAAGATCGAACTACGGCGAGGCGATGCCCCCAGATCTCGAGATTCTGTCTTCGCAGGAACAAGGTATGAAAGCAACTGTCTACTATGTGGCTCAGCGAGGCGCATCTGTTCGCGGTCGCGACTTGAGAAGCGCTTATGTGTCGCGAGACGAGAACGGGCACCCTGCCGTGGGCTTCACACTTACGCGCGAAGGATCGCAGCGATTTGCGCGTGTTACCGAACAGAACATCGGCAAATATTTGGCCATTGTTCTGGACGGCAAGGTTCAATCCGCGGCTGCCATTCACACGCGGATATCCGATTCCGGCATCATCGAAGGCGGCCCGGCCGGATTTTCACTACCGGCGGCCCAAGATCTTTCTTTGAAGTTACGCTCGGGCGCGTTACCGGCTTCGATGATTTATCTTGGCGAGGAAGTCGTTGGGCCATCTCTGGGATCCGCTTCAATCCGTGCGGGAATGCTAGCCACCATCATTGCTCTGACAAGCGTTGCTGTATTCATGTTGCTGTATTACAGAATCTCGGGCGTGAACGCGTTAATCGCGATGGTTCTAAACATTCTCATTCTCCTGGCAGCGGTGGCTTATTTCGGTATAACCCTCACGCTGCCGGGAATTGCGGGCATTACCTTAACGATTGGTGTCGGCATCGATTCCAACGTTCTGATCTTTGAACGGATTCGCGAAGAACTTCGTGCCGCCAAGACAGCCGTTGCTGCAGTCTCCACAGGCTTTAATCGGGTCTTCATTACTTTGGTGGACACTCATTTGGCAGCTCTAATCTCCGCAACGTTTCTGTTCTTGTTTGGCAGCGGCCCGGTGAAAGGATTTGCGGTGACTCTGGTCCTCGGCCTCGTATCTAATATGTTCACTGCAGTCTTCGTATCGCGCACGCTGTTTGAGTTTGTGTTGGCGCGACAAAAACCGGGCGCTTCACTGAGCATTTGAAAGAAAACCCATGATGTTGGAAGAGTCCATTGCCGGCCGGATTCAGTGTGAAGTGGCCTCATGGCCTGGAGTCACGGCGGAGGCGCATCGCGGCGGGATGGTGTTTTTCCATGTGGGAAGGCGCGAGATCGGTCATTTGCATGGAAATCGTATGGCCGATCTGCCTTTCCCTGTCCGCATTCGTGAGGAACTGGTTGCGGCAGGCAGGGCGGACTTACACTACGTGCATCCGAAGTCCGGATGGATTACCTACTACATTCGCGGCGAGCACGATATCGAGGCCATCGTTGAGCTCTTTCGGTTGAACTACGGCCGCCCATGGTTGGAAAGGCGGCATGACGGTTGAGCCGGCTTTCGAGCGCATCGGACGGTTTGCTGCGCGTACTACTGACTCACATATGATTCAAAAAATCGAAACCGAGGACGACGCCATCCGATTCATGAAAGCGGTGAAGTTTGCGTTGCGCTACAACTCGACGCCAAGCCTTCCGCTGGCAAGTATGTATGGGGCTGTTCGCGATCAACGGCTCGCAATTGAACTGACTAATGCGTTATTGGCGCGGGACGAGGTGGTCGAGACGAACGTCATTGCTGATCGCCTGGTGCTTGTCCATCGCGATGTCGTCCCGGCGTTATATGCGCTCCGCGTGCGTTTTCGCGGAGAACTGTCGGACCATGCGCAGCGCGCTTTCAAGCTAATACAGAACGATGAAACCGCGAGTGCGGGCGACGTGCGGCGTTACTTGGGTGTCGATGGTATGAAACGGCCGGATGCGGCAGATCTTGCGCTCGGTGAGCTGCAGCGTGACATGCTCGTCGATCGCGGACCTTCCAGCGTGCCGAAGCATGGGATTCCATATTTGCCCAAGGAGGGTTTTCCGTACCGGATTTTTGAGAAAGCGCATCCGGAGCTTGTGAAGGCCGCAAGGAAAATGAAGCCTGAAGAGGCTCTTCAGGTGCTCGTCAAGGCCGCGGGGGCAATTCCATCAAAGAAAATGGCAACGATGTTTAAGTTGTGTCTCACGCGAGCAGAAAGGTTGGGTTTGTAGGCGCAGGCTTTACGCCCGCGTTCAAGTTCAAGCAGAAAATTTTTTTGGTGATTGAACAGCGGGCATAAAGCCCGCGCCTACAGTTCTAATTTGCCCGTACTATCGCCAAACTTTTCCTGATGAACCCCGAACTTGTCGATCAGGCTTAACAACAGATTCGACATCGGCGTGTGTGCGGCATATTTGAGATGCCGGCCGCCTTTGATCTGACCTGAAGCGCTGCCGACAAGAATTACCGGAAGCGGATCATGGTTGTGCTCGTTTCCATCGCTGAGCGTGCTGCCGTAAAGAACCAACGAATGGTCGAGCAGCGAACCGTCGCCGTCAGGAGTCTTCTTCAATTTATCGAAGAAGTAGGTCAGCGTGCTGATGTGATACCGATTGAGCACGGCAAACTGATCCATGTTTTTGCGATTGTTGGAATGGTGCGACGCATTGTGGAAACCTTCGCGAACACCGCTCTTGGGATAAACCGTTCCGCTGGTCTCGTGCGAGTACAGCAGCGTTGAAATGCGGGTGATCTCGGCCGCATACGCGAGGGCCTGCAAATCCCACATCAACTTCAGGTGTTCTTCAAAGTCATCCGGGATGCCGACAGGCGCCTCAGGCACCACGACATCCGACTTTGTTTGTTTTGCTGCCTTCTCGATCCGCCGTTCGATCTCACGCACCTCCTCTAAATACTGGCTCAGCCGGTTGCGATCTGCCGCAGGTAATTCTTTCTGAAGGCTGGCGACTTGGCTCGAGACAGAGTCCAGGAGACTGATGGACTGCTGTCGCCGTGCTTTGCGCTGCGCGTCGGTACTGCCGTCGCCAAACAAGCGCTCGAAGACCTTCTGCGGGCTGTTTTCCATCGGGAGCGGAACGGTGGGCGATTTCCAAGCGATAGTGTTCCGATAGGCGCCGCTGAAACCGGTGTCGCTGCCCAGAGCCGATTCCTCGATGGTCAGTTCAATGGATGGCAGCGGCGTATCCTGGCCGACTTTCTCGGCGATGAGCTGATCGACTGAGACACCGACTTGAGACTGACCGCCCTTCTTCGGATGCGCACCTGTCAGAAACACGGCTACAGCACGATTGTGATCGAGAGCGCCACCGCTATCTTCACCGTCGGTCGGACCCGCCTGCGGATGGCATAGTCCACTCACAACATTCACGTATTCGCGAAACGGCTCCAGCGGCTTCAGGATCTCTGAAAACTCGAAGCCGGTTCCTTCTGCTGCGGGCGTCCAATGATCCATCGTGGCGCCGTGCGGGATATAGATGCAGGTCAACCGGCTCTTCGGATTCGCGGCCGTCTTACCGAGCGGTGTTTGCGCCGGCACCATCGATTCCAAGAACGGCAACGCCATCGTTACGCCTGCGCCACGAAGGAAGGTCCGGCGCGAAAGATGTTTCTTCGTTATAAACATGAGGCTATCCCCCGGATTTGTGTTCTTATCCATGTTTATTTCATCTTCATCTGAAACGGTGTGCTCTTCACGATACCGAGTACGAGCGACGAAAAACGATAATCATTGCGAGCCGCATCTCGAATAACAGACCGGACGACCGGCATGTCGTAGTAATGTACCGCGCGGCCTAGGGCATAGGTTAGAAGCTTTTCAGTTGCTGTTGTGACGAAGGCGTCCGAACGGCTCACAAGCGCTTGACGAAGCGTGGCCGGCCCATTCAACTTGGTTCCATCCACGAGTTCGCCCGATGCATCAACCGGGGCCTTCCCATCGACGTCTCTCCACTTGCCGGCGAGATCGAAATTCTCCAAGGAGAAGCCGATCGGATCCATGATCTTGTGGCACGAGGCGCAACTCGGATTCGATCGGTGTTCTTCCATCCGTTCACGCATCGACAGAACCTTGCCGTCCGTGCGCTCACTATTTTCTTTTAACGGCGGTACGCTTGCCGGAACCGCCGGCGCCGGGACGCCGAGAACATTTTCCAGAATCCATTTGCCGCGGCTCACAGGCGAAGTCCGGTTCCCGGCGGACGTCACAAGAAGGAAACTTGCTTTGCCCAATAAGCCACGCCGCGGATCATCCTTTTCCAGAGAGACGCGCCGGAACTGACTCCCACGAATGTTCGGCATGCCGTAATGCCGCGCCAGTCGTTCGTCCACAAACGTGTAAGCGGCATTGAGTCAATCCACGATGCTGCGAACGTCGTGCACGATGCTTTCGAACAACAGCTCCGTTTCGCGGCGAATCGACTGTCGCAGATTCTCATCGAAATCATCGGCTTCGGGCTTGGCGTTTTTCAGATCGCGCAGATACAACCACTGCCCGCCGAAGTTCCGGGCCAGCGTTTCGGCGCGCGAATCGGCGAGCATTCTTCGAACCTGGCGCTCGAGTACCGCTGGCTGGCTCAGCTTTCCTTGGCTCGCAACGTCGAGAAGTTCGTCATCGGGAATGCTGCTCCACAAGAAGAACGACAAACGCGATGCCAATTCGAGATCGGTCAAGCGATAGCTGGAACCGGCGCTGATGTTGGCCGGCTCGCGCTCGAAGCGATAAAGGAATCGTGGATCGACAAGTACGCGCGCCAGAGCGTACTGGATTCCGGTGTCAAATGTCCCTTGAACTCGTCCGTTCTGATAAAAACCGAGCAACGTTTCCATCGCGACATCCGACTCCGCTATCGGCTGCCGGAACGCGCGCCGGGCTAACGTCCTCAAGATTTGCTTGGCGCATGGAAGTTCTTCGCTAGCGCTGGCCGGCCGGCATACGAAAATGCGGCGGCGGCTTGCGGTGTCGCCGGGGCCGCTGGCATTGAAGGGCCCCATTATAGAAACGGTAGACACACCGAGGCTGGCTGAGAACACATCATACAAATCGTCGACGCCGCGAACGTTTCGTTTCTTCAGCACGGCTATGCCGACGGATTGCGGCCCGGCTTTCAATGGTAGACGAATATCGCGCGGGCTATTCCGGTCGACCAGATATACGCGCTCTCCATTGACGCTGATTTCGATTTCCTCATCACCACCGACACCAACTTGTGCAACGCCAACACCGCTACGCGCGATCCTGAAGTCGTATTCACCGTCTAACGGGAAAACATGCTCAATCAACATACCGCCGCGTGTTCCAAGCGGCAGTCCCTCGATGTGATCGGCTTGTGTGAGACCACGCGGGATTCGATACGTGACCTTATCCGCGCTGATTTCAGGTTCGCCGATCGCAAGCCGGCTGATCTTTGTGGCAGCCGACACGTAACCTTGAATAAGCAACGGGGAGACGCCCAAAACATCGGCGACATTGTCGAACCCCTCCGCTGAGTCGTCGTGTGGCAAGGGCGTCGTCGCGTCGATCGGCAGCGCTAGCAGATCGCGGATCGCGTTCGTGTATTCCGTGCGGTTCAGGCGATGAAGAGCGGTTGTGCCGGGATTTGGTTTAGTGGCGGCAGCTCGATCGAGCGCAGTTTCGAGATTCGAAACGAACGCGTCAATCACGGCTCTTTCGGGCCGACGAGCGCCGCTCGGCGGCATCATCCCTGTTCGGAGTTTGAGAACGACTTTTTCCCAGGCTTCTGTATTCTCGCCAACGTGGTCGAAGTCCAGTTTGTCGAGCATCAAGTTGGCTGTCTTCGTCCGTTCGTTGTGACAGGTCACGCAATATTGATTGAGGAAGTTGCGGTCCTGTCCGTACAGCGAAACACTAAGACACAAAGACACCAAGGCACAAAGAAGGCCGGCAATCAAAGGTCTTCTTAACGCCGGCTTTCTTTGTGCCTTGGTCTCTTTATGTCTTTGTGTCTTCATTTCGTAGCGGTCAGCTTCTGAAGCAATTCAACCGTACTGGGTTTGCGCTCGGCTCCGACAGAAGCCAGGAAGACACCCTCGGCCCAGGTGACCGGAGTTCGCCCCGTGACATCCTTCACATCTAAACGCGCGCCCTTCTCCACGAGAAATTTGATGATTTCATCGGAGCCCCGATTGGCCGCTCCCATGATTGCCGTGACTCCCATTGAATTTACGGCATTCACGTCGGCGCCGTGTTCCAAACAGATTTGAATCGCTTCCAACAAGGCTTCTTTGGAGACGGTATACGTTTGCGCGACGGTCCAGTTCACGCCGGCAGCGGCCATGAGAGGCGTTGTGCCGGCAAGAGTGGGGATGTTCGGGTCGGCTCCGCGTTCCAACAGAAGACGCATGACCTTCGTATCGCCGGACAATGCAGCTCTCAAGAATGGTGTCTGGCCCGTCATGTCGACCCAGGACACATCTCCCAGCGAATAGAGCCATCGCCGGCCCGGATGATATTCCTTCGTACGCGCGTTTACATTTGCGCTGCGGTCGAGGAGGAGCTTGATGAAATCGAAGACTGGCGCCCGGTCGACTCCTTTGTCGAGTCCATGATCCAAATCCATATTACGGAGATCCACGGCAGCCCATAAAGGCGTGCGGCCCCAGAAATCGCGTGTGTTCGCTTCCGCGCCACGATCCAATAAAAATCGGGCGACATCGAGATGGTCATTGAGGATCGAGATGAGGAGCGGACTGATTTCATTCGGATCCGCGAGCTTCACATCTGCGCCGGCCGCGACTAAGAATCGCGCTTCTTCCAAACCTCCGTCGCGGGCGGCGTACAGCAGCGCGGTTAGCCCTCCATTGATGGCGCCGCGCTGTCCGCGATCCGGTACTCCACCGCGATTGATACCGACGCCTTCCGAGCCGCATCCGGTTCCTTTGCAAGGAAGCCTGAATGCCGGAATAGGCCCAATTCTAGTCCGTGCGTTGAGCGCGGCCCCGTGTTCAATGAGAACCTTCACAGCATCCGGATGATGTTCTCTCACAGCGAGCATCAAAGCCGTTTGTTGGAATTCCGGATCCACCGCATTAACGTTCGCACCACGATTGATAAGTAGCTTCAACGCTTCGGGTGTGCCCGTACGAGCCGCCGTCATCAGAATGGTTTCGCCCGTGGAGTCGACAACGTTGGGATCGGCTCCGGCATCCAGTAGTTTCTTAATAATGGCGGAATTGCCGTTCACAGTAGCCAGATACAGAGGAGTAATGCCATACCGATCGGTGGACTTCGCGTTCGCACCCCCGCGGAGCAAAGTATCAACTTTCTGTAAATCATCAGCCCTTACCGCCCAATGCAGTGGCGTTGTGCCATCTGGGCCGGTGGCTTTGGGGTCCTCTTCAGTCGCGAGAGCGCTTGAAGATAGGAGCATCATCGCCAGGCATATGGGACTGCCGAGTCTTACCAACATCGCCTAACCCTCCGATTTACTTGTGGTTGCTACAAGCGACCTGAATGATATCGCTGACCTCCGGAGGATTTCCAGGACAAAGGCATCTAGAGAGATCAAGTTCCTTTTACATCCTGCCAAGTACAGTGGCAGCCGGCTTGCGAGACATGGGGTGTATGCAGGTCCCTCTTATAACGGAGTCATAAAGATGGAATACCTTTATGTATTGATCGCACTCGCATCGTTTGGATTTGTGTTCTACGGCCTGAAAGCCCTTGGTGGAAACAATCGAAAGAACATCACCCGCCTTCAGCTGTAGTGGACCTGATCTGTCTGTCCACATCGGCACATTCCCATCATGATGACGAGTACTGAAAAAGCAGTAATCCTCGTAGTGGATGACGAACTCCCCATCCGCGAATTAATGAAAGTGTGCCTCGAGATTGAAGGCTTCGATGTGATCACGGCCGACAACGGTCTCGACGGCCTTCAAAGATACAAAGAGAACAAGGACCAGGTTCAGGTCGTGGTGACGGATTTGGAGATGCCCAAGATGAGCGGATCGGACATGATCCACCACATTTGGAACATCAAGCCGGACATGAAAGTGGTCGTCGCCAGCGGCAGTCCTGAATCCACCCAATGCAGGGGGACGTCTTGTTTGCAGAAGCCGTACAGTCCGCGTGAACTAACTCAAGCCGTGCGCCTCCTGCTTTAATAAATTCCAGGACGGTTGCGTCGTTTCCCTAATTCTGTACTTCGGAATTAGGGAAACGACGCAACCGTCCTGGAATTAAAACTCCAGCCTCACCTGGCCTGCGAGTGTTCGGTTGCCGGTTTTTGTAGTGATCTGACCAAACGTACCGGAGTTGATGTTCAAATTTGGATTCCCAGGCGTCGGGTGATTCAAGACATTCTTGGCATCGATCCGGATTGCCACGCTTCTTGATTCTCCAATCCGCACCTTCTTCTGCAGATTGGCATCGAAGTTCCAAGTCCCCGGTCCGTAGATGGGGTAAAGTCCGAGCGAGCCCAACTGGCCGGGCGCCGCATTCTGCAGGATGATGTTCTGGCCTGCAAGATCGGTCGCGATGGCGGTGTTGGAGCAGAACTGCGCAAGGACGGCCGGAACTTTGGTGCAAGAAGGATCGGTCAGTCGGTAGAACGTCTGGGAGAAGTAATTTCCAAAGGGATTGGTTGGAGTGGCGTTCCACGTGACCTTCCCCTCCCGCGGGAATGCTCCGACAATATCCGGCGTTCCATTTCGATTGATTGTGGTGGTAGCGCCAACGTTCAAGGGCGCTCCCGTAGATAAATCGAATATCGAACCGAGTTGCCAGCCGCCGATGATACGCCCCACGACATTGCCCGCATTGGAAGCGATCAACTTGCCGGGACCAAACGGCAGTTCGAACGTGGCGTAACCCCGGAAATTATGCGTCCGGTGAAAATTCATCACGGAATAGTCAGCGTGCCTGTTGAGGAAATCCCGATAGGCTTCCGTCGTGCCGCCGCCATCCCCTGTGGGTGGTGCCACTCCAGTGGCGCGGCTCCACGTCCATGTCGCCTGATAAGTTATTCCGTGCTTCGGCCGCATGGTCAATTGGGTTTCCATTGAATGGTAAGTCGAGGTGTCGGAGTTGTTGCGCATCTCCATACCGGCGAACTGTGGATTCGCCACGATGAAGTTTTCATTGAACAGCCCGCTGGACCGCAACGTCCCACCCAGGCTCGTCACGCCTGCTGGAACGGTAACGCCGATATTTGCCGTGTTCAGCGTATTCGCCACAGCGCGGAAATTGCCGTTGGCGATATCCGCTCGGAACGACGCATGCCGACGCAGGGCTTCGGAGCCTGTGACGTCGCGGCCGACGACGCCGATTCCTGTTCCGAAGTTCAGACCGTTCAGCATTTGATCAAACATTGCGGCGTTGCCGCCCGCTCGTGTGATGGTCAGGGCTTGCAGCAACCCGTTGTACTGAAAGTCCGGCTCATTGTAGTTGATCGACGAGTGAAGCTTCACACCGCGGGTGCCGACATACTTGATATCGAGAATCATGTTGGAAGGCAGCGCTCGGGTCACGCCGAGCGTGAAGGTTTGCACGTAAGGCGCGACATAGTCGGGAGAATAAAACGCCTGCCCCAGCGTCCGCTCGTAGAGAGGAACGGTTACAACGTCAGGAATGCTGGACGGGTATGCCAGTGGAAAGGAGACACTCGTCAGATCCCGATAGGTGGAACCGCCTGAGTCTTGGGCTTGGTATTCGAGACCCGGCAGGCGTCCGGAGTCGGCATCGATCCACGAAAGACTGTTGCCCGGCAGCAGATACGCCATCTGATAACCGCCGCGGATCGTGGTCTTATCCTTTCCCCAAAAATGCGGCGACCACGCAAAACCGATCGCGGGAGCAAAGTTGTTGTGGTCGGCAGGCCAGATCCCCAAGTCTGGGTATTTGGAATCCGTGCCGATCAGAACGACCTTGGTCGGATCTGCTTTTACCTGACCGCCATTGTGGTATGCCTCATTGAAGTTGCGTCCGGAGATGCCGAAGTAACCGGCATTGCCGTCCATCGGACCTCGTGTCCAGAAATGACCAGTTGCACTCCGGAAGTCCGGCACCTTAAAGAGATCCCAGCGCAGCCCCAGATTCAGCGTGAAATTCGGCCGAACTCTCCAATCGTCCTTGAAAAACCAGTTGAACTCATTCTGGTGGTTCTCGCGGATCTTTCCTCGGGTTCCTTCCGGCTGACCAGCATGATGGTACGACGTTTTGTAGTCGAGGAACTGCGTGTCTGTGGGTTCCCAGGTTTCGAATCGCTGCGACGTGCTTGCAACTGATCCCGAGAGGAACAATAACAAGTTTTGCGCCAGCGTAATGTTGTTCGTTAACAAGTTCGGTACCCGGTCAATGCCGCTCACCGCGACATTGCCGGCGCCCCCGGTAACCGTCGGGATGAGGCCAAAATTCGGAGTTGTGACGGGCGTTGGCTGATATCCGGCGGTGTAGGCGTAGCGGAATTCAATTCCTCCTTTGAACGCGTGGGAGCCGTGCGTCCAGCTCAACGTGTCGGAATAAGTTGTCAACGGGCTGGTGTTTCCGAAATCGCCGCTGGACCCGACTACATGATTCGCGAACATCGTCGGACGCACATACACGGGATATCCATTGATCACCGGCAGGAAGTTTATAGCTTTGTCTTTGACTCCCGGTGTTTCAATGGCCGAAGTCCATTCCAACGAAGTCGCGCGGTAGCCATAACGAGCCTCATTCAGAAGATTCGGCGTGAGCGTCGAAATGAAATTCAATGTCCGCACTCGCGGATTCTCTCGGATCTCTCCGGGAAATCCTGTCGGCCAGGGAGCCAGATCGTTGTTATCGCTGTAGTGACTTTCGCGAACCCACGTTCCGCTCAATCGATGCTTTTGGCTGAAATTGTGATCGATCTTGATATTGATCTGCTTGCGGTTGTAGGCATCGATATTTTCTCCGGTTCCTCCGGGGGAAACTCCGGTGGTGCGGCGGACCCACCGAATCACGCCTGTATTCAAACCATCGACAGACACGCCTCCGATCGTGCTAGCCCCGTCGTAGGCATTAGGTAGCGGCATTACATTGATGAGTTTCGTGATGTATCCCGTCGGGTCTATGCCCTTGCGGAATGGATCTCCCGGATTGAGGGCATCGCCGAATACGCTGAAACTTTGCGGCGGGCCCAGTTTTGGGTTACCCAATTTGTCCACCACGGGTACAGTGAGCGTCGCACCTGCACCGGTCGGTGTGACGTCGGCGTTGCCATTGTTCACGCCGGGATAGAATCGGAAGATGCCTTGCCGCGCCAACGGCGTCAAGACCAGCGAGTCGGTGCTTTGTTTCTGAAGCTGGTCTTGCCGATCGTACAGTGCAAAGAAGAATGTCTTGCTCTTGAAAATCGGTCCGCCGAGGCTCGCCGTCGACTGATGCCGGTTGTACCAGATCGGCTTATTGCCTAACCGGTTGTCATTCCACGTGGCCGCGTTGAGTGCCGAATTCCGGATGTTCCATGTCGCCGCGCCGCGGAACTGATTCGTTCCACTTCTGGCGCGCATCTGGATTTGCGCCGCGCCGCGGCCTTCCACGTCAACAGGCGCGACGTTCCCGCGCAATTCGTCCACCAGGTCGGGAGTAACGAAGAAGGTTGGTTTCAGGCCTTGGTTGTGTCTGCCCGTATTCATCGGT
>JACXTT010010287.1_pt1 | contig 12638 bp, 12 predicted proteins | sample 9270951 | NCBI WGS metagenome assembly JACXTT01 (sample SAMN15532306, study PRJNA645909) | rock metagenome | isolation source: weathered quartz diorite | place: Puerto Rico | collected 2017-06-21 | reverse complement strand
CGCTCGTTGCTGTTCTTTACCCCCTTCTTTACGTTTTGCGCCACCGACTTATGCCGGAAAGCCAAACGCTATAAAGACAAATTGCCCGGAACAAATCCGAGCAAATTCTTTAAAGATTTTACGTATTTTCTGTTAGGTGATAAATAAAGCTTATAAAACCGTCTGATTGGCATTCAATCTACTTAATCTTCGTACTTCTTAAATATAACCGAAGCGTTATGGCCGCCAAAGCCAAATCCGTTGCTTTGTGCTATCCTAACTACTCTTTTCTGTGCAACGTTGAAGGTAAAGTTAATTTTCGGATCAAAAGCCGGATCGTCAGTAAAGTGATTGATCGTTGGTGGGATCGTATCGTTTTTAACGGCCAAAATAGCGGCTATAGCCTCAACAGCACCGGCGGCGCCAAGCAAATGGCCCGTCATTGATTTTGTAGAGCTGATATTTATGCGGTAAATATCTTCTCCAAAAGTATCTTGTATTGCTTTAACTTCCTGCGGATCACCAATTGGGGTCGATGTTCCGTGAACGTTTACATAGTCAATATCGGCAGGTGTTAAGCCTGCATCTTCCAAAGCAGCCTTCATCACCAATGCAGCGCCTAAGCCTTCGGGGTGCGGAGCTGTCATGTGATAAGCATCGGCACTCATGCCGCCGCCTATCATTTCAGCATAGATCTTTGCACCACGCGCTTTGGCATGCTCCAGTTCTTCCAAAATGATCGTTCCTGCACCTTCGCCGGCAACAAAACCATCGCGGTCAAGGTCGAACGGACGTGAGGCAGTAGCCGGATCGTCATTACGGGTTGAAAGGGCGTGCATCGCGTTAAAGCCACCTATACCTGCTTCGTTAATGATAGCTTCAGAACCTCCGGTTATGAACATGTTAGCTTTACCCAAACGGATATAGTTAAATGAATCGATAAGCGAATTATTGGATGAAGCACAGGCAGAAACTGTGGTAAAGTTAGGTCCTCTTAAACCATATTTAATTGAGATATGGCCCGGGGCGATATCTGCTATCATTTTAGGAATAAAGAATGGATTAAAACGCGGCGTACCGTCACCTTTGGCAAAAGCAACTACCTCGTCTAAAAATGTTTTTAAACCACCGATACCTGATCCCCATATCACACCGATACGGTTGGTATCAAGCTTTGAAAAGTCTAATCCTGCATCGTTTACGGCTTCCTCTGTAGAGTATAATGCGTATTGAACAAAGGGATCTAGTTTGCGGGCATCTTTGCGGCCCAGGAATGCGTCGGCATCAAAATTCTTTACCTCGCAGGCAAACTTGGTTTTGAAATTTGTAGTATCAAAACTCTTAATCAAGGCTGCGCCACTCACTCCATTGATCAAAGAGTTCCAATATTCAGGAACGCTGTTGCCAATTGGAGTAAGTGCTCCAAGCCCGGTTACTACAACTCTTTTAAACTCCATTTAGTAAGGTTAGGGAGCTTATTTAACGTTTTTTTCAAGGTAAGCGATAGCCTGGCCTACAGTACCTATAGTTTCAGCCTGATCGTCAGGAATAGCCACGTTAAATTCTTTTTCAAACTCCATGATTAGTTCCACGGTGTCTAACGAGTCAGCACCAAGATCGTTGGTGAAGCTAGCTTCAGGTGTTACTTCACTTTCGTCAACACCTAATTTTTCTACGATAATAGCTTTTACTCTTGAAGCGATATCAGACATACTTTTAATGGTTTAATGATTAATAAAATTCAGTGCAAAGAAAAATAAAATCTATCAAATAACAAATCTAAAAACTTTTGGCATTCACAAGTAACAAAATTTTAGCACGAGAGTTTCTATTTTGTATTTTTGAGCCGGGCAAAATTAGTGATTTTGAACAGGAAAACGTTAAAGTTTGAGATCGATTTAGATTTTGTGTTGATCGCCATCACCACATCACTGAAAGATTACCGTATCTGCCATCATATAAACAAGCATTTAAGATTTGGTTTTACCCGCAGTGCCGACCTGGAAGTAGATCTGCTGCCCGGATCGGAACCGGTTTATTTTTCCATGTTCCAGTATTATTGGGAAGCCAGCGAAACGGATTTTTATTTCCTGGCTAATAAAGGGTCGGATGGTTACCTTGTGCCCGAAATGCGCAAGGCCGATTATTTTCTGATGATCAGGAATTACATCGATGATGTCGACCTGGAACAACTGATTACAGGGCTTAATCGCATACCCGAAATAGTGGCGGCAGTAAAGATTGATCCAAAAAAAATTAAATCACGCGAAAATCTTTTATTTTAGCGCCGATTTTAAGAAGTGTATGTGCTACACTAATTTAGACACCAAATAAGAAAACAGCCAGTTTAACCCTGATAAATATGAAATTATCTTACAACCGTACTAAAATTGTTGCCACAATGGGTCCGGCATCAACCAATAAGGACATCTTGTTGTCAATGATCAAGGCAGGTGTCAATGTATGCCGCTTGAACTTTTCGCACGGAAGACCTTCTGACCATCAGAAAACTATCGATACCATTCGTGAAATAAACGAGCAATACAAAGTAAACGTGGGTATCCTTGCCGACTTGCAGGGCCCTAAAATCCGTATCGGGCTGGTGAAAGACGGTGGTATTCACCTGGTAAATGGTTCGCAGATACATATCACTACGCATGAATGCGTGGGTGACGACAACCGTATTTATATAACTTATGAAACCTTCCCACAGGATGTAAAGCCAAACGAGATCATTTTGTTGGATGATGGTAAGATCCAGATGCGCGTGATTGAAACGAACCGTAAAGATTCTGTACTTTGCGAAGTAGTTCACGGTGGTATCCTGACATCACGCAAAGGCGTAAACCTGCCCAACACCAAGGTATCTATCCCAAGTTTAACTGAAGAAGATTTGGTAAACCTTGAATTCGCGCTGCAGAATGATGTGGAATGGATCGGTCTTTCATTTGTTCGTACCGGTGAGGATATTGTAGAGCTTAAACGCATCATTGCACGTAGCGGAAAAGCTGCCCGCGTAATTGCCAAAGTTGAAAAACCTGAAGCTATAGAAAATATCGACGCTATTGTAGCCGCAACCGACGGCGTGATGGTTGCCCGTGGTGACCTGGGTGTTGAAATGCCATTAGAAGAAGTGCCATTGCTGCAAAAAATGATTATCCGCAAATGCCGCGAGGCTTCGAAACCGGTTATCGTGGCTACCCAGATGCTGGAATCGATGATCACTACCCCACGCCCAACCCGTGCTGAAGTGAACGACGTTGCCAACTCAGTTCTGGATGGCGCTGATGCAGTGATGTTAAGCGGCGAAACCTCAGTTGGAGAGTTTCCGTTGATCGTTATCGAAACGATGGCTAAAATTGTACGTAACGTTGAAGAATTGGGCTATCCATTTAATACTACGCTGGTGCCTGAAATTCCGCATAATCCGGCTAACTACCTGAGCGATGCACTATGCGGATCGGCAGTTTACCTGGCTGAGCATACCAACGCGGTAGGTATAATATCGATGACGGTTTCAGGATACACCGCATTCGAAATATCAAGTCACCGACCAAAAGCAGGCACTTTTATATTTACATCGAACAAGACCTTATTGAAGGCTTTAAGCCTGGTTTGGGGTGTACGAGCTTTCTATTATGATAAACTGGAAAGTACCGATCAGACCATTGCTGATGTAAACGAGATCCTAAAATCAGAGAATCTGATCGAGGTAGGTGATGTGGTGATCAACACAGCATCAGTGCCCATTACCAAGCAGGGTAAAACTAACATGTTGAAGGTGAGCGTCGTAGAATAGCTTGCAATTCTCAGTTTGCAGTTGGCAATATAGAAGTCTGCAATAAGATAATTTTCAGTTAGCAGTATGCGGTTCCACTGCATACTGCTAACTGAAAACTGCCAACTCAATAGACCGCCGCTTCACAAATTTTCAGGAATAACTTGTCAAGATTGACAAAGTAATAATCCCAATAAATTTCAATCACTTTCCTCATCTCAGTAAGTTTTGGTATCCGTTATAAGAACCACAAACGATATCCAGGTTTAATTATTACTTAAATTTTAAAGAAAAAATAGCACTGGTTTGCTCATTTGCCCTTTGCTAAAAAAATTCGTATCTTTAAAAAATCTGCCACTCCATTATTAAACGAAAAACATAACAAAATTAACTGAAAAAACTTCGATTTTTTTTCATTTTTTAGTTTTCCACAGCTACAATAAGCTACAAATCAAATATTTATAGCGACGTATTAATGATAATCGGGCTCCACCCAACACCGTGTGGAAAACTCCAAATTGAATCGGATTATATTGAACAATAAATTTGATTAAAAACCCCTAAGGATTTTTTAACACTGTAATAACTTATTAGATACATAGATATGGGCAAAAACATTTCAAAAAAAGCAACCGCTTCAAGCGGTAAAGGCGGGTTAAAGGTCGAGAGATACTTTACCAAAGAAGGAAAGAACGTGTATGACCTGTTCAAGTACGAGAAACGCTCATCAGTGATACGCAATCCCTCGGGCGACGCTGTATTTGAAATGAACGATGTTGAAGTACCGGCTGCATGGTCGCAGGTAGCAACCGACATCCTTGCGCAGAAATATTTCCGCAAGGCAATGGTACCTCAACCAGATGGCACGACAGGTTCCGAAAAAAGCATTAAGCAGGTTGCCCACCGTATGGCTAATTGCTGGAAAGACTGGGGAATGCGTTATGGCTATTTCGCATCAAAACAAGATGCCGAAGTATTCTATGATGAAATCGTATATACTATCGTTGGTCAGCTGGCTGCACCAAACTCACCGCAGTGGTTCAATACCGGTTTGCATACCTCTTATGGCATCACTGGTAAACCACAGGGGCACTACTATGTAGACCCGATCACTGAAGTGTTAAGCAAATCAACATCGGCTTACGAGCGCCCTCAGCCTCATGCCTGCTTCATCCTTTCTGTTGAGGATGACCTGGTAAACGAAGGCGGCATCATGGACCTTTGGGTTCGTGAAGCGCGTATTTTTAAATATGGCTCTGGTGTAGGTACGAATTTTTCTAAAATTCGTGGCGAAAACGAAAAACTTTCAGGCGGTGGTTATTCATCAGGTCTGATGTCATTCCTGAAAATAGGCGACCGTGCTGCAGGAGCTATCAAATCAGGTGGTACTACTCGTAGGGCTGCTAAAATGGTTTGCCTTGACCTGGATCACCCGGAAATTGAGAACTTCGTAAACTGGAAGGTAGAAGAAGAAAAGAAAGTAGCTGCCTTAATAGCTGCAGGCTACTCTTCAGACTATGAAGGCGAAGCTTACCGCACAGTATCGGGTCAAAACTCTAATAACTCCGTGCGTGTACCAAATGAGTTCTTCTATGCTTTACAAGAAGGCAGAGACTGGGAACTGAAGGGCCGTATGAATGGCAAAACTGTAAAAACCATTTCTTCTCAGAAATTATGGGACGATATATCATTTGCTGCATGGGCTTGCGCCGATCCAGGTATACAATATGACAGCACCATCAACGAATGGCATACTTGTCCTGAAGGTGGCCGCATCAATGCATCAAACCCATGCTCTGAGTACATGTTCCTGGATAACACTGCATGTAACCTTGCATCTATTAACCTGGCACACTACTTTGACGAAAAGACCCGTGTATTTGATGTAAAAGGCTTTGAGCACTCATGCCGTATCTGGACCATCGTATTGGAAATATCTGTATTGATGGCTCAGTTCCCTTCAAAAGAAGTGGCTCAGCTTTCATACGACTATCGTACCCTTGGTTTAGGTTATGCCAATTTAGGCTCTGCACTAATGGTAAACGGCATTCCTTACGATAGCGACAAAGCACGTGCTATCGGCGGCGCTATAACCGCTATCATGACGGGTACCGCTTACGCTACTTCAGCTGAAATGGCCCGCGAATTAGGTACTTTCAGCCGTTACGAAGAAAATAAGAAACATATGTTGCGTGTGATGCGCAATCACCGCTATGCGGCATATAACTCCCCTGAAAATTACGAAGGCCTGGATATCCTGCCTCCGGGAATTGATCAGAAACAATGCCCCGACTATCTTCTTTCGGCTGCATGCAATGCATGGGACAAAGCGGTTGAAATGGGTGAGCAATATGGCTACCGTAACGCACAAACCACCGTTATCGCTCCAACCGGAACTATCGGTTTAGTAATGGATTGCGATACTACCGGTATCGAGCCAGATTTTGCCCTGGTAAAATTCAAAAAATTATCAGGCGGCGGTTACTTCAAAATCATCAACCAGGCTGTACCTGAAGCACTAAGGAACTTAGGTTACCAGGAACACGAAATCACTGCTATTGTTAATTATGCCAAGGGAAGTGCAAGTTTGGAAGGTGCTCCGCATATCAATCCTGATAGCTTAAAATCAAAAGGCCTTACCAATGCTGAATTAGAAAAACTGGATAAAGCGGTTGTATCTGCATTTGAGATCAGTTTTGCATTCAACGTATGGACCTTAGGCGAAGATGCTTTAAAACGTCTTGGATTCACTGCTGAGCAATATAATGCGCCAGGCTTCGACTTGCTGCGCGGCTTGGGCTTCACCAGAAAACAAATAGCTGAAGCAAACGAATATGTATGCGGTACCATGACTATCGAAGGCGCTCCATATTTAAAGGCAGAGCACTATCCGATATTCGATTGCGCTAACAAATGCGGTGCTAAAGGCGAGCGTTATATCCATGCTCACGGCCACATCAAAATGATGTCTGCTGCGCAGCCATTCTTGTCGGGCGCTATTTCAAAAACCATCAACCTGCCAAACGAGGCTAAAGTTGAAGAAATAAAAGACTGCTACGAGCTTTCATGGAAATTAGGTTTGAAGGCCAATGCGCTTTACCGTGACGGTTGCAAACTATCTCAGCCATTATCAACCAAATCTGACAAGAAAGAGGAAGCTGACGAAAAACTGGATAGCGTAGAAGAAGTATTAGGCGAAGCTGCTAACGTTAAACTTAGCGATCTTACTCCTGACCAGGTATTAGAAGCGGCTGTGGCTATTATGGAGAAATCCAAAGATACCCACTTCATGCGTCAGCTATCCCGTGTGGTTCAAAAGAAAAGCCTGCCATACAAACGCCGTGGCTATACCCAGAAAGCGAGCATTGATGGTCAAACCGTATTCGTTCGCACAGGTGAGTATGAAGACGGAACATTAGGCGAGATCTTCGTGGATATGCACAAAGAAGGTGCAACCTTCCGTTCATTAATGAACTGTTTTGCTATCGCGGTTTCAGTAGGTTTACAATATGGTGTGCCACTGGAAGAGTATGTAGAGAAATTCACCTTCACCCGCTTTGAACCTGCAGGTATGGTGATCGGCCACGCCAACATTAAGAGCGCCACCTCAATTATCGATTATATCTTCAGGATGCTGGGTTACGAGTACTTAGACCGCAGCGACCTGGTGCATGTAATAACCGAGCAAAAAGGTGTGGTAGGCAACCCGCAGATGGAAGATGAAGACATCAACCCTGATACTACCAACGTTTACGAGCCATCACCTGCAAAAGTATCTTCGGATGCTACAGGCAGCAAAAAACAGGGCCTCAGTCTTGATTTAAGCATGGGTGTGCAAAGCGATGCACCGGCATGTAACGTTTGCGGCCACACCACTGTACGTTCAGGCACTTGCTACAAATGTCTGAACTGCGGAAACTCAATGGGTTGCTCGTAATAGCTGAAAAGGCAGCGTGAAAGCGTAAAGAAACAAGCTATTCATAAAATTGGCTGTTTAGCTCAGTTTTATAATGGTTAATGTGTGTGAAGCCCCGGTCTTGTGATCGGGTTTTTTTTATTTAGCCAATCTCACCATTTTAAATTACCTCAGCTTATTGGGAAATATATTCTCTAACTTAGAGTACAAGAAATCACGCACCTAAAAATTATTTAAACCATGAAAAAACTAGCACTGTTATTTACTTTATTAATTGCTTTTGTGGGCGCCAATGCGCAAACCAAAGAGCAGATGATTGCCGACTGGCAACGCGCTAAAAATTACACCAAAGCCTATCTTGATGCTATGCCTGAAGATGGTTACGCTTTTAAACCAACCCCTGAAATGCGTTCTTTTGCGGGCCAGATGCTGCACCTTGCTGATGGAAATTATTTCCTGGTAGGTGCCGCGGCCGGAAAGCCTGGACCACTTGGCAAACAATCAGCTGAAAAAACTATAGCCCAAACCAAAGAGGCGACTACAAAAGCTGCAATGGATAGTTATGATTATGTGATAAGTGCATTGCAGAATGCCACGCCAGCTCAATTGCAGGAAATGGTAAAGGTAGGTGGCAGGGATATCACTAAGCAGGTTGCCTTTAATAAAGCGTTTGAGCACCAAACACATCATCGCGGACAGACAACCGTTTACCTTCGTTTAAAAGGTGTAACGCCACCGGGGGAAATGCTATTCTAAACAAGCACTCCGTAAAAGAATAAAGGGCGGGTGTCATCAGATGCCTGCCTTTTTTGTTGCCCCAAATAATGAAATAAGGCTGTTAGCTAATAAAATATATTCCGGCTAACCTGCTCCTATTCATTATTTAAAGTGTACCTTTCGTAAAATCGATAACATAGTCGCAAAGGTCTGCTCTATTCTTCTACTGCAAATCCTTTCTCCATCTTCTAATTCGGCTGTTTTAAGATTTAACCCGATCAACATTAAACGGGCATCCTGATAAAAACTTTTAAACAATACTACCATGAGCAAAGACAGACAAATGATGAAAGATAAAAAGAAACCGGCTAATCCGCTTGGCAAAAAAGCGCCTTCGGATTACCAGGCTGGTAAGTCCTCGGTATCTAAAATAGACCTCAACCCGGTTAAGAAAAAATGAGCAATAGAACAATAGAATCTCAGGCAAAGGAGTATGTATATGATTTGAAAAATTGCGCAAGCGAATTTGGTTTTAACAACCAGGAAAGCTGGCAATTTACTTTAGTTACCGATCTGGAAAAGATGAAAATTGAGAAAGAATATTATCCTACCGTATCAGCCCGTCCGGAACAAGAAGGACTGTTTGAGTTTTTAAGATTGGTTAAGGGCAAACTGCTTCTTCCATTAAATAAGCAGGAATATGGATTTGATGCCGATTCAAGCGGTCATAAAAATCTAAGGCATCTGATAGCTTTTAACCCTAAAATGCGCCGCTAATACAATGCAGCAAAAAGAAAAAGGCAGATATTGAAGAAATACCTGCCTTTTTTATGCTGTCTAAATTCTATTATTCGTGTGCCATTGGCTCATCCACATCAGTGAGATTACTTAAGCCGCCATCTTTAAATACATGCTCCGGCTTATCAGTAAACGGAGATGTTTTGGTAAACACACCCAGGAAGAACACGACGCCACCCATCAATAATTGTGGCCAGAATACGCGATCTGCGAAGCCGTATACCCAGGGTGATGCCAGCAGGAATGATCCACCTACTACATCGATAAAGCAGTGCATAGGAACAGGGAACACATTCATGAACCCAAACTTATGTTTGCTAAAAATAGCCATGATCAATTGCAGCCATCCAAAAACCAGTGGTAAAAAGAATGACGCGCCGCCTACATGAGAAAATCCAAAAAGCCATGGAGAAGACATCAGGACTAAAGCCATCACCCAATTTAAAAATCCGTAAGTTGATGTTGATACAAAAGGTTTCATTTCTTAAATGTGTTAACAGCGCAAAATTAATGTTTATTCTAAAGTTTACAACTCAAACTTTAATGCTTTTAAAATAAAAAGGCTATATCCAAAAATATAGCCTCTATTTTATGCCAAATTGTGCCATTTCTTAAAATGCAGATGCTTTTTTCTTAACTATAAATGAAGCTATAAAACAGAAAAGCCCTAGTATTATACCAAAGCCTATCCCAAACAAAGGTCCCATGATAAGCATCGCAAGCCGCGGGTGAGCTGGTAGTAAAGGGTGATCTTCCGACATTTTAGCAATACTTGGGTGATTAGCAATAAACGTGCTGTAAAATAGCACGTGCGCTGTAGTTATCCAGATACAATTTACAAGGCTCACACAAAAGCCGTGTAAAAAATGCCTTCTGCCAACCACTTTGGCAATAATGTATGCACAGAAAATAAAGATAGCCAGCCAGAAAACAGGCTCCACTTTTTCAGGGATCAGGGATATGGTGGCAATGGCCATAATCAATCCGAATACAGACAATTGAAAAATAATTTTCCAGTTCATTTGGTAAGGGGTTTAGTGAAAGGATTTCAGTTTATTTAATCAATAATTTATGAATGGTTTATTAAATATAAATAAAACCTTTCGTAAAAAGTCAAAAATTACGGGTACGACAGAAGGCTTATTGCTGGTTATGACTTGCCTGTGCCTTCAGAGCTGCATCTTTAGTTTGAATGACCACAACTCCATTCAAAGCTTTTTTGCCGTAAATACCGGCATAAACTTCTTTTGCGGGTTGTTGTTTAAGCACTCTGATCGAGGCGATATTATTCGGATTCAGACCATTCAAATTAGACACCGCTTTTCCGTCTACCACATAAAGGGGATCCATGTTCGTTTCCAGACCAATTAAGACAGTTCCCTTGTTCTGAATGGTATCCTTTGGTACAACATAGGTTACCTTATCAGGAATAACCACTTTGGTTTTTTCTGTTACGACTTCTGACGTAGTATCAGGCGCAGGCTCTTTAGAAATATTAAAACTTATGGGTATCGTATATCTCACCCTTACTTTATTGCCATTCTGATATCCTGGCTCCCATTTTGGCGAAAGCTTCAGCACTCTTATCACTTCTTTTGCGGCCCCGCAGCCAAGGTCCTTTACCACTTTGATATCCGAAAGTGATCCATCAGTTTCCACTGTCATCGAGATCAGCTCCTTACCCTGCACGTCTTTGTTCAGCATAGCTTCAGGGTACTGAATATTTTTGCTCAGAAAGCGATAAAATGCTGGCATTCCGCCTTTAAACTGCGGCTCTTCTTCCACAGTAATAAAGACAGGTTCTTCATTACGCTTAATAGCTGCGGGTTTAGCTGAGGGTGCTGCCCCAAGGTCATTCAATGTATAGGTTGATTCTTTTACGACGGGTTTTTCAGCGTTGCTATGATAAACAACATGGTTCGCATGTTTCTTAACCGTGGTTGTTGCTGGCGTAAATGAAACAACAGTTTTTGCAAACAGGTGCTCAGTTTTATTTTTAATCGTTTCTGCTACATTGGTTTTCCCGATTGTCACCGAAGCCAGGATCATCATCAGCATAAACAAAGGTGCAGATAAGCCATATTTCAGGAGGGCGGTATATTTCGACCGGTTTTTTTGAAGCATAATGATACGCTGCCGCAACAAGCTGTGGTTAAAGAAAGGCGTTACCAACTGGTGCGGTGTTTTTAGCGTCTGGCTCAATAGCAACATAGCATATTCAGCTTTATCGATTCCGTTCTCCAAAGCATGCCTATCGGCAATATACTCGTGGATATGTTTGATCTCCAAACGATATAGGTACACTACCGGGTTAAACCAGTTAATGATAGCAACGGCTTCTATCAACAACACATCAACGGTATGCCATTGATTAGCGTGCGCCTGTTCATGGGCCGTTATGATTTCCAGATTGTCAAGGTTCCCCCCAAGCTTGATGTTTCTGAAAAATGAAAATGCACCCGCTGATTCTTCAGGTCTGTCAATAATTTTCTTAAGGGATATTAATTGCCAAACAAACCTGGTGATTAATATGGCTGCACCTACAGTATAAATAACAACCAATAGCTGGCCGATGGTGAGGTGGTGTTCTTCGATGTTTTTAAAACGGTAAACCAATATAGGTTTGGCATAAGTATATAGCGTATGCTGTACCTTTTGTGTAATGAATAAGTTCTTTACCCAATCAGAATGGATTACGGGGATAAAAAACGAGAAAATTGCTGTTGAAACTAAGTAAAGGCGATTCAGGTGGAAAAAAGTTTCCCTGCGTAGTAACAGATAATAAAAACTGTAGGATAATACCAGGTAAAGGTTTACCAGCAGTAGATATTGCCACCAGCTCATAGTTTCATTTTTCTTTGAGTTTCTCGATCAGTTTCATGATCTCGTCAGCTTCTTTGAGGTCGATTTTTTCCTTCTTCACAAAAAAGGAAAACATGTGTTTTACCGAATTGTCAAAATACCCGCTTAATAGTTTTTCGGTAGCGAAACTCTGGTATTGCTCTTTGCTGATGATAGGGAAATATTCATGACTCTTGCCAAAAGCGGTATGATCAACAAAACCTTTAGCCTCAAGAATGCGGATGAACGTGGATACCGTATTATAGGCCGGTTTAGGCTCAGGCAGGGTATCGATCACATCCTTTACAAAACCTTTCTTAAGTTGCCAAAGCACCTGCATAATCTGTTCTTCCGCACGAGTTAATTCTTTAATTTCCATGATGTTACAAATTTGTTTACCATTTATTAAGGCGGCTAGGTACAGTTGGTTATACTAAAGATATAAAACTTAAGTATGATATGCAACTAAGCGCTTAGTTTTTTGCAAAATAAAAGAGGCCGTCTCATAAGTAAATTATGAGGCGGTTTTTTTTGTGTAGGCGGGATAGATTTTGTAAATTAAAGGCATGGGGACAAGGTCAAATAAGGTAGTATTCAAGCCGTACATCC
>JACXTT010010286.1_pt1 | contig 12639 bp, 6 predicted proteins | sample 9270951 | NCBI WGS metagenome assembly JACXTT01 (sample SAMN15532306, study PRJNA645909) | rock metagenome | isolation source: weathered quartz diorite | place: Puerto Rico | collected 2017-06-21 | reverse complement strand
CTCTGAGCGGCGCTCATCGTGACGATACACGTGCTGGCGGTGCCGGAGCACGCGCCGCTCCAGCCGGTGAAGGAGGACCCAGCGGCCGGCGCAGCGGTCAAGGTGACGGCGGTGCCGGTCGTGAACGCGGTCGAGCAGGCTGTGCCGCAGGAGATGCCAGCAGGTGCGCTAGTGACGGTACCACTGCCGGCGCCCGACTTGGTCACGGTGAGCGCGAAGGACGACTGCATGAAGGTAGCGGTGACGTTCTGGGCCGTGCTCATCGTGACGGTACAGGTGCTGGTGGTGCCGGTGCAGCCGCCGCCCCAACCCGTGAAGGTCGAGCCGGCCGCCGGGGTGGCGGTCAACGTGACTGCGGTGCCGCTGGTGAACGATGCAGAGCAGGTGGCGCCGCAGGAAATGCCGGCAGGCGCGCTGGTGACGGTGCCGGAGCCGGCGCCAGCGGTCGTCAACGAGAGCGTGAACGACGGGAGCGCGAACGTCGCGGTAACGCTCTGGGCCGCGCTCATCACGACAGTGCAGGTGCTGGCGGTGCCGGAGCACGCGCCGCTCCAACCGGCGAAGGTGGAGCCGGCCGCCGGTGCGGCGGTCAAGGTGACCGCAGTGCCGCTGGTGAACGCAGCGGAGCAGGTGGCGCCGCAGGAAATGCCGGCGGGTGCGCTGGTGACAGTGCCGGAGCCGGCGCCGGCAGTGGTCAGCGAGAGCGTGAACGACGGGAGCGCGAAGGTGGCGGTGACGCCCTGGGCCGCGCTCATCGTGACGGTGCAGGTGTTGGCGGTGCCGGAGCAGGCGCCGCTCCAGCCGGTGAAGGTGGACCCGGCGGCCGGCGCGGCGGTCAGCGTGACCGCAGTGCCGCTGGCGAATGTAGCGGAGCAGGTGGCGCCGCAGGCGATGCCGGCAGGCGCGCTGGTGACAGTGCCGGAGCCGGCGCCAGCAGTGGTCAGCGAGAGCGTGAACGACGGAAGCGCGAACGTCGCGGTGACGCCCTGGGCCGCGCTCATCGTGACGGTACAGGTGCTGGTGGTGCCGGAGCACGCGCCGCTCCAGCCGGTGAAGGAGGACCCAGCGGCCGGCGCGGCGGTCAGCGTGACCGCAGTGCCGCTGGCGAATGTAGCGGAACAGGTGGCGCCGCAGGAGATACCGGCGGGCGCGCTGGTGACAGTGCCGGAGCCGGCACCGGCAGTGGTCAGCGAGAGCGTGAACGACGGGAGCGCGAAGGTGGCGGTGACGCTCTGGGCTGCGCTCATCGTGACGGTGCAGGTGCTGGCGGTGCCGGAGCAGCCGCCGCTCCAACCGGTGAAGGAAGAGCCAGCGGCCGGCGCGGCGGTCAAGGTGACGACGGTGCCAATCGTGAACGCGGTCGAGCAGGTTGTGCCGCAGGAGATGCCGGCAGGCGCGCTGGTGACGGTCCCGCTGCCGGCGCCCGACTTGGTCACGGTGAGCGCGAAGGACGCCTGCATGAAGGTGGCGGTGACGCTCTGAGCGGCGCTCATCGTGACGGTACACGTACTGGCGGTGCCGGAACACGCGCCGCTCCAGCCGGTGAAGGTGGAGCCGGCGGCCGGCGCGGCAGTTAGCGTGACTGCGGTGCCGTTGGTGAACGACGCGGAGCAGGTGGCGCCGCACGTGATGCCAGCGGGGTTGCTGGTGATCGTTCCGCTGCCCGCGCCCGAGGTGGAGACTGTCAAGGTGGAGGTCGTCGACGCGCCGGTGCCGCTCACGAGGCGGGAGACGGTGTCGCCGTCGGCGGTGAAGTTGACGCTCGTGCTGGCGACCGCCGTGCTGGTCGGCGTGAAGCGCACCGTGACCGTCGCGGGCGTGCCGGTGCCTACCAGGGTGTAGGGACTGCCGGAGACGATGCTGAAGGGCGCCGGCACCGAGGCTGTCCCGGTGACGGTGCGGCTGCGCGTGCTCGTAATCGTGAAGGTCTGGTCAGCGGAGCTGCCGATGCTGACATTACCGAAATTCAGCGTGGTGGTCGGGGCGACTGTGATGTCGACGACCGCGACGGCGCTGGCGACGGGAGAGCACGCACTCTCACTGCCGGCGAGATCTACCCCGGTGACCGCGACGTTATAGGTAGAGCCGGTCGTCAATCCGGTCAGGCGGAAGTTGACGGTTTGGTTCGGCGGCGGCGTCGTGGTCGAGGAGGCGACAGTGAAGAACGTCGGACCGGGGCATGGTGAGGGCGAAGTCGAGTAGTAGATGCGATACGACGCGAGGTCCGTGAGGGCGGTCCCATCGGTATTCGTGGTAGGAGCGGTCCACGACGCGTCCAGCACGCCGGCGAACGTAGAATTCGCGGCGATGAGAATGATGCCGAGCGCTAGTCCGAGACCGAGTCGGCAGCGCACCATGGCGGTTGCGCTTGGTGCATGGCGGATGCCACGCGTTCTAAGTTGTTGTGAACGAGGAAGACTCGGAACGCTCGACCAAACTACGGTGGGACTACAGCTTCTTCGACTGTCACGCTGCCGTCAGGTTGCGCCAATCCGCCAGAGCATGTGACATCTCAATTTTGAGATTCGACGCAGGAATCACGCGATCGCCTCACGCGATCGCCGTAGCGATGTACGCCACATCGATTGAATGTGGGTCTACCTGACGCAAAGCCGGATCGCGCTTCGTCCCCGCATCGGGCCGCAGGGCCCTCACGAGGGCCCCTGCGGCCTCTCGGCGAGAGTCATCGAAGGCTAGGGCAGGGCGCTGACGAAGGTGCGCAGCTGCTGGACGTGCGCGGCCTTGGAGGTGGTACCGGCCGCGAGCGTCGGATCCGTGTAGGTCGGGAGCGTTGTGCCGAGCTTCGTGTAGACCGCGTTCAGGGCGGCCCGCAGCTCGGTGATGTGTGCCGCCTTGACGGTCGTCACGCCGGGCGTGAGCGTCGGGTCCGTCCAGGTGGCCGCCGCCAGGCCGTTGCGCGTGCGGGCGGCGTTGACCGCCGTTCGCAGCTCGGTGATGTGCGTCGCCTTCATGACGGTGGTGCCGGCTATCAGCGGATTATCCGTGAAGGTGGTGGTGGACTGGGTGAAGGTGGCCGTGACGGACGTGGCCGCGATCACCGTCACGACGCACGTTCCGGCGCCGGTGCAGCCGCCGCTGCTCCAGCCGGTGAAGGTCGACCCGGCGGCCGGCGAAGCGGTCAGCGTGACGACGGTGCCGGACGTGAACGAGACCGAGCAGGTCGTGCCGCAGTTGATGCCGGCGGGCGAGCTGCTGACCGTCCCGCTGCCGGTCCCGCCTTTGCTCACGGTGAGCGCGAAGGACGACTGCATGAAGGTGGCCGTGACTGAGGCGGCCGCGTTCAACGTGACGGTGCAGGTGGTGGCGGTGCCGGTGCAGCCGCCGCTCCAGCCGGTGAAGGTGGAGCCGGCCGCCGGCGCGGCAGTCAGGGTGACGACGGTGCCGGACGTGAACGAGACCGAGCAGGTCGTGCCGCAGTTGATGCCGGCCGGCGAGCTGGTGACGGTCCCGCTGCCGGCGCCCGCCTTGCTCACGGTGAGCGCGAAGGACGACTGCATGAAGGTGGCCGTGACTGAGGCGGCCGCGTTCATCGTGACGGTGCAGGTACTGGCGGTGCCGGAGCAGCCGCCGCTCCAGCCGGTGAAGGTCGACCCGGCCGCCGCGGCGGCAGTCAGCGTGACCGACGTGCCGGTGGCATACGACGCCGAGCAGGTCGCGCCGCAGGAGATGCCGGTCGGATTGCTGGTGACCGTGCCCGCTCCGGCGCCAGCCTTGGAAACCGTCAGGGTGGAGCTGACCGACGCGCCGGTGCCGGTCACGAGCCGAGACACCGTATCGCCGTCGGCGGCGAAGTTGACGTTCGTGCTGGCGAGAGTCGTGCTGGTCGGCGTGAAGCCCACTGTGACCGTCGCGGTTGCCCCGGTGCCGACCAGCGTGTAGGGGCTGCCCGAGACGATGCTGAAAGGCGCCGACACTGAAGCCGTCCCGGTAACCGTGCCGGTGCGCGTGCTCGTGACGGTGAAGGTCTGAGTCGCGGAGGAACCGATGTTGACGCTGCCAAAACTCACGGTGGTTGTCGGGGCGACGCCGATTTCGACCGCCGCGACGGCGCTGGCGACTCCGGAGCACGCGCTCTCGTTGCCGGCGGTGTCCAGCGCGCTGACCGCTACGTTGTAGGTGGAGCCGGTGGTGAGGCCGGTCAGGCGGAAGTTGATGATTTGATTCGTGGGCGGTGTGGTCGTCGAGGACGCGACAGCGAAGAACGTCGACCCGGGGCACGGCGAGGCCGAGGTCGAGTAGTACACGCGATAGAGCGCCAGGTCGATCAGCGGGCTCCCGTCGGTATTCGTGGTGGGAGCGGTCCAGGACGCGTCCAGCACTCCTGCGCCTGCCGCGTTCGTCGACGCGAACACCGCAAACAGGGTCACAGCCAGACAGAGGAGCCACCGCCGTCCGAACATAGCGTGATCTCCCTTGAGGAAGACCACCGTGCCCGGAGGGTCATCGCCACCCCTCCTTCGGTAACCCGGCTGTCAGGCTTTGTCTGACCCGTGGCTTTGCGTCCTCGTCTCGCGACGAGTTTGCCGTTTTCGAGAAGGGGTCTTCCCTGTGCAAACATTTTCTGCACAGCGGGTGCCAAGCGTGGCTCGATTTGAGTCAGAGCGTCGTAAGTCCTCGTGAAGCGTAGGAAAGTCACGCCGCTTCGCGCAGCTCCCGGGAGCGAGTCAGCGTCGTCAGCTTGTCGGTTCGACAACGCGCGCAGACTATTCTGACATCTCAAATTTGAGAAACGTAACGCCCGCACGCGTTTGCGTGAGCCCCATCCGATTCTTCGAAATTTTGTAGCGCTTCCTCAGGGCTCGAGGCGGCGAGGAGCCCGGGAGCGACGTACGAAAACGATCTAGCGATTTGAGTAGAGCCAGCGTGAGCCGTAACGACCGATCTCCTGAACACGCGCGGCAGGGAGCGCGGCGACCACGCTCTGCGCCCGCGGGCGGCGCACGACCAGGAAGACGCGCTGCTGCCCGTCCCAGAGGCGCTGCAGCTCCCCCGTGCTCAGGAAGAGCCCGCGCGCCTCGGGCATCGGGGCGGCGATCGAGAAGTAGTTGAGGGCGCCGTTGACCATCACGAACCGGCGTCCGGTGTAGAAGGGCAAGGCCGGGCTGTACTCGAGCGTGCCCTCGACCACCATGATATCAGCGGGACCGGCCCGGGCAATGATGGCCTGGGCCGTCTCCTTCGCGGAATGCACGGGCTCCACGACGTCCAGGAGCCTGAAGATCAGTACCGCGATCACTCCGCCGACGGCGACGAGCGCGACGAACGCGGTACGACGGCGAGCCTTGAGCCAGCAGAAGGCCGCGGCCCCCCAGCCCAGGAGGAGCACCAGCCCCAGCCACTGCAAGAGCTCGCCGAAGGGACGGGCCGACGCGAATGGAAACGGAGCGCCCTGGCCGCGCAGGATTCGGTAGTAGGCGTTCAGCTCCGCCAGCCCGCTCAGCGCCTGCGCGGGGCTGAGGCCGGCGCCCCTCCACAGGGCCCAGAGCCCGACGACCCCGCAGCCCACCAGGCCCACCGCGAGCCAACGCCCGATGTCGCGCCCGCTGGCCCACGCGGCCCCGACCAGCACGGCAAGCGCGGGGAGGGCCGGCAGCGCGTAGTACTCGTGCTTGAACCGGGAGAGCGCGAACAGCCCTACGATCGCGGCCAGCCAGATCACCACGACGGATCGCCACTGGGCCGCGGCGGATCGATCGGGCTCCCGGCGCGCCAGGACGAACACGCTCCACGGGAAAGCCCAGAGGAAGCTCGCTACCAGGAACGCGAGGGTCGAGCTGGGCACGTCGTCTTCCACGTAGCTTCGGGCATTGAGGAACCGCAGCAGGTGGTTGTCCACGACGTAGAAGCTGAACAGCCTGGGCGAGCGCCAGGCCACCAGGGCGTGCCAGGGCACAGCGAGCGCCGCGAACACGGCCGCGCCCTGGAGCAGGTTGAGCTCGCGCCAGCTGAGGCGTCGGACGACGGCCAGCCCGACGCCGACGATGAGGACCGGGAAGACGACGCCGATGAAGCCCTTCGCAAGCACGGCGAGGGCCGCGCCCACATAGAAGAGCAGGAACCGCGCACGCCCCCGATCGGGCCGCTCCGCGTCGCGGAGGAACCCGTACATTGCGAGCGTGAGACAGAACACGAACAGCTGGTCCGTCGAGGCGCGGCGGACGTACAGCGCGTTGCCGACCACCGAGACCATGACGATCCCGGCCAAGAGCCCCGCGGACGCCCCGTAGAGCCGCCGCCCGATCCGCCACGTCAAGAGCACCGTGCCGAACGCGGCGATCGCCGACCAGAGCCGGGTCGCCCACTCCGACGGTCCGCAGAGCCAGAAGGTCAGCGCGGTGAGCCAGAAGTAGAGCGGCGGCTTCTCGAGATAGGGAAGCCCGTTCACGTGGGGCACGATCCAGTCGCCGCGGGCCAGCATCTCGCGGGCGATCGAGGCGTAGAGGCCCTCGTCCGGGTCGAGAAGGGGCATGCCGAGCTTGGGCAGGAAGAGCAAGAGGCTGAGCGCCAGCAGTATGTACACGACGGATTTCGGGATCATACCCTCCGCTGGTTTATGCTGTACCGCCATGTTTGTCCGGAGCCCGGCCCGCTCACGCCTCTCCACCGTGCTCCCTGCCGTCGCCGCGGTCGTCGTCGTCGTGCTCGCGCCGCCCGCCGATGCCCTGGCCTTCGATCGCACGAACATCCCGCTGAAGAACTGGGGCGGCTTCTCGGAATATCGCGACGCGACCTACGACGACCTGGAGCGCCTGGTGACGGCCGGCCTCGGCGACCGGACCCTCTTGAACACCAAGCCCCTGAGCCGCGTGGAGGCCGCCCGGATCGTCGCCCGCGCCATCCAGAAGATCCGCCGTGACGAGCCCGACGGCCTCAACCTGCGCCGCGACCTCGAGCCGGTGCTGAACCGCCTGATCGAGGAGTTCAAGGTGGAGCTGGCCGCGCTGGGCGTCCAGGTGCCGGACGGGGTCCAGCCCCCGGGGAACTTCTCGTTCACCCCGATCGATCGCGGCCAGGTCTTCAACGCCCTCGCGAACCACGGCTTCTCGCTGGTCAACGAGCAGGGAACCTCGGTCAAGCGCACGTTCAACCTGGGCCTGACGTTCGAGAGCCGCGCCCAGCTCTGGGACTTTCTCACGTTCTACCTGCAGCCCGAGCTCCTCGCCAACCAGGACTACACGGCAGCGCGCCTCATCACCGGCTACGCGAAGCTCACGCTCTGGAACGTCGAGCTCCTGGCCGGCAAGGACAGCCTCGCGTGGGGTCCCGGCTACCACAACAACATGCTGTTCTCGCCCAACGCGGCGCCGCTCGAGCAGATCCGTCTGGGCTCGGCCGAGCCGTTCCTGCTGCCGTGGATCGGCGAGTGGGTCGGGCCCATGAAGGCGATGTTCTTCCTGGCGCAGCTCGAGGAGCGCCGAGATCATCGCTTCGCAAAGATCTCCGGGATGCGGATCACCTTCTCGCCGGCCACGTGGATCGAGCTCGGAGGTAGCCGGTCGGTCATGTTCGACGGGGGCGACCCGTGGCTGCCAGTGAGCAAGTATCCTGCTGCGATCTTCGATTCGCAGTTTGGAGATGTGCTCGCACATCCGGAAGAGCGGACCAACAACCTGTTCAGCGTGGACGGCGAGCTTCGCCTTCGCAATCTCGACCGTTACTACTTCCCGAGCCGCGATTTGCGGCTCTATGGGGAATTCTACTGGGACGATACGTGCGGCGAATGCGGTCCCAGTAGCGGAGTCGGGCACTTCTTCGCGACGAATTTGCTACCGAAGGGAATCACCGTCGGTGCGGTCGGGGGCGTGCACCTCCTCGGGCTCTTCGGGCAGGATTGGCTGGAGACACGATTCGAGTACGCTCGCAGCTCACCGGAATCGTTCAATCACGATCAGTTCACCAGCGGCTACTGGACACGAGGCCACGTGATCGGGGACTTCATCGGCACCGACGGCCGCGATTATTTCGCGCGGATCACAGCCCGTCTGGCACCCAACTTCATGCTGGGGGTCGACTTCGACCGGGCCATCATCGGGAGCACGACGTTCAATTGCTCGTGCCCGCAAGAGAAGCGACTTGGCGGCGGTATTGACGTGTCCTACCGATTCTGGGATCACTACACGATCTTCGCTCAGTATCTGGTGAGCGACGTGCAGAATCGAAACTTCAGAGCCGGTCACGACGGCATCGATCAGCTGCTGAGAGTGGAGCTCACTCGCTCCTTCAGATAGCCTAGAATTCAATTCCGATTGTGAAGATCTTTGCCTGAAATTGTGCAAATACTTTCAGTTCCTCCGTGCGCAAGTTGTTGTTGGTGCTGCCCCTGCGCGTTGGCAGCGAATTTGCCACCGATAGAGATGAAGAATTGCGTAGCTCAATATTGAGACGATGGCCGCTCTGGCCGCCGACTGTGCGTCGGCGGAAACGGCCCACTGAAACTAATGAAAGGGCCTCGCAGTTGTTTGGGAGCATTGCCATCTACCGAATTCGGACAGGCCGCGATCCGTCTCGGGCGCTCCGCGCTTAGTGGTGGCGATGATCAATCAGTAGTTCGTCGATTCCCGATCGGGACCCGCCTCGACCACGGTGATCAGACGGGTCGTCCCTTACCTTCTGGAGTCCATCGACGGCAATTGGCCCACAGCGGTCGACGAAATCGTGAATGCGTCGCCAGACGTCGGATCCAGGCGTCGGCATTGAGAGGATTTCGACCGCAGATTATCGCGATTGCCTTGGTGCTGATTGGGGTCCTCGTGCCCGCTGTCCCGGGCCGAGCCGGAGTCATCGATGCGTCGTGGACGGAGCCCACGACCAATGCTGACGGAAGCCCTTTGACAGACCTTGCCTATTATCTGGTCTTTTACGGACCTTCTAACCAGCCCTGCCCCGGAGCGTCCGTTGTTGCTGTCCCAGCCTCGACACCGAGCCCTGCGCCCGGACAAATGGCAACCGTCAAGCTCACCGGGCTTCCTACGGGCTTTGTCTATTACGTTGCCGTCACCGCGGTAGACAGGCTCGGTAATGAGAGCGCTTGTTCGACCGTAGCGAGCGCAGTCGCGCAAGGTTTCTTCACCGTGAGCCCAAATGGTTCTGGGCACTTCGGAACAGTGGCGCCCGGAGCCTTCGCAGACCTGACCTTTACCGTGCGAAACAATCGGGGCGGCACGGTTTCGGGCACGGCCTCGACCTCTCCTCCCTTCAGCATCGTTACGGGAAGCAGCTTCGCCCTCGTGGGAGAAGGCGCGACGCAGGACGTGACGGTACGCTTCGCTCCAGTCGGGTCAGCCACCGCCGCGGCGACCGTCACCTTCGCAGCGGAAGGTGAGACCATCACGCGAATCGTGACTGGTGAAACCAATGCCACCGTCTTGACGAGTCCGATCCCCGGGTCGGCGCTCGAGAGCCAGACGACGACGTTCAGCTGGAGCGACGCAATCGGAGCGACGGCGTATCGGCTGTCGGTCGGCACGACGGGGGTCGGGAGCGCCAACCTGTACGACCAGTCGATAGGCACGAACACATCGACCACTGTGAGTCGGCTGCCCGCGGACGGGCGCACGCTGTACGTGCGGCTGTGGTCCTTGGTCGACGCGGTATGGATGTTCAGCGACTATACCTATACGGCGATCAACCTGAACCCGGCGGCAATCACGAGTCCGGCCCCGGGCTCGACTCTCCTGGCCTCCACCGTGCCGTTCAGCTGGAGCGCCGGGAACGGAGTGACGGCGTACTGGCTGAGCATCGGCACCGAGCCTGTTGGGGCCGACGACCTGTACGACCAGGCCCAGGGTCTGAGCACATCGGCGACGGTGACTGGGCTGCCTACCGACGGAAGCACGGTACGCGTGCGGCTGTGGTCGCTACTAGCGGACGGCGTCGGCTGGGTGCCGAATGATTACGTGTACACGGCACCGAAGCAGGTCCCCGCGGCGTTAACAAGTCCTCCGTTGGGCTCAACTTTACCCGGCACGGCAGTGTCGTTTGTCTGGAACATGGGATCGGGGGCGTCACAATACACGCTGTCGGTAGGGACCACGGGGCCCGGAAGCTCCGATATATACAGCCAGGGGCAGGGGACGAGCCTCTCAGCAGCCGTGAGCGGGCTACCAGCTGACGGGCGAACGGTGTTTGTGCGGCTCTCGACACAACTGAGCGGAGCCTGGCAATCTCGCGATTACACGTTCACCGCGGCAACTCAAAGCCAGGCAGCCCCGATACCGAACCTCGTCCAGCACATTCACGGAGCCAACACTGGCACGGTCGCTTCAATAAGTAAGATCGATCTCAGCCTCCCGAACCCCGCGGGCGCTGGCAATTGCCTCATCGTGAGTGTCATGGCACGAACCGGTTCGACGATCTCGGTCTCTGACGACAAATCGAATACGTATGCGGCTGGTCCGTCGATCACGGATCCCGCGACTGGGCAAACGGGAGCGTTGTTCTATGCTCTCAATGTTGCGGGCGGCACCGTGAAGATCACTGCGACGTTCGAGGGCGGGGATGGAAATTCGACGACGGTGATCGTCTCGGAGTTCTCCAATGTTGCGGCTGTGGCCGCTGCGGACGGAAGCTCCAGCGCGGTGTCCAGCACCCCGGCCAACGCCGGGAGCTTCACTACCACACAAGACCGCGATCTCATCTATTTTGCGGCATTCGATTCTTCGTTCGTTCGTTTCGGAAGCCCGTCTCCGCTCACGAGCTTCACAGCGGGACCCGGCTTCACCCTGCTCGGGACCGACGTTCGGGACCGATCGATGGCGCAATATCAGACCCAAGGCCAGCACGGTGTGATCAATCCATCGATGGAAGTGACTGGTGCGACGTCGGATGCGTTCATCACGCTCGCCATCGCGCTCAAGTCCGCTGCTGCTGGGACCGCGCCGAGGGCGGGTATGCGTATCGTTCGCATTCAGCACACTAATTTCGCCGTCGACGACGGCGGAACAAGTTATTTGGTTCAGTTTCCGTCGACCGGCAACCTGATTGTCGGCACGTGGGTCGGCGTCAACACCAACGACCAGACGAACGTCGACATCTTGAGAATGTCGGATGGAAATGGCAATGCCTACGTGCCCGTTGGGTCCGCCGTCGGGAACGAACCCTCGGGCGACACGCAGATTTTCTACCTGGCGAACGCGACGACAGGCCAGGGCTTGATCACGCTCAACCTCTCAGCCCCCCAACAAGGCTCCCATATGCTTCTCTACGATATTGCTGGAGCAGATCTGTCTCCGTTCGATGTGGCAGCATCGGCCACTGGAAATCAGACTTCGGCGGGCGACCTGACTTCGGTCACGATTACGCCGACCAGCCCGAATGGTTTGATCATCGCCGTGACTGACCGTGATTTTCATACGATAAGCGGTGTAGCAGGCTCGTCGTACCTCTTCGACTCTATGACGTATCCCGAGGCGGACGGAAGCCAGCGCCTCGACGCCGCCGCCGGGCATGCACACGTATACAACTTGGATACGTCACCGCGGACGTTCACTTGGACAACGCAGCACAACACTGCGGGTGTAGGTCCATGGGCCGCATATGCAGCAGCGTTCAAGACCGCCACGACTGAACCGGCCGTAATGACCAGTCCTCAACCGGGAGCGACACTACCAGGGACGACGGTGACGTTCAGCTGGAGCCCCGGAACTGGCGCAACACAATATTGGCTTTCGATCGGGAGTCAAGGCGCGGGGAGCGGAGACTTCTACGGGCAGTCTCAGGGGACCGGCCTGTCGGCGACAGTAAGTGGGCTGCCGGCCGACGGCGGCACACTAGACGGCAGCAGCACACTAGACGGCAACCGCACACTCTATGTTCGGCTGTGGTCGCTACAGGGCGGATCGTGGCTGTTCAACGACTACACCTATACGGCAGCGACCCCGAGTGCAGCCGTGCTCACGAGCCCCGCGCCAGGAGCGACGTTAGCGGGCTCGGTAGTGGGACTCAGCTGGAGTGAAGGAATAGGCGCATCGGAATACTTTTTGTCGATTGGTACGACAGGAGCCGGGAGCAACAACGTGTACGTACAGTCGCAAGGGGCGAACCTGTCGGCGACGGTGAGCGCGTTCCCAACCGATGGCAGCACGGTGTACGTGCGGCTCTGGACACGTTTCGGGATCTCATGGCAGTTCAACGACTACACCTACACGGCGGCGAGCTGCTGCGCTATTGTGCCTGGCTCGATCGATCTGGCGGCCGTGCCGAACGGCTTCACGATCAGCGGCGCGGGGTTTGCGAACTTCGGCGCCGGCCTACCGGTGGTGAACTTCACCCGCAATGGGGTCCTGCTGGGGCAAGTGCGGGCGACGGGGCTTAGCGGGGGGACGACGCTGACGGTGCCATTTCCGACGAACCAGAACAGCTTGTCGGGGGCGCTGCCGGGACTCAGCGCGGGCGCGGTGACGGTGATGGTCTACAACCAGACGAGCGCGGGCAGCTTCGGGCTGGTGGGGAACACGAGCCTCACGGTGACGGGGTGTAGCCCGTGCGTCTCGAGTATCACACCGAGTCCAGTCAACCTGGGGGCGTCGCCGGGGAGCTTCATCATTACCGGGGGCGGCTTCTTGGACGCGGGGAATGGGATGCCGGTGGTCAACTTCGTGGGCAGCAACGGGGCATTGC
>JACXTT010010285.1_pt1 | contig 12640 bp, 14 predicted proteins | sample 9270951 | NCBI WGS metagenome assembly JACXTT01 (sample SAMN15532306, study PRJNA645909) | rock metagenome | isolation source: weathered quartz diorite | place: Puerto Rico | collected 2017-06-21 | reverse complement strand
GTCGCGCGCGATGCGGCTCGCGAGCACGAACAGGTCCGCCTTCCGGTATTCCTCGAGCAATCGGTCCTGCGCCAGCGGGCCGCGCCACTCGATGCGCCGCGCGATGCCGAGCGCGCGCGCGCGGCGCTCGAGCGCAGCTTTCAGCGGCCCGCCACCGACGTGCACGAATCTCCAATTGAGATCTTTGGGAAGGCGCGCGAGCGCCTCGAGCAGCATGTCGGTGCCTTTCTTTTCGACCAGCCGTGCCACGGACAGAACGATCGCCGGAGCGCGCGCGTCCGCCCCATCTTTCATTTCTCTGAAAGACAAATTGCGAGGAAATCGCGCCAGATCGATGCCGTGGTAGACCAGCTCGACGCGTCCGGGCGGTGCAAGCGCGGCGAGGTAGTCGCGGTTGACCTTCGTGCAGGTGACCAGCCACTCGCACGAGGCGAGCTTCTCGCGCTTCTCCCATTCCGGAGTGGTCCAGATATCCTTGGCATGCGCCGAGCCGCTCCACGGCAGCCCCAGCAGGAGGGCGGCGTAGCGCGTCACGGACGCGGGCGTATGCAGGAAATGCGCGTGCAGACGCTCGACGTCGCGCGGCAGCTCGGCGGCGAGCACCAGCGCCTGGCCGAAGCGGCGGATGCGATTAGGGGTGGGGTCGCGAGCCAGGTCGCGCAGCCAGAGCTTGAAGACCTTCTGGTAGTTCTGAAGTCTTCTGGTTTTCAGCCAGCCGCGTACTACTCGCCGCGGCTCGCGCAGCAGATATTCCGGCAGGTAGGTGACGGCGGCGCGAATCCCGGCGTGGATCGCGTGCACATGCGCGTCGGTCGGGCGGCGCAGCGAAACGATCAGGATGCCGAGGCCGCGGCGCTCGAGCGCCGCGATCTCCTGGGCGATGAACGCCTCGGAAAGCCGCGGATACCCCTTCAGTACAAAAGCAACTCTCAACTAACCGATGCGCGAGAGAGCCTGCGGCGCCTCGACCTCCGCCGGCTCGATCCAGGGCGCGACCAGCCGCGTCACGTTCGGAAGGCCTTCGAGCAGTCCAGGAACGACCACTTCCGACGGGCGGCCCTGGCGCGGCAGCGCGCGCAGCGCCGCGGCCATCACCGCCGGGGCATAGCTGCCGTCGTCGCTCAGCATGCTGACGAGGCCCAGCTCGGCTGCGCGCGAGGCGCGGATGTGCTGCTCGAGACGCGGCGCGGTGCGCGGCACGATGAGCGTGCGCTTGTCGAGCGACAGCACCTCGCAGAAAGTGTTGTAGCCGCCCATCGCGACCACCGCCGCGGCGCGCGACACCAGCGCCTCGAGCTGGCCGTGGAAGGTAATCGCGTCGACGCGCTTCAGGCGCTCGGCGCGGTCCATGAACTCGGCCTGGCGCTCGGGCTGCATGAACGGCCCGAGCACCAGCAGCGCCGGATAAGGCAGCAGCGGGTCGTGCTCGTAGGCGCGCAGCACCCACTCGATCAGTCCTTCGCCATCGCCGCCGCCGCCGGTGGTCACGAGGACGTACGGCCGCTGCACCATCTCGGGCATGCGCGGCGGCGCGCCGTGGGTCGGCACCTCGCGGTGCAGGTAGCCGGTGTAGACCATCTTCTGGCGCACGCGCTGCGGGATCCCGATGCCCTCGAGCGGATCGCAGATCTGCGGCAGGCCGTAGACCCAGATCTCGTCGTAGAGCTCGCGCAGCGCCGGCAGCACTTTCTTCCTCTGCCATTCGGGCTCGAGCAAGCGCGGCTCGTCCATCACGTCGCGCAGCCCGAGCACCAGGCGGGTGCCGCGGCGCTTGAGCATCTTCAGCGTCTCGAGCACCTCGCCGCGCAGCCCGACCGGCTCCTTGTCGACGATGAACAGATCCGGCGCGAAGATGTCCGCGGTGTGCTTGATGATCGAGGCGCGCATCGACAGCGTCTCGCTGATGTCGAGGTGCAGGTTGAGCGAGGTGTACTCGCCGTTGCGCAGCTTGATCACGCCGGGCACGCGCACGAAATCGACGCGCGCGCGGAAATCGAAGCTGCCGATGATCGGCGAGCCCGACAGGATCAGGACCGAGAGCTGCTTGAAGCGGTCTACGAGCGCGTGCGCGAGTGCGCGGCAGCGCCTCAGGTGGCCGAGGCCGAAGGTGTCGTGGCTGTAGATGAGTACGCGGCCATCGTTCCGCCTGGACCTCATGGCGCTCCTCCCCTTTTGCAGCCCGGATTGTGGGCCGGGGAAAAGGAAATACGCAAGTCAGGCGGCGTGTCGCGCGAGGCAGGCTTTGCAGACCCCGCAGGCTCGCCACCCCCCGGCGCTGGCGACCGGGCGGCGGCACGACCAGGTCAGGTCGGCGAGCTCCGCGGGCAGGGCCGCGGCGAGCTCGGCCTTGCTCGAGCCGTACACCGGCGTGACCCATTCGACCTTTGGCTCGCCGAGCTTGCGCGCGCGGTAGCACTCGTACAGCGCCTCGAACACCCGGCGCTGGCGCGCGAGGCGATTCGCGATGTCGGTGTCGCGCGCCAGCGCCGCCACCGCGACGCGCGTGCAGCCGGGCGTGTCGATCGCGACCTGGCAGGCGACGAAGGCCACCGAAAGATAATCGATCGGGATCGCCTCGAGCGCCGCGAAATCCAGGCCCGACTCGGAGTAGGCGAACGGCCGGTAGCGCGGCCTGCAGTACGCCACGATGCGCTCGACCGCCGCCTGCTCCGCGCCGGCGCGGCCTTCCCTGTTGATCATCCGGATGTGGTGCACGCGCAGCTCGTCCGTCGTGTGCTCGAGCAGCTTCACCAGCATCGCGGTGCTGTCCAGTCCACCCGAGAACATCACCAGCGTGGTCATTCGGCAATTCTAGCTTTACGATTGCGTTATGAAGGTCGCGGACCTGCTGGACCTGAGCGGACGCGTCGCGCTGGTGACGGGCGGCTCGCGCGGCCTCGGGCTGCAGATCGCCGAAGCGCTCGGCGAGATGGGCGCGAAGCTCGCGCTCACGGCCAGAAAGAAGGAGGAATTGGACGCTGCCGTTTCCCACCTGAAAAAATCAAGAATAGAGGCGACCGCCCTTGTCTGCGACCTCGGCAAGCGCGAAACCATCCCGCCGGTGGTCGACGCGATCCTCGGCACATTCGGCAAGGTCGACATCCTGGTGAACAACGCCGGCGCCACCTGGGGGGCGCCGGCCGAGGAGCATCCGCTCGAGGCCTGGGACAAGCTCGTCAACCTCAACCTGACCGGGGCTTTCGTGATCACCCAGCTCGTCGGCAGGAAATCGATGATCCCGGCGCGCTGGGGCCGCATCATCAATATCGCCTCGGTCGCCGGACTGATGGGCCAGGACCCGCGCATCGTGCGCACCATCGCGTACAACGCGACCAAAGGCGGCCTGGTGAACTTCACGCGCGCGCTCGCCGCCGAATGGGGCCAGCACGGCATCACGGTGAACGCGATCTGCCCGGGCTTCTTTCCCTCGAAGATGACGCGGGCGACGCTCGGCACCACCGGCGAGCTGGTGCGCGATTGGACGCCGACCAAGCGCCTGGGCAACGACGAGGACCTGAAGGGCCTCGCGGTGCTGCTGGCTTCCGAAGCCTCGCGTCACATCACCGGCCAGGCGATCGCAGTCGACGGCGGCGCCACCATCATATGAATGAAAAACTTGCCTTTGCACGCGACTATCAGAAGAAGATCCCTTTCGTCTCGCACCTGAAAATCCTCACCGAGACGCTCGGCGATGGGAGCGCGCGCCTTTCGCTGCCGATCGAGCCGCATCTCACCAACAGCCTCGGCACCGCGCACGGCGGCGTGATCGTGTCGCTGCTCGATGTCGCGCTGTGCACCGCGGCGCGCACGCTGCACCCGGAGTCGATCGGCGTCCTCACCGTCGATCTTTCCACCTCGTTCATCGGCGGCGCCGGCGGGAAAAGGCTCATCGCCGAGGCGCGCGTGCTGCGCGACGGCCGCAGCATGAGCTTCGTCGAGGCCGAGGCGAAGAACGAGGACGGCTCCCTGGTGGCGAAAGCCATCGCCACGGTGCGCGTGCGGCACAAGAAAGAGGGAAAAGATCGATGAAAAGCACGACGCGCGGAGTTCACCACCTCGCGCTCACCACCGAGGATATGAAGCTGACGGCCGACTTCTACGTCAACGTGGTCGGCATGCCGCTGGTGCACGCGATGAAGGTGCCGCCGGGCCTCGGCACCGGGCCGGGCAACCGCGGCAACCCGCCCTACGAGGAGATCCGGCATTACTTCTTCGACATGGGCAACGATTCGCTGCTCGCCTTCTTCGAGATCCCGAAAGGCGCCGAGCCGAAGGCCAAGCGCGACGCCATCGGCGGCATGCAGCATTGCGCCTTCGCCGTGACGCCGAAGAACTTCGCCGCGCTGCAGCAGCGGCTCGCCGCCGCCGGCGTGCCGTTCGACGGCCCGATGGATATCCTGCCGGGGCTGATTTCGATCTACTTCTTCGATCCGAACGGATTGCGGCTCGAGGCCTGCTGCCAGCCCGCCGCGGGCGAAGCGCCAGGCGTGATCGGCTCGGTGTTGCAGACGATAGCCGACGCGCGCAGGGAGCTTGCCACGCTGCCGGGCGTGAATGACGCCTGGCTGAAGAAGCATAAAATGCTCTAAAGGGGGATCCAATGTCGACCAATCCGTACGCTCCGCCGTCAGCCCAGGTCACCGACCAGACAGTCGTCCAGCGCGGCAATTACGTCCCGGGCGGCCGCGGCGTCCCCGCGGGCCACGGCTGGAACTGGATCGCCGAGGGCTGGACTCTGTTCAAGAGCGCGCCCGGTATGTGGATCGCGATCATCGTCGTGTTCGTCGTGATGTTTATGGTCTTGGCGCTGATTCCTTTCATCGGCTCGCTTGCTTTGTCTCTCCTCTTCCCGGTGTTCGGCGCCGGGTTCATGATCGGCTGCCGCGCGATCGAGGACGGAGGCCAGCTCGAGTTCAAGCACCTGTTCGAGGGGTTTAGCCAGCGCTTCGGCCCGCTCATCGCCGTCGGCGCGCTTTACCTCGCCGCCTCGATCGCTATCTTCCTTGTCACCATGCTCATCACCGGAGCAAGTCTTTTCGCGCTGTTCATGGCGGGCGGCTCGCAGAGCACCGCCGCCACGGGTGGAGCGCTGGCGGGACTCGCGCTCGCGGTCCTGATCATCCTCGCGCTCAGCATCCCGCTCCTGATGGCGGTGTGGTTCGCGCCGGCGCTGGTCGTGTTCCACGAGCTCGGCCCAGTCGAGGCGATGAAGCACAGCTTCCTCGGCTGCCTGCGCAACATCCTGCCGTTCCTGGTCTACGGCATCATATACACGCTGCTCGCGATCCTCGCCACGATCCCGCTCGGACTGGGATGGCTGGTGCTCGGGCCGGTGACCGCGGCGTCGATCTACACCGCCTACCGCGACATCTATCTCAGCTGACGAAGAGGCGCCTCCCCGACCATAGCCAGGCGAGGCCCGCCGCCTGGACCAGCCAGAGCGCGCCGAGCGCGTAGAAGTAGCCGCGCGGGTCGTAGCCCGCGGCGGTGGCCGGCCAGAGATTGAGGATCGCGCCGCTGCCCCATTGCCCGGCAAAGGCGCCGAAGAAGGTGAAGGTATTGATCGCGGTATTCACGCGCCCGGCCATTTCCTTCGGATAACGGCGCGTGGCGATCGAGTGCGCGAGGGTTGCGCCAGTGCCGCAGAACACGAACGCCGCCCAGAGCAACACCGCGCCCGTGGTTGTGCCAATCACTAAAAGGCCCAAAAACACGAGTGCCGCGGCTACTCCGGCGGCGAACAACGGCAGCTGCGAGCGGCCGCGCCGCGCCAGCGCGTCGGCGAGGCGGCCGAAGAAAAAGTAGCCAGCGATCAGCGCAAGCGACACCCAGGCGAGCGCCGCGGCCGCAGCGGCGCGGTCGAATCCGGCGACGTCGCGCAGCCAGGTTGTGATCCACAGCGTGAAGAGTGACAGCACCGCGCACTGGTTCGCGCCGATGGCGACGGCGACGCGCCAGAAGGCACTGTCGCGAGCGATGCGCGCGAGACCCGCGAGTTGCTCGCGCAGGCTCGCGGCGCGCCGCGCGCCCTTATGCTCCGGCACCCATAGGGCGAATGCGGCGCTCAGCCCGAGCGTCGCTACGGCCAACGCCTGGAAGATCTGCCGCCAGTCGAAGTGACGCAGGGCGAGCTCGAGCGGCGCCGAAGCGGTGATCGCGCCCAGCCCACCCATCGAGTAGGCAAGCGCGATCATCGTCGCGGTGCGCTCGGCCGGAAACCACAGCACGAAGGCCTGCATGGAAGCCATCAGGCAGGCCGAGACGCCCAGGCCGATCAGTGCGCGCCCCATGACCAGAGATTCGAAGGATTGTGAAATTGAAAAGACGACTGCACCTGCGGCGGCGAGCAGCAGCAACGTGCCGTTGACGCGCCGCGGCCCGAAGCGGTCGAGCAGCACGCCGAGCGGGATCTGGAACAGACCGAAGGAGAAGAAATAGACACCAGTGAGGAGCCCGAGCTGCGCCGCCGACAGGCCGAACTCGGCGGCGAGGCTGGGCCCGAGCACTGCGTTGACGGCGCGAAAGATGTACGAAACGTAGTAACCCGCGAGAAACGGCACTACTACGCGCAGCATCACGGCAACTGCGTCAATTCTTCGGTGACTCCAGACCGCCGAGGTAGAAGCGGTTCCAGGTCGGGCTGATGAGGATCTCGTTGACGCAGGCGCGCGGCGGCAGCGTGGCGATGAACAGGACCGCCCTGCCCAGGTCCTCGGCCTGCAGCATGCGCGCGCGCTCCTCGGGCGGCGGCGGCACCGGGCGCTTCTCGAGGATCGGCGTCGCTACCTCGCCGGGAAGGATCGAGGTGGCGCGGATGCCGTTGGCGCCTTCCTCCATGTTGATCGACTCGGTGAGCGCGAGCACCGCGTGCTTGGTGGCGTTGTAGCCCGGGCCGGTGAGCGTGCTCGCGTAGCGCCCCGCCCACGACGAAACGTTGACGATCAATCCGCCCTTCTTTTCGCGCATCGCGGGCAGCACCGCCTGGCAGCAGTAGAACATCCCGGAGAGGTTGATGGCGACGATCTGGTCCCAGCCCTCGACCGAGACGTTCCTGAAATTGCGCCGCGGCAGGTTGATGCCCGCGCTGTTCATCAGGATGTCGACGCGCCCCAGGCGCTTGAGGATCTGCTGCGCCGCCTTGGACACCTCCTTCTGGTCCGCGACGTCGAGCGAGATCGCCTCGCCGCTGCCCGCGCCCCTCAGCTCTTTCTCGGCCTTTTTCAGGGTCTCGGCGCTGCGTCCAGAGATCACCACGTGGGCGCCGGCGCGCGCGAGCTCGATCCCTGCAGCGAGCCCGATGCCCGAGCCGCCGCCGGTGATCCAGGCGACCTTTCCCTTGAGGACGCTATCGCCGGGCATACTGGGTCGCGCCGAACAGCACCTCGGCCTGTTCCTTTGTGAATCCGGGAGTTTGCCGCCGGCGCTCCGCCAGCACTTCGACCGCACGCTTCACCGCCGGCCGCGCGGCGATGCGCTCGCGCCAGCGCTTGAGCGCCGGGAACTGCTCGATGTCGACCCCCTGGCGCTCGGGCGCGCGCAGCCACGGGAAAATCGCCATGTCGGCGATGGTGTATTCCCCGCACGCTACCCACGCGCTTTTTCTCAATTGTTTTTCAACCACCCCGTACAGCCGGTTGGCCTCGTTGCGATAGCGGTTCATCGCGTACTCGATCTTCTCGGGCGCGTACTGCAGGAAATGGTGCGCCTGGCCGAGCATCGGCCCGATGTGCCCCATCTGGAACATGGTCCATTGCATCACCAGCCAGCGATCGCGCAGCTCGCGCGGCAGGAACTTGCCGGTCTTCGAGGCGAGATAGAACAGCATCGCGCCCGACTCGGAGAGCGCGAACGGCTTGCCGCCCGGCCCGTCCCGGTCGATCATCGCCGGGATCTTGTTGTTCGGCGAGATGGCGAGGAAATCGGGCTTGAACTGGTCGCCCGCGCCGATATCGATGGCGTGGACTCTGTATTCGAGACCCGTCTCCTCGAGCATGATGTGAATCTTGTGCCCGTTGGGCGTCGGCCAGGTATAGAGGTCAATCATCGTCGTAAACCACCACGGTTCCAGCGATCTTGTCGTGCCATCCCTGCTTGCGCCGGTCGATCGCGATCCAGACGAAGCCGAGGAACAACGGGAGACCCGACGCAATGTACGCGAAATAGCGCGCCACCAGCCTGCCGGTGCTGGGCCGGCCGCCCGAGCGCGCGTCGACGATCTTAGCCGATACCGCGATCTTTCCGGGCGTCGCGCCGCAGTAGCGCCAGAACAGGATCACCGCCAGCCCCGGGGCCACCGCCTGCAGCGCGAAGTCCCAGAAGCCGGCGAAGCCGCCGACCGAGCGCGCGAGGTACTCGCGGCCGTAAATGGCGAGCACCAGCGGCACTACCACGACGAACAGGATGAGCGCATCGATGGCGAAGGCGGCGAGCCGCTGCCAGAAACCGACAAACTCATGCGAGCCGGACAAGCTGCTTCCCGAAATTCTGTCCCTTGAGAAGGGCGATCAGCCCTTTGGGCGCGTTTTCGATGCCCTCGACCACCGACTCGCGGTATTTCAGCTTGCCCTGCGCGAAATAGCCCGCGAGCGCCTTCAGCGCTTCGCCATAGCGGTCCTTCCAGTCGAACACGATCATGCCCTGCAGCTTGATGCGGTTGACGAGCACGGCCCGCAGATTCTTGTAGCCGTAGGGCTGGCTGGCGTTGTATTCGGCGATCAGGCCGCAAATCACGATGCGCGAAGACAAGTTCATCCTCGTAAGCACGGTGTCGAGAATCTCGCCGCCGACGTTCTCGAAGTCGACGTCGACGCCTTTGGGGCATGCCTCCTTGAGGCTGCGATGGAGCTCGCCCGCCTTATAGTCGATGCAGGCGTCGAAGCCCAGTTCGCGGGTGACGTAGTCGCATTTCTGCTTCCCGCCCGCGATGCCGACCGCGCGGCAGCCCCAGATCTTCGCCAGCTGCCCCACCACGCTGCCGACCGCGCCCGAGGCAGCCGACACCACCACCGTCTCGCCGGGCTTCGGCTGTCCGATGTCCTTCAGCCCGAAATACGCTGTCATTCCCGGCATGCCGACGACGCCCAGGTAACACGACAACGGCACGCGGCTGCCGTCGACCTTCGTGGCTTCCTTGGTAGTCCCGTAGAGCTGCCAGCCGAGCTGCGTCAGGACGTGATCGCCTTTTTCCAGTTTTTCGTTCTTCGATTCGACCACTTCACCGATGGTCTGCCCGACCATGACCTCGCCGAGGTCGACGCCCTTGACGTAGCTCTTGGCGTCGCTCATGCGGCCGCGCATGTAAGGGTCGAGCGAGAGCCACAGGTTCTTCACCAGCACCTCGCCCGGGCCGGGCTGCGGCACGGGCGCCTCTTCGATCCTGAAATTGTCCTCGCTCACCCAGCCCGACGGACGGCTGGCGAGCACTACGCGCTTATTTTTCTGCATTAAAGGGAAGCGAAACGTTCCAGATGATGATCCACGTCGCCGAACTGGCGAGCGAGCACGGTGAGGCGGCGGAAGGTATGGCTCACCTTCATCTCCTCGCTCATGCCCATGCCGCCGTGCAGCTGCACCGCTTCCTGGCCGATGTGGCGCGCGGCGTCGGCGATCTTGATCTTTGCCGCCGAGATCGCGCGTCTGCGCTCGGCGGGATCAGTCGACTGGTCGGCGCGTGAACAGGCAAGACAGGCCATCGATCTTGCCTGTTCGCAAGAGATGTACATATCGACGATGCGATGCTGCAGCGCCTGGAAAGTGCCGATCGGCACGCCGAACTGCTTGCGCGTCTTCAGGTACTCGAGCGTCGCCTCGCAGGCGAACTTCATGGCGCCGACCGCTTCGGCGCAGATGAGCGCCGTGCCGTAGTCGATGACTTCGTCGACGAGCCCGGGGGCGCTCTGCAGCGCCTCGCGCTTCGCCGAGCGCAGCTCGAGGTCGGCGGCGAGCATGTTGTCGAGCGCGCGGTGAGGCTTGATGTCGATCCCGGCCCGGTCGACGAGAAACAGGTCCGCTGCCGAGGAAACCACCAGCTTGCCGGCCGCCGGCGCGCCGACGACGCCGCGCGTCCCGCAAGCGAAGGCCATCCTGAGCCGTCCTTCGGCCACCGCCGGCAGGATGGCCTGCTTCTGCTGTGCCGTGCCGGCGCGAGCGACGAGCTGAGCGGCGAGGATCGTGGGCAGATAGGGCTCGACCACCAGCGCCTCGCCGAAGGCTTCCATCACGCCCATCAGGTCGACCGCGCCGCCGCCGAAGCCGCCGTAATCGGGCGAGAGCGGCAGGCCGGTGAGGCCCATCTCGGCGAACTTCGCCCAGATCGCGGCGCTCCAGCCTTCGCCGGCGATGATTTTCTTGCGCGCCTCGAAGTCGTAGTCCTTTTGCAGCAGGCGCCTGACGGAATCCGCCAGTAGTTGCTGCTCTTCGTTGTAATCGAAATTCATAAACCCAGGGTCATTTTCGCAATGATGTTTCTCTGAATCTCATTGGATCCCGCGTAGATGGTGGTCTTGCGCATGCTGAGGTAGCGCCGCGCGATGGCTTCGCTCATCGGGTCGGAGGCCGTTGGGTCGGTCGCCTGCATCATCAGCTCGCTGATCCCCTGCTGGATCTCGGTGCCCTTGATCTTCAGCATCGAGACGTCGGCGCCCGGCGGCTGCGCGGTGCGCCGCATGCGGTCGAGGAAGCGCAGGTTGGTGATCTCGAGCGCCATCAGCTCCACTTCCAGGCGCGACAGCCGGTCGCGAAATCTCACATCATTCATTTTTGCAGAAGACAATTCCTTGAGTCTGGCGAGCTGCCGCTTCGACTCGCCGATGCGGCCGGTGTTCATGCGCTCGTAGCCGAGCAGGTACTTCGCCACGGTCCAGCCCTTGCCTTCGGCGTGCACCCGGTTTTCCAGCGGCACCTCGACGTCGTCGAAAAATACCTCGTTCACCTCGTGCGCGCCGTCCATCAGGATCAGCGGCCGCACGGTGATGCCCGGCGTCTTCATGTCGATGAGCAGGAAGGAGATGCCTTCCTGGCGCTTCTCGCTCGAGGGGTCGGTACGCACCAGGCAGAAGATCCAGTCGGCGTAGTGCGCGAGCGTGGTCCAGATCTTCTGGCCGTTGACAATGTATTTGTCATTAACTCTTGCAGCTTTAGTCTTCAGGGACGCCAAGTCGCTTCCGGAGCCGGGCTCGGAATAGCCCTGGCACCAAAAGTCCTCGCCCTGGTAGATGCGCGGCAGGAAGCGCTTTTTCTGCGCCTCGGTGCCGAAGGCGAGCAGTACCGGGGCGCACATCGCCAGCCCAAAGGGAATCAGCATTGGCCCGCCGGCATAGCCGAGCTCTTCTTCGAAAATATAGCGCTGCACCACGTTCCACCCGGTGCCGCCCCATTCCTTCGGCCAGGCCGGTGCTACCCAGCCTTTCTTCGCCAGGATCTTGTGCCAGCGCAGCAGGTCGTCCTTGGACAGGTGCTCGAACCGCTCGACCCTCTCCTTCAAATCCTGAGGGAGGTTACGCGCCAGCCAAGCGCGCACCTCATCGCGAAAGGCGAGCTCCTCGGACGAGTAGTTGAGGTCCATTTATAGGATAGTAACGCCGCCATCGGCGACGATGCATTGCCCGGTGATGAAGGCCGAGGCGTCGGACGAAAGGAACACCGCGATGCCGCCGATGTCGCGCGGCTCGCCCAGGCGCCGGAGCGGCGTCGCGGCGATGCGCTCGGCGCGGCGCTTGTCGTCTTCCCACAGGGCGCGCGCGAACTCGGTCTTTACCAGACCCGGTGCGATCGCGTTCACCCGCACGTTTTTCGGACCCCACTCCGCCGCGAGATTGCGCACCAGGTGGTGCCCGGCCGCCTTCGACAGGCCGTATGCGCCGATCACCGTATTGGCGAGCAGCCCGCCGATCGAGCCGATCAGGATGAAGCTGCCTGAACTTTTCTCCTTCTGCGCGCGCTCGGCTATCAGGGGAAGCGTCATGGCGGCGAGCCAGAGCACGCTTTTCACGTTGTTCGCCATGATCTTGTCGAAGGCCTCGTCGGAGATATCCGCGAGCGGGCCGTAGTGCGGGTTCGAAGCCGCGTTCGCCACCACGATGTCGATGCGGCCCCATTTCGAGCGCGTCGCATCCACCAGCGCCTGCAGCTCCTCCTTGCGCGATACGTTGCACGGCATCGCCAGGGTCTCAAAGCCCTGGCTTGAAAATTCCTTCTGGACCGCTTCACAGGCCTCGGCCTTTCGGCTGCACAGCGCCACCCTGGCGCCGGCGCGTGCCAGCTCCTCGGCGATCGAGCGCCCGATGCCGCGGGTCGACCCGGTGACGAGGGCCACTCTTCCGCTCAAATCGAACAGCGACGATTTCACTTAGCGAAATCCGGTATGACTAAGTTGACATGCGGACGCGGGCAGACAGAATAGCGAAACAGGCCGAGTTTCGCTCGATTTTCACCGACCCGGATTTCACGCCAATAAACGGAGGAGGAGCTTCATGGGCGCACCAGAACCCGCGGCACCGCTTTCCCCGCCCGCCGCCACCTTCAGCTATGAGCACGAGGGCGACCGCCAGTTCGCCACCACCCTCGCGCGCGGCCTGGAGGTGCTGCGCTGCTTCACGCCGCTCGAGCCTCTGCTCGGCAACAAGGAAATCTCGGTGCGCAC
>JACXTT010010284.1_pt1 | contig 12640 bp, 8 predicted proteins | sample 9270951 | NCBI WGS metagenome assembly JACXTT01 (sample SAMN15532306, study PRJNA645909) | rock metagenome | isolation source: weathered quartz diorite | place: Puerto Rico | collected 2017-06-21 | reverse complement strand
GCGCTGGCCCGGGCGCTCGGCGCCGGCCTGCTGCTGCTGCTCTCGGGCTGCGCCAAGAAGGCGCCGCCGAGCGGCGGGCCGCCCGACATCGAGCCGCCGCGCCTGATCGCATCCCAACCCGATTCGGGCGCGGCCAAGGTGCCGCGCGGGATCGGGCCTTCGCTCACCTTCAGCGAGGGCATGGAACCGCGCACCACGGCGGACGCCATCGCGCTGGCGCCGCCGGTCGAGATCCGCCGCTTCCGCTGGTCCGGCCGCACCGTGACCGCCGTGCTGGCGGATTCGCTCAAGGCGCGCCAGACCTACACCCTGTTCGTCGGCTACGGGGCGCACGATCGGCACGGCAACGCGATCGCGCGCGGGCGCGCGGTGGTGTTCACGACCGACGACTCCTTTCCGCCGGGCATGATCGAGGGCAAGCTCGAGGCCAAGGGTTTCTCCGCCGGTAGCGCCTACTTGTGGTGCTACGACGTCGCCCGCAACCACGCGCCCGACAGCACGGCGCGCGACTTCGACGCCATTGGCCTGATCGATCCCGACGGTGTCTTTCGCGTCCCGGGGCTGCGCGTGCCCACGCGCTATCGGGTCTGGACCTTCGCCGATCTCAACAACAACCGATCGTTCGAGCCGGCGACGGACCTGTTGGTGCCGGTGGACACCGTGCTGTCCCTGACCGCCGCCCACCCGGTGGTCACTGGCCTCCACTTCCAGGTCGTGAACCCGCGCGCTCCGGCTCACGTCAAAGGCACTGTGCTAGACTCGCTGGTCCAAGCCGAGGGCGCCTTGGTGATTTCCGCCGTGGCCGATACCGATACCACGCGACGGGTGGTCACGGTGGCCAGCCCCGATCGCAAGGAGTTCGATCTCCAGCTCGAGGCTGGGGCATGGACGGTGCGGGCATTCCGCGATGCCGACAAGAACCGCGTGTGGGATCCGCGGCGCGAGGCCTCCAGCGACCCGCTGCGGTTGCGGGTCGACCCGGCCGCCGAAGTGACCGATATCGTGTTGATCCTGCGCCCGGCGCCCGAGAGTCACTGATGGCGAAGATTCCCTTTCTCAAGATGCACGGCGCGGCCAACGACTTCGTCGTGGTCGATCATCGCCAGCCGTTCTTGGCCGAGCCCCTCGACGATCTGGTGCGACACCTGTGCGATCGCCGGCGCGGCGTCGGCGCGGATGGCCTCTTGTTGGTCGAGCGCGATCCCGAGCACGACTTCGCCATGCGCTATTGGAACGCCGACGGGGGCGTGGCCGAGTTCTGCGGCAACGGCGCGCGCTGCGTCGCGCGCTTCGCGCTCGAGCACGGGCTGGGCCGAGGAGGCGAGGTGAGCTTCCGCACCGCGGCCGGGTCGATGCGTGCGCGCCGGGCCGATGGTGGCCGCGGCATCGAGCTGTCGTTCGGCCGGGTCGCGCGGCCGGCGGCGCCGTTCTCGGTCGAAGCGGGTGGGCGGCGCTTCGACGGCCAGCTCGTGCTCGCGGGAGTGCCGCACTTCATCGTCCCGGTGGAGCGCGTCGAGTGGGTTCCGGTGCAGGAGTGGGGCGCCGCGCTGCGCCACCACCCGCGCTTCGAGCCGGCCGGGACCAACGTCGACTTCGTGGCCGGTCTCGGCCCGGGTCGCGTCGCCATGCGCACCTACGAGCGTGGGGTGGAGGCGGAGACCCTGGCGTGTGGGAGCGGCGCCATCGCGGTCGCGGCGTGGAGCGCGGCGGCCGAGGCGCGCCCCCAGGTCTCGATCATGACCGCGGGCGGAGACGAGCTGAGGGTTCGCCTCGATCCCGAGCCGGACGGCTGGATGGTCGCGTTGATCGGCCCGGCCGAGGTGGCCTTTCAAGGCGAATGGAACGAGGCGTCCCCGGTGATCGCCGGGGCGGTCGGTTAGGGAGGGAGCATGTTCGAAGGACTGACGGTGGCGATGGTGACCCCGTTCCGGCGCGGAGAGCTGGACCTGGAGGCGACCGCACGCCTGGTGGAGTTCATGCTCGAAGGCGGAGTCGAAGGGCTCGTGGTCTCGGGCTCGACCGGCGAAGCGGCGACCTGCAGCGTCGAAGAGCGTCGCACGCTGTGGCGGTTCGTGCGCGAGCGCGTCGCCGGGCGCGTCCCTGTGGTGGCCGGCACCGGCACGAACTCGACCGCCGACAGCATCACCCTGACGCGCATGGCCGAAGAGCTCGGCCTGGACGGGGCGATGCTGGTGACCCCTTACTACAACAAGCCGACCGCCCAGGGGCAGGTGGCCCACTTCAGCGCGATCGCCCGGAGCACGCGGCTGCCGATCATTCTCTACAACGTCCCCAGCCGCACCGCGACCAACACCTTGCCGGAAGTTTTCGAGCGACTGGACGGCGTGGCCAACCTGGTCGCCATCAAGGAGGCCTCGGGCAGTCTCGACCAGGCCAGCGCCATCAAGGCGCGGACGCGCTTCACGCTGCTCTCGGGCGACGATTCCTTGACCGCGCCCATGATCGCAATCGGCGCCGAGGGCGTGATCTCCGTGGTCGGCAACGCCGCGCCGCGACCGATGCGCGAGCTGTCCGATCTCGCCCGCGCCGGCCGGCGCTTGGAGGCCGAGGCCCTGCATCGCCGCCTGCTCCCGCTGTTCCGCGGGTTGTTCCTGGAGTCCAACCCCGGGCCGGTAAAGTTCCTGCTGTCGGCCATGGGATTGGTCGAGAACGAGCTGCGCCTGCCGCTGGTTCCGATCGAGCCCACCACGGAGAAGGCGGTGCTCGCGGCGGCGCGCATGGCCGGCGTGGCGCTGGCGTCGTCCGCGGCGGCGCGCGCTTGATCCCGGTCGTGGTGGTGGGGGCCGCCGGCCGAATGGGCCGCGCGGTGATTGAAACCATCGGCGTCGATGCGGGGTTCATACTGAAAGCCGGCGTCGACCGGGCGGCGCGACCCAGGGACTGGGATCCCGCGCTGGCCTGGGCCGACGATCCCGATCGGGTGCTGAATCGAGGTGACGTGGTCGTGGAGTTCGCTGGGCCGGAGGCCGTGGTGGGGGCGGCCCGCTCGTGCGCGAAGCACGGTGTCCCCCTGGTTTCGGGCGGGACCGGTCTGTCGGAAGCCGACGAGCGCGCCGTGCGCGAGGCCGCGGAATCGGTGGCGATTCTGCGCAGCGCCAACTTCAGCCTGGGGATTCTGGCCCTACGCCGCGCCCTGAGCTCCGTGCTTTCCGCACTCCCCGAGTGGGACGTCGAAATCGTGGAGCGGCACCATCGCGCCAAGCAGGACAGCCCTTCCGGCACGGCGCTCGGCCTCGGCCGAGAGGTGGCCAGGGCGCGCGGTTACGCGGCCTCGTCCTTGCGTCATGGTCGAGAAGGACGCGTCGGTGCGCGGCCCCAGGCCGAGATCGGGATGCACGCCGTGCGGGGCGGATCGTGGGTCGGTGACCACACCGTGCTGCTGGCCGGCCCGGGGGAGTGGCTCGAGCTCCGTCACGTCGCTCAGGATCGAGTCGCATTCGCTCGCGGCGCACTCAAGGCCGCGGAATTTGTAGCCAACGCTTCGCCCGGGCTTTACACTTTTGAGGCCGTGCTGAGCGCCGCTGCCAGGTAGGAAGGAGGTCGTTCCGAGTAGTCCATGAGAATCGCGCGCCAGGCGCTGGTTTCGCTCACCTCCGCCTTCCTGCTTGCCCTGGTCGCAACCCCTTCCGCCGCCCAGACTTTCGGCAAGAACAAAGTCCAGTACGAACCCCTCGAGTGGTCCGTGCTCGAGACGCCCCACCTTCGGCTCCACTTCTACGCCGAAGAGGAGAGCCTCGCGCGCCACCTCGCGGCGCACGCCGAATCGGTGTGCGTCGAGTACGACCGTCGCTTCCGCATCGAGTTCAAGCACCCGATCCCGGTGCTGTTCTACTCCGCGCACCACTTGTTCCAGCAGACCAATGCGACACCGGGTCTGATCTCGGAATCGGTGGGCGGACTCACCGAGCTGATCAAAGGGCGCGTGCTCATTCCGCACAACGGATCCTGGGCTCGGCTGGCGTGGGTCACGCGCCACGAGCTGGCGCATGCCTACATGCTGGAGAAGCTGGCGCGCGTGATGCGCGACCACAAGCGGAGTCGTGGCTACTTCCCGCCGCTCTGGTTCACCGAAGGCTTCGCCGAGTACTGCGGCACCACCTGGGACGCCGACGCCGAGGGCCTGCTGCGCGACGCGGTGCTCACCGGACGAGCGCTGCCGCTCACCCACAGCGAGGACATCGAAGGCACGGTGCAGATGTACAAGGAGGGCCAGTCCTTCCTGCTCTACGTGGGCGAGCGCTTCGGTCCCGACAAGGTGTTCGACCTGCTCGACAACTGGTATCGCGCCGACGACTTCGAGACCGTGTTCCGACTCACCTACGGCGAGAAGCTGGCGAACGTCGATCGTGACTGGTTCGAATGGATCAAGCGCCGTTACTACCCACAGGTCTCCACCCTGCACACCGCCTCCGAGCAGGGCGTGCGCTTGACCCATCGCGGCCCCTACAACCTCGGACCGCGCGTGCTGCCCGCGGTTTCCGCGCGCGACACCTCGGTGCGCTTCTGTTACTTCATGGCGCGCGAGAGCGGCGTGGAGCTGATGTTGAGCGAGCCGGGAGACAAGGGCCGGCGCAAGGAGCGCCGCATGCTGCGGGCCGGACAATCGCCTTCGTACGAGTCGTTCCACCTGTTCCAGAACCGCCCCGATGCGTCGACCTCGGGCATGGTGGCGCTGTCGGCGAAGCACGGCGGCCGCGACGCGCTCTACCTCATGGACTCGCGCACCGGGCGCGTCCTGCGCCGGATGGAATTCCCGCACTTGGTGGCCATCCTGGACCCCGGCATCGTTCCCGGTGACAGCGCGGTCGTGTTCTCGGCTCAGGACTACAGCGGGCGCTCGGACCTGTACCGGGCGACTTGGACGACCCAGCGCGTCCAGCTCGAGCGCCTCACCAACGACGACTGGGACGACGTCGAGCCCGACGTTTCCCCCGACGGCAAGTGGGTCGCGTTCTCGTCCGACCGCGGGGACGTGGAGCACCACGCCATTTATCGCCTGTCGCTGAGCGGTGGCACTCCCGAGCGCGTCAGCCTACCGCCTGACGGCGAAGATCGGCAGCCAGTCTATTCACCCGACGGGCGCTGGATCGCCTTCCGCTCGACCCGCGCCGGCACGAGCGATCTGTGGGTGCGTCCCGCCGAGCCGAGCTTCGAAGCCCGCCGCGTCACGCGCATGGCCGGTCCGGTCTACGATCCCGATTGGCTGCCGGGCGGGCACGGCTTGCTCTACACCGGCCAGGAACGAGTCGAGTTCCAGAGCTATGTGACGCGCTTCGACCCCGACACGCTCAAGATCGAGACCGAGACTCCACCCGAGTCGCGGCCGGTCGCCTCCTTGACCACCGACGTCGCGATCACCGGCGGGCTGGGGACGGCGAAGGAGAGTGGGGTCTACGGCGGTCCCAAGCACGCCTACGAGCGGCGGCTCGGGCTCGACCTGGTACAGAACGCCTTCGCCATCGATCCCGCGCTGGGCGCCGGCGGCGGCGGCCAGATCGCGATCAGCGACGTACTCGGCAACGAGAAGATCCAGATCTACCTCGCCAACGATTCGGAGCGCTTCGGCAGCAGCTTCTGGGACGGCTTCGAAGGCGGCTTGACCTACATCAACCAGTCCCGTCGTCTCAACTACGGCTTGGGGATCTTCCGCCTCACGCAGGTCTACGATCCGGACCTCGACCTGGTGCGGCGCGAGCGGCGGGTCGGGATCCTCGGCTTGGCGATGTATCCGTTCAATCGCTACACGCGCGTGGAAGGCACCATGCTGGTGCGGCACGCCAGCGATCATCGCCTGCGGGACGGAGACTTCAAGAACGTCGATCTGATCTCGCACTACGTCTCGCTCATCCACGACAACAGCGGATGGTCGATGCTTGGCCCCAGCACCGGGTCGCGCATGATGGTGTCCGCAGGCTTCACGCGCGATATGACCTCCGGCGCGGCCGACTTCGGCACCGTGCTGCTCGAAGCACGGCACTACGAGCGCCCGCTGCCGGTGCTGGTCTCGGCGACTCGGGTGCAGGGACAGGCCAGCTTCGGCAACGACGCGGAGCGCTTCTACCTGGGCGGCCTGTTCTCGCTGCGGGGGTACGATCGGCGCGCGCTCTCCGGGACCCAAACCGTGCTCGTCCAGCAGGAATTTCGAATGCCGTTGGTGCGCGGGCTGACCTTCGCGCTGCCGCGCGCGTGGGAGTTCCCGACCATCAGCACGGCGCTGTTCGCCGATTGGGCCTACGGCGTCGACCAGACCTTCATCGACCGCAAAGGCTCGGTCGGTGCGGGGGCTTTCATCGGTGGGGGGTATTATCCGGTCATCCGATGGAACTTCTCCTGGACCACCCCCGACTTCCAGACGTTCGCGCCGCGGCCGCGCACCCAGTTCCTGATCGGCTTCAACTTCTAACCGGGAGCGCGCCGCCCGGCGCGATCACCGTGCGGCGCGCCGCATGAACCGATCCCAGGCCTCGAGACGCGCGGCTCGCGCCGCTCTGTTCGTGGCGCTGCTCTCCACGCTGCTCCCTGCGCTGGTTTCGGCTCGCGACGCCGAGATCGACCAGCAGGTGCGCCGCCTCAAGGCACTGCACCAGCAGATCCTGCTCGGCGGCGCGGGGCGGAAGATCGATGCCATGCGTCGTGCGGCGGCGTTGCGCCGCGGCCGCAAGCCGATGACGCTGCGGAGCGCTCCACCCCGCGACCACTTGGAGGCGATCGGGCCGCAGGGCATGGCCGGCGTGGCCCGCGGGCTGGTGCCGAGCGACGAAATCGCGCCCCCGACCAATTGGCCGCTGTCGCCGGCGTCCCCCGCGTTCACCACGCAGTCCGAGGTCTCGATCGCCGGGACGGGCCGATTCCTGGTGGCGGCCTGGAACGACGGCGCCGCCGGCGGCCCGGGGATCAACGGCCTCAGCTTCTCGAGCTCGACCGATGGCGGCCGATCGTGGATCCAGGGCGGGGCGCTCCCCCTCGGTGGAGGCGTCGGCGCCTGGACCAGCGATCCGGTCGTGACGGTGGACGCCAAGCGCCAGGTGTTCTACGTGGCGGGCCTGGCGATCAGCACGACGCCTTCCAACGCACTCGGCGTCATTCGCGGCAGGTTCGGCGCGAGCGGGTTCGCGTGGGAAACGCCGAGCCTGGTGCGCGCGGTGCGCGACTCGTTTCCGGACAAGCCCTGGTTGGCGGCCGATTCGCTGAGTGGCAATCTCTACGTCAGCTACACCATGTTCTTCAAGCGCCAGAGCAAGAACTCGGACTTCATCCAGGTCCAGCGCTCGGAGGACGAGAACCAGACCTGGTCCGCCGCGCTCAAGGTTTCGCCCGATGCGGAAGACGGCCTGGTCCAGGGATCGCGCCCCGCGATCGGCCCGGCGGGAGAAGTCCACGTCGTGTGGAAGACGATCGACACCACGGCGGCCGCGGGCGGGCTCGACGCAATGCGCACGTGCCGCTCGACCGATGGCGGGCAGAGTTTCGGTCCGGTCGCGACGGTGGCCACGCTCTACACCAACTTCTGCAGCGGCCCGCCGGGATTCGATCGCGGCTTCGGGCTGGGATTCCCCTCGATCGCGGTCGACCGCAGCACCGGCCCGCACCGCGGCCGCGTTCACGTCGCGTGGGAGGAGTCGCTCGACTTCTACGACGATCGCATCGCGGCCACCGACGAGGTGCCCGAGGTCGAGCCCAACAACCGCGTCCGCGACGCCACGCCCTTCACCATCGGGGAGACGCTCGACGGTGAGATCAGCCCGTCGTTCGATGCCGACTGGTTCCGTTTCCACGGTGAGCAAGGGCAGACCGCGATCGTCTACGTAGACTCGCTCGACCGCCGGCTCGACGTGGCGCTGCGCCTCTGGTGCACGGACGGCCAGACCCGGCTGGCCTACAGCGCCGCGGTCAACGTGCGCCAGCGCATCATCGTCTTCACTTTGCCCAAGACCGCGGATTACTACGTCTCGCTCGATCCTCACAACGACTCGACCGGCGCCTATCGCATCTCCACCGCCTGGGCCCATCGCGGGCTCGAGCGCGGCCGCGATCAGCGCGACATCTTCGTCGCTCACTCCGACGACGGAGTGAATTGGAGCACCCCGGTTCTGGCCAGCGACGATCCGCCCGGCTTCGACGACTGGCTGCCCGAGCTGGCGGTGAGCGGCGACGGCAAGCCGTTCGTGGCGTGGTACGACTATCGCGACGGGGATCCGGCGAATTGCGGGGCCGGCGCCAGCGTTCGGCTGGCTCGCTCCGACGACGGCGGCGATCATTGGATGCCGGTTGGCGTCGTCACCGAGGTGCCGACCTTGTGGTCGGCCGTGTCCAGCAACCTGTCGCCCAACATGGGCGACTACATTGGTCTGTTGGCCGACGAGCACGGCGTCTATCCATCCTGGGCCGATGGACGCAGCAGCGACCCCGACGTCTATGCGTCCTTCTGGCCCAGCCCCAGCGCCGCCCAGAGCATCGTCGCGATCGGGGCCGAGCCACAGTCCGGCGGCTTCCTGTTGCGCTGGCACGCGCCGCCCGAGATGCCCCTGTCGGCGACGCTCTACCGGCGTGCCTCGGGTATCCCCGAAACGGCGCTCGGCGAATTGGACTCCGACCCTCAGGGCGACCTGGCCTGGCTCGACGTCGATCTCGAGCCCGGATACCGCTACCACTACGAACTGAGTGTCCGTGGCGCCGAGGGCGAGACCCGGGTCGGCGCCGTGTCGATCGACGTGCCCGATGCGGGGCCCGCTGCGCTGGCGATCGAGCAACTGGCGCCCAATCCGAGCGCGGGCGGGTTCCGAGTGCGTTTCCGCCGTCGCGACCTGACTCCGGCGCGGCTCGAGATCCTGGACCTGAGCGGTCGCCGCGTGTTCGCCCTGTATCTGGGTCCGGAGTACGGCGTGCGTGGCGTGGTGGACGTCGGGCGCACGGCGCCACTCAGGCCGGGCCTCTATGTGGTCCGCGTCGCGCAGACCGGCGGGTCGGCGACCGCCAAAGCCGTGGTGGTGCGCTGACGGTCAGCGACCCGGATCCACCGCGACGCCGAGCGGCTGGCCGAATCCGGAGAGTCGGTTGATGACGATGCCGCCGCTCGTGAGATGGACCAGCGCGCCCTGATCCGGTAGCACCGCCCACACCTCGCCACTCTCGGGCTCGACGGCGACGTCGCGCGCGCTGAGCAGGGACGAGACGCGGAACTGGAGCGCGCCATTGCGGTCGAAGGCCACCAGCTGGCCGGCCAGCGCGTCGGCGACCCAGACGCGGCCGTGCTTGGCGTCGATCGCGATCCCGACCGGACCCTGGAAGCCCGGGATGGCTTGCTCGATGCCGGTCAGGGAAGGTGGCACGCGCGTCAGCGTCTTGCCTTCGTACGACGTGATCCAGGCACGACGCGTCAGACTGTCGATCGCGACCCGCGAGGGTCGGTCGAGGGACATCGTCGCGATCGGCGTGTGGTCCGCGTCGAAGCGTCTGAGTTGGCTGGCGCCCCGCTCGCACACCAGCACCGAGCGATCGAAGACGTCCACCGCCACGCCGATCGGCAGATCGAGAGGCTCGATGGTCGTGCCGAGCTGGTGCCCGACCGGGTCGAACTCGAACAGGCGGCCCCCCTCGTCGCCGATCCAGGTGGCCTGCGCGATGGGATCGACGGCCAGCGCCGAGGGCGTGCCCAGCCCAGGGATGTCGACGGTCACGCCCGAAGCCGGATCCAGTACCCCGGCTCGGCCGCCGAACGAGTCGGCCACCCAGACCCGATGCGTCACGGAATCCACCGCCACCGCCGTCGGGTTGTCGAAGCCCGAATACGTGGCGACGACGCGGCGCCCATCGGGCGCGACGCGAATCAAGGTGCCGCGCGCGCCGTCGACGAGCCAGATTCGCGCCCGGCCCGGTGTGGCCACGTCCTCCGCGGGTGGCGGCCGATCGCTGCCGTCCGCAAAGACGAAGTACAGACGATAGCGATGCTCGAGTCCGTTCAGGGCGCCAACGTCGGCGTAGCCCGAGCTGCCGGGCGAGAGCAGCGCGCTCACCAGGCGATAGGCCGTGTCGGTCGCGGTCCGACGATAGAGATGGAATCCAGCCAGGCCGCTCCCGGTCGCGGGGCGCCAGTGGAGATCGATGCGTCCGTCGCCGGCGATGGCGACGAATCCGGCGGGCGCGCCGCGCGTGGACGGATTGCGCGGGTCGAACGGGTTGGCGCGGTCGCGGTGACTGCACCCGGCCGCGACCAGGAGCGTTAGAAGCGCAGCGACAACGCGCATCGACTGGGTCCGAGCCCGAGCGATAGGCGAGACGAGTGGGCGGGGCGCAGGAACCGCCAGTAGAGGCCGCCCACGATCAGGAGCTCGCCGCTGATGAGGCTGGTGCTCGACAGGCGATCGTCCATCACCGCTCGGTCGTACAGGGTCTCGATGTTGGCCGGATCGGTCTCGCGCAGGTAGGCGTCGTAGGCGACGTTGGCATGATCGGCGATGAGGAACGAGGCCCCAATCAGAGCCGCTCCCGAGCCCAACATCAGATAGGCGCCGAGATGGGGCTGGGGATGCGGAGTCTCCACTTCCACGACCGGAAACGGAGCGGCCGTCTGCGCGGCGGCGCAGACGGCCAATGCGGGTTCCGCGGTCAGTGCGAACGCGAGCGCGAGGGCGGAGGCCCGGGGCAGGCGTCGCGGCGGTTCATGCGGTGAACTTGGCGGCAAAACGGGCGAGACGCGCCTTGTGACGGTTGGCGGTCTCCTTCTTGATGATTCCCTTGGCGGCCGTGCGATCGAGGATCGAGGCCGCCGCACGATAGGCGGCCTGGGCGTCCGCGCGGTTGCCGGCGGCGCGCACGGTCTTGAGCACGCTGCGCATGCGGCTGCGGAACGCGATGTTGCGAAGGCGTCGCTTGTCGTTGGTGACGACGCGCTTGGCCGCGGATTTGTGATGCGGCATTCGGAACCTCCGGGACACGGAACGAGGCGAGCAAAAGAAGATAGGGACCCGCCGGTCCGCCTGTCAAGGCGCGAGGGCGTTGGAGGGCCGCGCGACCCCGGTCCTCGAACATCGGCGTTGCTGGCCGGCGAGCCCGAGGTTTACTGTGATGGTTCGCCTACTGTAGGCGGGGTGTCCGGAGGCTCCCATGAGCGTCCTGAGCGACAAGATTCTCAATCTGCCCGCGGCCCCAGGGGTTTACCTGTTCAAAGACGGCCGCGGGGCGGTGCTCTACGTGGGCAAGGCGCTGCGGCTCTCGAGCCGGGTGAAGAGCTACCTGAACCCCGACGAGAGCCGGCTCTACCTCCACGAGATGATGGAGGAGGCTCGCGACCTCGACGTCATCCTGACCGACTCGGAGGTCGAGGCGCTGCTGCTGGAGTCGACCCTGATCCGCCAGCACCACCCGCGCTACAACATCCTGCTCAAGGACGACAAGAGCTTCCCCTACGTCAAGGTGAGCGTGCAGGAGGAGGTGCCGCGACTCTCGATCACGCGCCAGGTCAGGGCCGATGGCGCGCGCTACCTCGGTCCGTTCACGGACGTCAAGCTGCTGCGTCGCACGCTGCGTGAAGTGCGGCGAGTCTTTCCCGTGCGCACCTGCCGCAACTTCGAGGACTACCGCCGCGCCGATCGACCTTGTCTTTACTTCCACATCCGGCGCTGCGTCGGGCCTTGCACCACGCGCTCGCGCGCGACCCCCGAAGAGTACCGCGCCCTGGTCGACGGCTTGGTGTTGTTCCTGACCGGCCGCGACCAGGAGCTGCTGCGCCGCCTCGAGACCGAGATGATCGCGGCCAGTGACCAGCGCCGCTACGAGGTCGCGGCCCACCGTCGCGATCAGATCCACCTGCTGGAGCGCGTGCGCGCCCCGCAAAAGGTCGTGGCGCGGCGCGGCGAGGCCGATGTGCTCGGCGTTGCGCGCCACGGCCGGCGCGCCGCCGTGGTGACGCTGCGGGTGCGCGGCGGACACGTGGTGGGGAAGGAGTCGCGCGTGCTCGAGCGGGTCGCGGAGGTGGGGGACGGCGAGCTGCTGTCGACGTTCGTCGCGCAGCATTACCTGGCGCAGGAGTTCTTGCCGCGGCGCATCGTGATCGGCATCCTGCCCGAGGACGCCGCGGTGATGTCGGAAGCGCTGGCGCGCCGCGCCGGCCATCCGGTCCAGCTCGTCGCCCCGAGCCGTGGGCGCGAGCGTCGCCTCGTGGCGAGCGCCGAGCGCAACGCGGCGCTGGTGCTCGAGGACCTCGAGGCGCGGGCGACCGGACGCAAGGCGCGCTTCGTGCCCGAGGTGCTCGAGCTGCAGCGCGCGCTGCGACTCGAGTCGCCGCCCTACCGCATGGTCTGCTTCGACGTCTCGAACCTGGGCTCCGAGGGCGCGGTGGCCGCAATCGTGGCGAGCGAGAACGGGCGCGCCCAGAAGGCGCTCTATCGGCGCATGCGCATGCGGCAGCCCGGTCCCGACGACTTCGCCATGATTCGCGAGGCGGTCGAGCGCTACTGGACCCGGGTCGAGTCGAGCGAGCTGCCGCGCCCCGACCTGGTGGTGGTGGATGGCGGGGTCGGGCAGCTGCGCGCGGCGCGGGCCGCGCTGGACCGCGCCAGCACGCGCGCGGTGGCGTTGGTGGGACTGGCGAAGCGCGAGGAGACCGTTTTCCGCGAGGGCG
>JACXTT010010282.1_pt1 | contig 12641 bp, 11 predicted proteins | sample 9270951 | NCBI WGS metagenome assembly JACXTT01 (sample SAMN15532306, study PRJNA645909) | rock metagenome | isolation source: weathered quartz diorite | place: Puerto Rico | collected 2017-06-21 | reverse complement strand
GCCAGCTCACGTATCAGGCCGAGGGCGCAGGGCGCCTCGTGGCGCGGCTGCTACAGCTCACCGTTCCGCCGGTCACGCCTGGCAGCGCCGCGCCCGCGCCGGCGCGCGCGAGCGACCTGCCGGCGCTCGATGTGGCCGCGGAGAGCTTCAACCTGCGCGGCAAGGACCTCGGCCGGCTCGAGCTCGTCGCGGTGCCGGAAGGCGCGGATTGGCGGATCGACAAGCTCGCGCTCGCGAGCGCCGATGCGACGCTCGACGCGAAGGGCCGCTGGCGCGGGGCGCAGGCCACCGACCTTGACTTCAGCCTGCATGCCTCGGACGCGGGGAAGTTCCTAGCGCGCGTCGGCTATCCCAACACGGTGCTCGGGGGCAAGGCGGAGCTCGCCGGCTCGCTCACCTGGGCGGGCGAGCCGAGCAACATCGACTACCAGAGCCTCACGGGCGAGATCAAGCTCACCGCCCAGGATGGTCAGTTCCTCGAGATCGATCCCGGCTTCGGCAAGCTGATCTCGCTCATGAACCTGCAGGCGCTGCCGCGGCGCATCGCGCTCGACTTCCGCGACGTCTTCTCGAAGGGCTTTCGCTTCGACCGCATCGAGGCCGCCTCCGCCCTCAATCACGGCGTGATGGACATCCGCCAGTTCCGCATGCGCGGCCCGGCCGCCGAGGTCGCAATGTCGGGCCGCGTCGATCTCGCGCAAGAGACCCAGTCCCTCAAGGTGCGCGTCGTGCCGAGTCTCGGCGGTTCGGCCTCCACCGCCGTGGCGATCGTCAACCCGGTGGCCGGCGTCGCGGCGGCGCTCGCGCAGAAGGTGCTCAAGGACCCGCTCGGCCAGCTCTTCGCGCACGAGTTCGACGTGAGCGGCAGCTGGGCCGACCCGAAGGTCGCGAAAGTGACCGTGGCGCCGAATCCGACCGGGACCGCCACCCAGTGAGCAGAGCCCGCGTCGCGGCAGTGCAGATGGTGTCCGGGCCCGAGCTCGCGGCGAATCTCGACGCCGCCGGTCGGCTGATCGCGGCGGCCGCGGCCGCCGGCGCGCGGCTCGTCGCGCTGCCCGAGAACTTCTATTGCATCGGCCGAGCCGAGACCGACAAGGTCGCGCTGCGCGAGCCGGAGGGCCGCGGACCGATCCAGGAGTTTCTCGCTCGCGCGGCGCGCGCGCATCGCGTCTGGCTGGTCGGCGGCACCGCACCTCTTGCCTGTGCTGACGAGCGCCGTATCCGCAGCGCCTGCCTGGTGTACGACGATGGCGGCGAGCGCGTCGCGCGCTACGACAAGATGCATCTCTTCCGCTTTTCCGCCGGCGACGAGCGCTACGACGAAGCCCGCACGCTCGAAGCGGGCGATCGCCCGGTCGCCGTGGCGAGCCCGTTCGGGCGCCTTGCGCTCTCCGTTTGCTACGATGTGCGCTACCCCGAGCTTTACCGCGCGCTCGCGCCGTTCGACGCCATGTTCGTTCCGTCCGCCTTTACCGTGCCGACCGGCGCCGCGCACTGGGAAACGCTGCTCCGCGCGCGCGCCATCGAGAACCAGGCGTACGTCATTGCCCCTGCCCAAGGCGGCACCCACGCCGGCGGCCGGCGCACCTTCGGCCACAGCATGATCGTCGACCCCTGGGGGGAAATTCTCGCCGTGCAGGCCGAGGGCGAAGGCGTCGTGCTCGCAGAAATGGACGCTGCGCGCATCCGCGAGGTGCAGGCATCGCTGCCTGCCCACGCCAACCGGAGAATGCATTGATACTCGATACCGCAAGAAGCACGCTGCTCGCGCCATTCGAGCTGGAGGCGGCGAAGCTCGAGCGGGTGTTCGGCACGCTCGCCGCGCGCCGCGTCGACTACGCCGACCTCTACTTCCAGTACTCGCGCTCCGAGGGCTGGAGCCTCGAGGAGGGCATCGTCAAGTCGGGCAGCTTCAACATCGAGCAGGGCGTCGGCGTGCGCGCCGTGTCGGGCGAGAAGACCGCCTTCGCCTACTCCGACGAGATCAGCTTCACCGCGCTGCAGGACGCCGCGCGCGCGACGCGTGCGATTGCCGCGGCGGGGCAAGCACGCGTCGTCAAATCCGGCTCGCGCCGCCTTCCGATTCAGCTCTATGCCGCGATCGATCCGATCGCTTCGCTCGGCTCCGCGCAAAAGGTCGCGCTGCTGGAGAAGCTCGAGCGCAAATGCCGCGCTCGCGATCCGCGCGTCACCCAGGTAATGGCAAGCCTCGGCGGCGAGTACGAAGTGGTGCTTATCGCGCGCGCCGACGGCCAGCTCGCCGCCGATGTGCGGCCGCTCGTGCGCCTCTCGGTGCAGGTGATCGCCGAGCAGAACGGGCGCCGCGAGTCAGGGACGGCCGGCGGCGGCGGCCGCACCGACTACTCGCACTTCACCGACGAGGCGCTCGACCAGTACGCCGAGCAGGCCGTGTCGCAGGCTTTGGTCAATCTCGAAGCCCGTCCGGCCCCGGCCGGCACCATGACGGTGGTTCTCGGCCCCGGCTGGCCCGGCATCCTGCTGCACGAGGCGGTGGGCCATGGCCTCGAAGGCGACTTCAACCGCAAAGGCAGCTCCGCGTTTTCCGGGCGCCTCGGCCAGCGCGTCGCCGCGCCGGGCGTCACGGTGGTCGATGACGGCACGCTGCCCGGCCGGCGCGGCTCGCTCACCGTCGACGACGAAGGCACGCCGAGCCAGCGCAACGTCCTGATCGAGGACGGCGTGCTGCGCGGCTACATGCAGGACAGCCTGAACGCGCGCCTCATGAAAATGCCGCTCACCGGCAACGCGCGGCGCGAATCGTTCGCCCACCTCACCATGCCGCGCATGACCAATACATATATGTTGGCCGGGCCGCACGAGCCGCAGGAGATCCTGCGCAGCGTGAAGAAAGGCCTCTACGCCACCAACTTCGGCGGCGGCCAGGTCGACATCACCAACGGCAAGTTCGTCTTCTCGGCGGCCGAGGCCTACCTGATCGAGGACGGCAAAGTCACTCACCCGGTGAAGGGCGCGACGCTCATCGGCAACGGTCCCGACGCGCTGACCCGCGTCTCCATGATCGGCAACGATCTCGCGCTCGACTCCGGCATCGGCACCTGCGGCAAGGAGGGCCAGAGCGTGCCGGTCGGCGTCGGCCAGCCGACGCTGCGCATCGATGCGCTGACCGTCGGGGGAACCATAGGAGGAAATTCGGCCTGAGCGGCGCCGAGTCGCTCGTCGAGCGCATCCCGGCCGGCGCGTTCATCGCGCTACCGCCTGATTATTCGCTGCCGGCGATGGACGCCGTGCGCGCTCTCATCCGCCGCAGAGTAACCGGTTTGAAATTGTTGGGCGTCCCCGTGCTCGGCCTCTCGGCGGACCTGCTGATCGGCGCGGGCTGCGTGAGCGAGGTGCATTCGAGTGCGGTGTCGCTCGGCGAGGCGGGGCTCGCGCCGCGCTTCACCGATGCGGCCGAGCGCGGCGAGATCAAGGTGATCGACTACACCTGCCCGGCGGTGCACACCGCGCTGCAGGCAACCGAGAAGGGCGTGCCGTACATGCCGCTGCGCGGCGTGCTCGGCTCGGATCTGGTACCCGCGCACGCCGACTGGCGCGTTGCGCAGAACCCGTTTGCCGGCGGCGCCGATCCCATCCTCCTGGTCGCGGCGATCGTGCCGGACGTCGCGCTGTTCCACGCCCGCTGGGCGGATGAAGCCGACAACGTCTGGGTCGGGCGCCGGCGCGAGCTGGCGACGATCGCGCATGCGGCGCGCCACACTTATGTAACGGTCGAGGAGTTCCGCGCGGGCGACATGCTGGAAGACGAGCTGCTCGCGCCGGGCGTGATCGGCGCGACGTACATAAGCGGCATCGCGCGCGCCGAGCGCGGCGCGTGGCCGCTCGGCGTGCCGGACGTCTACGCGATCGACGACGCTCATCTCGCGGCGTACGCCAAGGCGGCGCGCACGCGCGAGGGCTTCGAGCAGTACCTGCGCGAGTTCGTGTGGCAAAGCAGGAAGAGCTCCTTGCCTGCGCAATCGCGCGGCTGATCGCGCGTTTGCCAAATGAGGCCGCGCATGTCGCGGTCGGCGCTGCCTCGCCGATTCCGGCGACCGCGTGCGAGCTGCTGCGCGCGCAAGGCCGGCCGCTGCGCGTCACGCGGCTGCACAAGCGCAGAGGCAACCCGTTCAGCGAAGGCTCGCGCGAGCTCTTCGATCTGGCGGGTCAGGGGCGCATCGACTACTTCTTCCTCGGCGGCGCGCAGATCGACGGCGAGGCCAACATCAACCTGGTGCACGCCGAGGGCCGGCGCTTTCCCGGCTCGTTCGGCTCGGCGTTCATGTACTTCACCTGCCGCACCATTCTCTTCCGCGAAGAGCATTCGCGCCGGGTTCTCGTGCCGCGCGTGGAATTCATTTCGGCGCCCGGGTCCTCGACCGCCGAAGTGGTGCGCCGCGGCGGGCCGGTGGCGCTGGTCACCGCAGCCGCGCTATTCCGGTGGCAACCGGGGAGCCGCCGCTTCCGGCTGGAGAGCGTGCATCCGGGTCACACCGCCGCCGAGGTGCGCGAAGCGACCGGCTTCGAGTACGACGCGGGCGCGGTGGGGGAGACGCCGCAGCCGACAGGCGCCGAACTCGAGCTGCTGCGCGGCCCGGTGGCACAGGCGATCGCCGCCGACTACCCCGACTTCGCGCGCCGGGTCTGGAGCTAGACTAACGGCATGAACGCTCCCGAGAAAGTGCGGCAATACGACCGGGCCGCTCAATCGGTCGGGAACATCGTGCACCTCGAGCACTTCAACGTGGTGATCCCGGACCAGCGCCTGGCGACGCTGTTCTACGTCGTCGGCCTCGGCGGCACGCGCGATCCGTATCTCTTCACCGGCCTCGAGAACATGTGGGTCAACTTCGGGCGCACGCAGTGCCACCTGCCGAGCCGCGCGGTGCCGCCGCGCGCCGAAGTGCTGCGCGGCACGGTGGGCCTGGTGGTGCCGAATCTCGAGGATCTCGAGAAGCGCCTCACGCATGCCGGCAACGAGATGAAGCGCGTCGTGCCCGAAGTAAAAACCAAGTTCGCGTGGGCGCGCAAAGGCGACGTGGTCGAAGCGACGTGCCCCTGGGGCAACCGGATGCGCTGCCATGCGCCGTCGCCGGAGTTCGGTCGCACCGAGCTCGGCATCGTGTACGTCGACTTCGACGTGCCGCGCGGCACGGCGGACGGCATCGCGCGCTTTTACGACCAGGTGATGCGCGCACCGGGGAGCGCGGAGGGCGGCCGCGCCACCGTGAAGGTCGGCAAAAGCCAGCGGCTGATCTTCACCGAGACCGATCGGCCGCTGCCGGAATACGACAACCACCACATCCAGATCTACATCGCCGATTTTTCCACGCCCTATGAATGGCTGAAGGCCCGCGATCTGATCACCATGGAGACCGACGCCAACGAGTGGCGCTTCCAGTGGATCACCGATCCGCGCGACGCAAGACCGCTCTTCCAGATCGAGCACGAGGTGCGCAGCATGAAGCACCACCTCTACGCTCGGCCGCTCGTGAACCGCAACCACGGCATCACGAACATGACCTACCAGGCGGGCCAGGACAGCTTCCGGGGCGTCTACTGAACAAGCCGCTTAACGCGGCGCTGTGGAACGAGTACGAGCGGCCGCACGCCGACCTGCGCGAGGCGCTCGAGCGCATCGAGCGCGCCGGCGAGCTGCTGCGCATCAGGGGTGCGGACTGGAAGCTCGAGATGGGCACGCTCGCCGAGATCGTCTACCGGCAGGAATCGCCGCCCGCCATCCTCTTCGAAGACATCCCCGGCTATCCGAAGGGCTACCGCGCCATCTCGGGCACTACCAACTCCGCAAAGCGGCTCGCCATCGTCCTGGGTTTCCCCCCGCCGGAGCATCCGCTCGACGTGGTGCGCGCCTATCGCGACTGCATGAAGTCTCACAAGCCGATCCCGCCGCGCGTGGTGAAGGATGGGCCGGTGCTCGAGAACGTGATCAAGGCGGGAATCGACGTGCTCAAGTTCCCCGCGCCGCTGCTCCACGAGCACGACGGCGGCCGCTATCTCGGTACCGACGACCTCGTGATCATGCGCGACCCGGACGAAGGCTGGGTGAATTGCGCCACGTACCGCTCGATGGTGCAAGGGCCGGATCGCGTCGGCCTGTGGATCTCGCCCGGCAAGCACGGCCGGCAGATCCGCGAGAAGTATTGGCGCGCGGGCAAGCCATGTCCCGTTTTGATTTCATGCGGCCACGATCCGCTGCTCTTCCTCGCCGGCGGCAACGAGATCCGCTACGGGCTCTCGGAGTACGACTACGCCGCCGGCCATCGCGGCATGCCCTACGACGTCATCGAGAGCGAGGTGCACGGCCTGCCGATGCCGGCGCACGCCGAGATCGTGCTCGAAGGCGAGATGCGTCCCGACGATCGTGCGCCCGAGGGTCCGTTCGGCGAATTCACCGGCTACTACGCAGGCGGCCGGAGCGAGCAGCCGGTGGTGCGCATCCAGCGCGTCTATCACCGTAACGAGCCGATCCTCGGCCTCGCCTGCCCGATGGTGCCGCCCTCCGACTTCTCGTACTCCAAGTGCGTGATGAAGGCCGGCATGATCTGGGACGAGGTCGAGCGCGCCGGGCTGCCGGGTGTGCAGGGCGTCTGGGTGCACGAGCCGGGCTGCGCGCGCATGTTCAACGTCGTCGCCATCAAGCAGGCCTACGCGGGGCATGCGAGGCAGGCGCTGCATCTCGCGGCGACCTGCCAGTCGGGCTCCTACCTCGGCCGCTTCGTGGTGGTGGTCGACGACGACATCGATCCCACGAACCTCGAGCAGGTGCTCTGGGCGATGTGCACGCGCTGTGACCCGGTGGAGGACATCGACTTCATTCGCCGCGCCTGGAGCGGGCCGCTCGATCCGCGGCTGCCGAAAGGCAGGACCTGGAACTCGCGCGCGCTGCTCGATGCCTGCCGGCCCTACGAGATGCTCGAGGACTTCCCGCCGGTGGTGAGGGCGTCCGATGAGCTGCGCGAGAAAGTGAGGGCGAAGTTTGCGAAACAGTTGAGGAGACGATGAACGCCATCACGCAGCAGGAGATCGACCAGCAGGTTTACGACCTCTACGACGAGTACTGCCACGGCCGCATTGACCGGCGCGAGTTCCTGAAGCGCGCGAGCGCCATTGGCGCGCTCGCCTTCGCGCTGTCGTTGCTGCCCGATTACGCGCGCGCGCAGACCATCTCGTTCACCGATCCGCGCATCAAGGCGCAGTACGTCACGTACGCCTCGCCGGGCGGCAACACCGAGAAGATGCGCGGCTATCTCGTTCACCCGAGCGGATCCGGAACGTATCCCGCGGTGCTGGTGGTGCACGAGAACCGCGGCCTCAATCCGTACATCGAGGATGTGGCGCGGCGTGTGGCGGTGGAAGGCTACCTGGCGCTCGCGCCCGATGGCCTCACGCCCTTCGGCGGCTACCCGGGCAACGACGACGATGGCCGCGAGCAGCAGGCGAAGCTCGATCAGGCGAAGCTGCGCGCCGATATGCTGAACGGCGCCAAGTTCCTCAAGTCGCACAAGCTCGCGAGCGGCAAGCTCGGCGTCACGGGCTTCTGCTGGGGCGGCGGCACGACTAACTGGCTCGCGACTGCGCTCGGCGGCGAGATGCACGCTGGCGCGCCGTTCTACGGCGCGGCCGCGCCGACGTCCGATGTGCCGAAGATCAAGGCGGCGCTGCTCATCCACTACGCGGAGAACGACCCGCGCATCAACGAAATGTGGTTGGGCTATCAGCAGGCGCTGGCAGCGGCGGGCGTGCGCTATGAGGCGCACATCTATCCGGGTACGCAGCACGGCTTTCACAACAATTCGACGCCGCGCTACAACGAAGCGGCGGCGAAGCTCGCCTGGGACCGTACCGTGTCCCACTTCAAGAAGTATCTCGCCTAGATGTTTCTTCCCCGGGAGGAGAGATGGATGAGTCGGGAGGTCGTCGCCGCTTTCTGAAGTCCGTCGGCGCGCTCGGCGCCGCCAGCGTGCCGGCCGCCGCGGTGGCGCAGCACGCCGCGCATGCGCCGGCAAAGAGCGAGAAGTACATGTTCCTCGCGCCGGCCGAAGTGGCTTTCCTCGACGCTGCCGTGGCGCGGCTGATTCCCGCCGACGAGCTCGGGCCCGGCGCGAAGGAAGCGGGCGTCACTTACTTCATCGATCAGCAGCTCTTCGGCGGCTACGGCGTGATGGCGAAGATGTACCGCCAGGGGCCGCACGCCGAAGGCACGCCGCAGCAGGGCTACCAGTCGCCGCTCACGCCGCAGGAGGTCTATCGCGCGGCGATTGCCGAAGTGAACGCTGCGTGCACCAAGCAGTACGGCAAAGCATTCGCCGAGCTCGCCAGTGCGCAGCAGGACGAAGTACTGCGCGCGCTCGACGAAGGCAAGTTTCCGCTCGACGCGGTGCCGGCGCGCTTCTTCTTCAACATGCTGCTCGACAACACCATCGAGGGGTGTTTCTCCGATCCGATCTACGGCGGGAATCGCAACAAGATCGGCTGGAAGCTCGTCGGCTTCCCGGGCGTGGCGGCGGTCTACACCCAGCACGTGGAGAAGCACGGCGTGCCTTACGACGCGCTGCCCGTGTCGATTTCCGACATCCTCGAGGGCAAGGCCGCGCTCGACGAGCATGGCCATCCAAAGCACGTGCTGCTCGTGAGAAAGGACTGACCATGGCGACCAAGCTGAAACCGGTCGACGCGGTCGTCGTCGGCGTGGGCTTGAGCGGCTCGATCCTCGCCAAGGAGCTCGCCGAAGCGGGCCTGCGCGTCGTTGGGCTCGAGCGCGGGCGCTGGCGCGACACCGATCCTGACTTCGCGATGCCGTATGCGCACGATGAGCTGCGCTACGTGAAGCGCCACGAGCTGATGCAGGACCTGTCGCGCGAGACAATCAGTTTCCGCAACAACACGAGCGAAACCGCGCTACCCATGCGGCAGCTCGGTTCTTTCCGTCCGGGTCAAGGTGTCGGCGGCGCCGCCGTGCACTGGGGCGGGCTGACGTGGCGCTTCCTGCCGTGGGACTTCGAGACGCGCAGCCGGACGCTCGCGCGCTATGGGAAAGATCATTGGCCGACGGAGTGCACCAGCCAGGATTGGGGCGTGACCTACGACGAGCTCGAGCCGCACTTCGACCGCTTCGAATACCTCTACGGCATTAGCGGCAAAGCCGGCAACATCAAGGGCAAGATCATTCCCGGCGGCAATCCGTTCGAAGGCCCGCGCTCGCGCGAGTATCCGAATCCGCCGCTTAAGACCGCGTACGCCGGCGCGCTCTTCAAGGAGGCGGCCGAGAAGCTCGGCTACAGGCCGTTCCCGACGCCGAGCGCAGCGCTGTCGCAGCCCTACAGCAACGAGTACGGCGCGACGATCAACGGCTGCGTGTACTGCGGCTACTGCCAGTTCTTCGGCTGCGAGATGGGCGCCAAGGCGAGCCCGCAAACCGCGGTGCTGCCGAACCTGATGAAGCAGGGCCGCTTCGAGCTGCGCACGCTCGCCAACGTGGTCAAGGTGAACCTCGACTCGGCGAAGAAGCGCGCGGTGAGCGTGACCTACATCGATTCGCGCGGCCGCGAATTCGAGCAGCCGGCGGATCTGGTGCTGCTCACCTCGTACGTGTTCAACAACGTGCGCTTGATGCTGCTGTCGGGCATCGGCAAGCCGTACGATCCGGCCGCCAATACCGGCGTGGTGGGACGCAACTATGCCTACCAGACGCCCTCCGGCGTCACGCTGTTCTTCGAAGACAAAATCTTCAACCAGTTCATGGCCGCGGGCGGCCTCGGCATGACGATCGATGAGTTCAACGGCGACAACTTCGACCACACGGGGCTCGGCTTCATCGGCGGCGGCTTCTTCCAGGCCGCCACCAGCGGCTCGCGCCCGATCGAGGTACGGCCGGTGCCGCGCGGCACGCCGCGCTGGGGGAGCGAGTGGAAGCACGCGGTGGCGAAGTACTTCAACCGCTCGTTTCCGATCACCATCCAGGGCGCGTGCCAGAGCTATCGCAGCAACTATCTGGATCTCGACCCGACTTACCGCGATGCCTATGGTTTGCCCTTGCTGCGCATGACCTTCGACCGGCGCGAGAACGAGCACAAGATGTCGGTGTGGATCACCAACAAGGCCGCGGAGATCGCGAAAGCGATCGGCCCGTCGAAGATGAACGTCGCGCCGCGCACCGAGAAGTACACCGTCGTGCCGTACCAGAGCACGCACAACACCGGCGGCGCGGCGATGGGTGCGGATCCGGCGACGAGCGCGGTGAACAAGTATCTGCAGAGCTGGGACGTGCCGAACGTCTTCGTCGTCGGCGCGAGCGCCTTCCCGCAGAACGGCGGCTACAACCCGACCGGCACCGTCGGCGCGCTCACCTTCCAGGCGCTGCAGGCGATCAAGACGCGTTACCTCAAGCGCCCGGGCCCACTGGCTTAGCCCAGCCGCGTGCGCGCGCAACGGCGTCGCGCCAGCGCGCGAGCTTTGCCCGCGCCTCGTCGCGCCGCATGTGCGGCTCGAAGCGCCGGTCGAGCTGCCAGTGCGTCGCGAGCTCGTCGCGCGACTTCCAGAGGTGCACCGTCAGCCCGGCGAGGTAGGCGGCGCCGAGCGCAGTCGTCTCGAGCACCTTCGGACGCAGCACCGGCACGCCGAGCAGATCGGCCTGGAACTGCATCAGCAGATCGTTCGCCGCCGCGCCGCCGTCGACGCGCAGCTCTGTGAGGTTCTGGCCCGAGTCCTTCTGCATCGCATCGAGTAGCTCGGCGCTCTGGTAGGCGATCGATTCGAGCGCCGCGCGTGCGATGTGCGCGCGCGAGGTGCCGCGGGTGATGCCCACCAACGCGCCGCGCGCATGCGGGTCCCAGTAGGGCGCGCCGAGGCCAGTGAATGCCGGCACCAGGAAGACATCGCCGGAATCGAGGACGCTCGCGGCCAGTTTTTCGACTTCGGCGGAGCTGGCGAAGAATTCGAGCTGGTCGCGCAGCCACTGCACCACGGCGCCGGCGATGAAGACGCTGCCTTCCAGCGCATATTCCTTGTCCTTGATCTGCGCGCAGGAGGTGGACACCAGGCCGTTTTGCGATTGCACGACGCGATCGCCGGTGTGCATCAGCATGAAGCAGCCGGTGCCGTAGGTGTTCTTCGCCGTGCCGGGCCGGTGGCACATCTGCCCGAACATCGCCGCCTGCTGGTCACCCGCGATGCCGCCGATGATGAGCGCCTCGCCGATCAGCGATGCGGGCAGCGCACCGAAGGCATGCGCGGAGGGATGCACCTCGGGCAGGATGGCGCGCGGCACGCGCAGGAGTTGCAGCAGCTCCGCATCCCAATCGTTCATGTGGATGTTGAAGAGCATCGTGCGCGACGCGTTCGATGGATCGGTGACGTGCGTGCGGTTGCCCGTGAGCTGCCACACGAGCCAGGTATCGACGGTGCCGAAAGCGAGTTCGCCGCGCTCGGCGCGTGCGCGGGCGCCCGGTACGTTGTCGAGGAGCCAGGCGAGCTTCGTGCCGCTGAAGTACGGATCGATCACAAGGCCCGTGCGCTCGCGCACCAGGCTCTCGGCGCCGACCGCGCGCAGCTCTTCGCACAAAGGCGCGGTGCGCCGGTCCTGCCAGACGATCGCCTTATGCAGCGGCTCGCCGGTCTGGCGATCCCAGAGCAGCGTCGTTTCGCGCTGGTTGGTGATGCCGACGGCCATCAGCTGCTTGAGCGGGACGTTGGCCTTGCGCACCGCTTCGCGCGCGGTCTCGCGCTGCGTGCCGTAGATCTCTTTCGGGTCGTGCTCGACCCAGCCCGGCTGCGGATAGTGCTGCTCGAACTCGCGCTGCGCGGTGGCGATCGCGCGGCCTTCCTCGTCGAAGACGATGGCGCGCGAGCTGGTGGTGCCCTGGTCAAGCGCAAGGACGTAGCGCATCCGAAAAGTCTAGCAAGGCCCGATGCTAGAATCCGCGGGCATGCCCCTCCCGCTTTCCGAGGTCGAGCGCGAGCTCACCCACACGCGCCGCGTTCGCTACGAGGGGTACAAGCGTACCGATGGCCTCTGGGACATCGAAGCGCACCTGCTCGACACCAAGAACCACGACTACCACCTGAAGACCGGCGTGCGCCGCGCCGGCCAGCCGATCCACGACATGTGGCTGCGCGTGACCATCGACAAAAGCTTCACGATCCTCGATGCGCAGGCGTCGATGGACGCGGTGCCTTATCCCGGCGGCTGCGAGAAGATACCGCCCGCTTACAAGAAGCTGATCGGCATCAACCTGCTGCGCCGCTTTCGCAAGCGCACCTGGGAGCTCCTGGGCAGCGTCAAGGGCTGTACGCATCTCACCGAGATGCTCGCGGGTCTGCCGACCGCCGCGATCCAGACCTTCGCCGGTGAGATGCCGGAGGAGCGCGGGGACGGCGGCAAGCCATTCCAGCTCGACCAGTGCCATGCGCTCGAGACGAGCACGGAGACGGTGAAGGTCTGGTACCCGAAGTGGTACCGAGGCAAGGCTGCGTAGCGCTTGACTGCAATCAATGCCCCAGCCGGCATTCCGGCTGACGATTGCACCCGATGAAAATCCACGAGTACCAGGGCAAGCAACTGCTGCGCGAATACGGCGTGCCTACGCCGCGCGGCTTCCCGGCGA
>JACXTT010010281.1_pt1 | contig 12641 bp, 8 predicted proteins | sample 9270951 | NCBI WGS metagenome assembly JACXTT01 (sample SAMN15532306, study PRJNA645909) | rock metagenome | isolation source: weathered quartz diorite | place: Puerto Rico | collected 2017-06-21 | reverse complement strand
GCAGTTCCTGTGCTGCGTTCGTCGCTTTGCTGTCTATGTATAGGCTCGCTCCGAGTTTCTTCGCGAGCGCCGCGTTTTCGGACCCGCGACCGATGGCAGCTACCTTATATCCAAACTTATTTGCGAATTGAATTCCGAGATGGCCCAGGCCGCCGATCCCCTGCACTGCAACAAGATCGCCGGGAAGCGCCCCGCTATGCCGCAAAGAGTTGTACGTAGTGATGCCGGCGCAGAGCAGCGGCGCTGCTTCGACGGCGCTCAGAATATCCGGTATCGCGGCTAACGCCTCGACGGGCGCCACCATGTACTCTTGATATCCACCGTCGTAGCTAATACCTGGAATTTTCACGTTCCGGCAATTGCGAAAATCTCCGCGCCGGCAAGAAGCACATGTACCGTCCTGTCCGCCGTGCCAGCCGACCCCGACGCGCTGTCCCAACTTCCACGCGGTGACTTCCGCGCCAAGTTCGTCGATGACGCCCGCGACTTCATGTCCCGGAACGCGGGGATACTGAATGCCGGGCAAGGCGCCTTCTTTCGTGAGCACGTCGCTGTGGCAAATCCCACAGGCCTGCACTTTGATGCGCACTTGTCCTACGCCCGGCTTAGGAATCTCGCGCTCAACGATCTGGAAATCTGCTCCCGGACTGGGGATCTGCGCCACCTTCATCGGCGCCGTTGCAAGTTTTGTAGCTGGCATAATGCCTCCTAAGAATTCAGTAGCCTCTCTTACCCCGCTAACTCCAAAAATGAATTCCAGTTCGACCGGGCGCTGAGCGGAAGGCTTGCGACTCCATACACCAAGCGGCAAGGGCTCTTGGCTTTGCCAACGACGTCTTGCAGCAGTGCCGACGCAGCCTCGGGCCTTCCCGTCCACCTGTAGTGTGAACCGCGGCGGTGTACAAAACCTTGTCTGTTTGGTTCATCTCAGCTCCTTTCTTACGATTATGCCAGTCGTATTGCAGCGGGCAATTGGACGAAAGTATTGGCGACACTTTGGTATCAGCCGGCGTATCCCGTGGCGTTCGACGATCCGCGTCGACATTCAGCCGCTTTGCAAAACGGCCCCGGCGGTGATAGTTAACGATCGCCAATCGCGGCCTGCCGGTTCAGGCAAAATATCCACGAACCCCAGTTCATCGACCCAGTCCTATGCCGCAACCCGTGCCTGCTCGGGGCCGAATAACTCCGTGACCGCTCTCATGAAGGCTCCTAACCCCTTGAGGTACTCGTCGGCGCTGTTGCCAAAAAGCTTCGAGCGGCCAGGCCCGAAGTCGGTGAGCCCGGCGACGTACTGCTCGGGCGTCGAGGTGGTTGTCTGGTGCAGGTGGATCGTGGACATGCGTGTCTCCTTTCGCTTCCCGGGACTCCCGGGATTCTGAGTCGAGTTTTGATTACTCCGGTCGATACTGCTCATACTGGCTTCTTTAGCTAGGCGTTGACAAACTGCTGTCCGCCGTCAATGTCATAGGTTGCGCCCGTGAGGGCGGTGTTGGTCATAATGTGTACGGCGAGCGCGGCCACGTCCGCCGGTCCGACCACGCGTCCGATGGGAAGCGTGGTGCGAAGCTGGTTGCGGCGTTTTTCGAGCTGATCGCCCAGCAGTTCCGAGGACAATGGCGTGTCCACGAATCCAGCGGCGATGAGGTTGACTCGCACGGGCGCGATTTCAAGCGCCAGGTTAGCGGTGAGGGCGGGGAGGTCAGCGGTGAGGGCGCCAACGATGCTCATGCCTATCGCCGGGCGTCGGCCACCAGTGCCGCCCATGAAGATCAGTGTTCCTCCCGGCCGCACTTTGTTGGCCGCGTTGCGCGCGACGTAAAGTGCCAGCAAGAGGTGCTCGGCGACGTGATCGCGAATCTTCGCGAAGTCCATATCGGCGAGGCGTCCGTAGTAAGGCCGGCCGGCTGTCACCATCACGTGGTCGATTGTCGGGAGGTCACGGAAGAACCGATCGAGAGCAACAGGATCGACGGCATCGAAGGCCGCGGTACTCAGGGCATCAACCTCACCGGCAGCGTGTTGGAGGCGCTCGGCGTTCCGGCACGTGAGGATCACCTTGGCCCCTTCTGCTCGTGCGCGGCGTGCCGTTTCGAATCCGATGCCGGCGCTACCTCCGATCACAACAACGGTCTGCCCAAGGAGCTCCGGTTCACGGTAGATGGGAGGGGAAGTCACGGTGCTCATGGTTCCTCCGATTCGACCAGTATACTTCTACACTCCCAGAAGTCCGAAAGGCACGAGCGCCATCATCATCCCTTCCCCGTGTTGAAGCCTGAGAAATCGCCCACAAATTTCCCCCGATGAGTCTAGAAACGTATCTCCTGGCGCGAGGATATAATCAGCGAGGCCGCGCTCGACGAGGTGAGTCCCTGATTCGCCTCGACCAGGGGCGTATCGCCATCGCCGTCAGTCATCGGAGAGCAATGAAATGAAGACTGGTCCAAAAACGCACAAACCCGCAGCGTCGCGCGTTACGAAAATCGAAGGAAAAAAAACTTCATTACCTCACAGCGGGACAGGGCCCTGCCCCTCATTCTTCGGCACGGCTACACGCAGACCTCGCGAATGTGGCGCCCTCTGATTGACAGACTTAAGAACAAATTCACTGTCATCGCCCCCGACCTACCCGGCATCGGCGATTCCGATATCCCGAAAGACGGCTGCGACATGAAGACAGCAGCCATTCGTATTCATGCGCTCGCGAAATCGATCGGCGTTACGAAGGCCCGCGTTGTTGGCCACGACATCGGCCTGATGGTTGCATACGCCTATGCCGCGCAGTTCTCCGCAGAAGGGATGTGTTGCAACTTTGAAGGCGGTGGCAGAATCCGCCCTGAAATGAATTCTGTAGCAAGGTCTTAGGCAGGCAGGTCGAACAACTGGTCGATGAACCGATTCTGTTTGCGAACATCATCACTAATGACCCAGCGCGCTTGCGCTTTGCGGATCATATGCAGCGCTTCGTATCCCTCACTCGTTCGCCGCACCGCTTGGAACTCGCGAAAGCCTTGCTTGGCCTTCACTCGTCGTTTGATCGCTCGATGATCCTGCTCCAGGATATTATTCAAGTATTGCACCGGTCGATGTCTGCAGCGGCGGCGCAGGGTTCCTTCCTTCTTTATGTCCGGGATGGCGGAGCCGTAGATCGGCAGCCTGATCGGTGTTGAGGACGCGAGGCTGCGGATGGATGAATCGCTGAGAGCCTTGCGGAATAGCCGTTTGGCTGCTGCGGCATCGCCTCAGCGCTGACAGCAGGTCGATTGTAGCCCCGGTGGAATCGATGGCCCGATACAAGTAGCACCAGCGGCCTTTGACGCGAACGTAAGTCTCATCGACACGCCAGGACTTGTTGGTCGGCTTGAGATGACCCCGCAATCTGTGCTGGAGTTCAGGCGCATAACACTGTACGCAGCGTCACACAGTAGTATGATCTGCCTCCAGATCGCGTTCCTCCAGCAGTTCCTCCACGTCCCGCAACGACAGTGAGTACCGAAGATACCAGCGCACGGCACAAAGAATCAGCTCCGGCACCGTCTGCCGCCATTTGAAGATTGCCGGTCGGATTGCGTGCTTCACGATCTTTTAAGGCTACCAGCGGTTCCCCGCCAAAGTTGCAACACTACCCTATTGACCGAGTGCTCGGTGGCTCGCACCGGATGGGGAACGGAGAACGAGCCAATGTTGAAGCCAAAAACAGCTCCACTGTCCAGAAAGTCGGGTTCTCGTCACGTGGCCAAACAACGAGTCAGCTCGACGAGAGTAACTGGGCGATAACAACCGACACTACCAGCAATCGCCCAGTACCTGGAAAGCGAATGCTGTGGAAGAGTAATCACAGCTATCATGCTGCGCCATTCCATGTATTATTTGTTTCAAACATTCTGATTGATTATGTCCTTTCGAGCCAAGCAATTTTCTTATGCTCTTCTTACTTTTCGTCTCTCGAAGCCAATGTTCCTGAAGTACCGGCTCTCAGCGGGCTCTTTCGGGCCACGATCACAACTAGCAACTTTACTTAAGAGACGCAATCAACTACTTCATCACCGGCGGAGGCGGAGCACCGCTTACGATGTCGACACGCCGGCACTAGGCATCACGAAAAAAGTACAGAGCAGCGAGAACTTCGTGGTCCTCAGTGGATGGAAAGAAAGCACGCGTTGAAGCCAAGACGCCTAGCGGCGCGACACTCGACGTTGCTGAGTTGGGCTAGTAGAAGCATCTCAGCCTTTACATTCACTCAATCGTTGTCCAGTGGTAACGTGAGTTTCATCCGATAAGAGTAGACTTCGTTCTCACATGCAAAAATCCAGCTTTCGCGGCTGCTGGAGAGCAACTGAAAGTGTCGTTTCGCCACATGCCCGAACCGTGTGAGAAAGAGAGATTTGTTTAATGGCAGCTTTAGGACTAGCGGCTATTGCCGAGCGCCGCTTAAAGTCACGTTTTTCGGTCGAACTAGATCTTCGCTACCGCCACCGAGGCCGATTCCCCAGCGTGCGCGGAATCGGCAGAACGCTGAACATGAGCAGCTCGGGTATCCTGATCCAATCCGACCAACGCCCGCCGATTGGTACAAGACTCGAGGTCATCCTATATTGGCCTTGGTTGTTGGACGGTGTAACCCATCTCCAACTCGTCGCCATCGGCAAAGTGATCCGCCACGGAGAATCCAGCTTCGCCCTGGCCTTCAGCAAGCATGAATTCCGTACGATGAAGCCGCGAAGCATATCAGCTTGTACGCCTTTGCTCAAATCCGCGTAAACTGCTGAACTTGTTGTTACTTGCGCTCGGTTCTTGCTCGATGGCGGCGTGAAAGTTCAGGTTATTCGAACAATTCCTGCAGCCCTCGTGAGAGAAGGGAGACAATGCAGGGATGCAGCCTCTCCGCGGATCGTTTTGGATGCTGTTTCTCTACGATGTTGCCGAGGGAATCCAACTGGATACGCTTTGCAATCTGATCGGCGCTGCGCCCGCCCCTCTGCAGCCTAAACATCCCACACCTGAATATGTTCGTTTTGAGCACCCGCCGGTTGTGGAGCATCCCGAGCCTGTTGTCATTGGCACAGGCGAACAGTTCGAAGCTCAGGTCAAGTATTTCGATTATGGCGTCATCAGCGTCGCACTGTCCTTCCAGTTTGAAGCGGATTGGAATGAGTTGGTGCACTTATCCAATCGGTGGATCTCGGCTTCAGAAACAGAGCAATTGACGAAGGAGCTCTTACGGAGCCGCCTGCCGCGTGCCAGCCAGGCGCTGTTCCAGCCTTACTCTACGCAACTCAGTGAAGAATACTACATCATTCAGATCCACGACGCGGTCGACGATGCAGGCCATCCTTTACAGGCCGACGACATAATCGCGACATCTGGCGACAAGATCGCACAAATAGTGCGCGGGGAACTTATGCCGCTGTCAGAATCGGAACGCAATGACGTAATGAAATCAAGCCTTTCGTACTACCCCCACGATCTGTTGGTAGTCGGTTGGGTAGCGGCGTTGGTTTACGACACGCCGAGCGGAGCCGGGACCACGATACAGTTACTCGAGTATGCCAATACTCAGTTACTCGAATTCCGTCATTACGACGAGGTCCTCACTCGCGTTTTGGAAAGGGTCTACAAGACTTTGGAGCATAGCGGCAGCCTGCGCCGATGGAAGATGGCTGGCGAAGCTGAGCGGCTAAACACACTCCGGCTGGACATCATAGAACTCACCGAACGAATCGATAACGCAATCAAGTTCCTCAGCGACATGTTTTATGCCCGCGTTTACCGCATGGCCGCCGGCCGCGTTGGCGTAACCGATTATCGAAACCTGGTGGAAGAGAAGCTTCGCACAGCTGGAGAGCTATATGACTTCATGATGAACGAGTTTCACCAGGCACGCGCCTTCATTTTGGAAGTGATAGTTGTGGCGATTCTGGTGATCGAGCTGATACATCTGTTCCGCCGACCTTAGTCGTTCGATCAGACTGCTCAAGAGATCGCAACATGGGGCTCGCCGAGTCTGCAGCGATGCGTGAGCTCTTGCGCGCCAGCGCAAATTCTCATCGATCTGTCATGTGAAGTTAACAAACGCCTGCTAGTCTCACCAGGAAATCTCACACCCGGAGTGACGAAGTTCAATGACCAAATGTTTTTGCACTTGCATTGCTGTCCTTCTTTTCGCAGCGTCCCTTTCGGCCCAGTCCGAGGCAGGCCGCGCCATCATCCAAGGACAAGTGGTGGATGTCTCTGGCCGGCTCATCGAGGGAGCCGAAGTCACTGTCCGTGAGACCCAGATTGGATTGCAGCGCAGAGTATTGACCAATGGCGAAGGTCAGTTCCGCTCAGGCCCGCTTCCAGTAGGTATTTATGTCGTGGAAGCTACCGCACCAGGTTTCGGAACCGGTCGCGTGGAAGATCTGACAGTGACGGTCGGAGAGACAAAGACAGTGAACCTCACCTTACAGATAGCTTCGGTGACGACGCAGGTCACAGTCTCGACCGATGCCGTCATCGTGAATGAATCCGACGTTTCGAACAGTCTGACCATCAACTCCCGCGCCATTGAGGACCTTCCGATCCGAGGGCGCAATTTTACCCAGTTCATTCAGCTAACTCCGAACTCAATGCAGGAACAAAATCGCTTCGGAATCGTCATCAACGGCCAGCGCTCGCATCTGGTGAATATTTCTCTCGATGGAGTGGATTTCAGCGACCCCTTGCAGGGCGGCCAGCGCGGTGGCGGCGCCAATCAGTCTGAATACTTCTTCCCGCAGATTGCAGTTCGCGAGTTCCAGGTAGTTCGAGACGGCGCATCGGCCGAGGTTGGCCGTACTAACTCGGGGTTTGTGAACGTCGTCACAAAATCGGGCACGAACACGCTGCATGGAGAGGGATTCTACAACAACCGCAACGGCAGTCTGACGTCGCCCGATGCGTTCGGGAACGATTCCAGCGCGAACGCGCAGAATCAGTTCGGCGGCGCGATGGGCGGGCCGGTCAGGAGAGACAAGCTATTCTTTTTTGGCGCGGTCGAGAAGAACCTCGTGACTATCCCCTATACGGTCAAATTCAGTACACCCTCGGGAAACGTTCCTATCCCGGCGGATATCGCGAGCCAGCAGGGCACTTTCGCGGGAAAGAACAACCCGCTGGTGGCGTTCGGGCGTCTAGATTATCTTTTGAAACCGAAACACTCGTTGAACCTGGAGTACACCTACGCGGCGCAATTTGGATTAACGTTCAACGGACCTACGGGGCAAACGAATGCAGCCGTAACGAACAACCTGGCGCTCGACCGGGCCAGCCAGGGAATCAAAGGGGCGCTGACGAGCGTCCTGTCACCGAACGTGATCAACGAAGTTCGCGCCCAATGGGCCTACGACAATCGCCTTTTTACGCCGACAAGCTTACTGCCCGAGGTCGATTTCAGCGACAACTGGGCCGTGCTCGGGGGCGGCAAGGCCGGGTTTGAGATCTACAATGTCAAGAAAACCCAGATCCTCGATAACGTGAGCTGGATGCACGGCGTTCACAGCCTAAAATTCGGAGTGGACATGGGTTTCAATCCTGAAGAACAATTGCGTGAAGCCAACTACTCTGGGCTTTACTTGTTCAAAACGCTGTCGGATTATCTGGCCGCATTAGGCGGCGACAAATCGAAGATCACACGTTACCAACAGTCGGTTGCCGCTAACGGAACCCAGGGAAGGTACAACGGCACCCAACAGGACCACGCGGTCTTCGTAACGGACACGATGAGAGTCCGGAAAGATCTGACGATAACAGCCGGTTTACGTTGGGAGGCCCAGATCAATCCCCAGCCGACTTCGCCCAACCCGGCGTATACGATCACCAGCAGAATCCCCAACGACCTGGGAATGTGGCAGCCCCGTCTCGGCGTCGCCTGGAACGTGCTGGGTAAGGGAACCACTGTCGTGCGCCTTTCGGGCGGCCTGTTCGATGCTCACTCGCCCGGTTACCTCATGCAAAAGGTCTTCACAGATAACGGTTTGAATACCTTGGTGCTCGACACGAATGTGGATCCGACGCTGGTCAATTTCCTGACCGTGCCAAGGCGCGTCGACGCGGCTCCCACAGGTGTGAAGATCCCGCTGACTGGCTTTATTTTCGGGTTTGATCCGAACTACAAGAATCCCCGGTCCGGCCAAGTGGCGGTCTCGATCGAACAACAAATCGATCGGGACACCAGGGTAACATTCGGATTCGTACGCAACTCCACTTGGGCTTTGCAACGCCGCATCGATACGAACCTATTTGCGCCTTCCGTCCTGCCGAACGGCATGCCCGTATACCCAACCTTCGATTCGAATCATAACCTGGTGTACGCTTCAAGCTGGGATTCGGCGAGTGGGCCTATCTTCATCGACTCGGCCGGAAAGACCCTGAAGCCGGCGGTTGCGCGTCCCGATCCGAACGTTGCGCAGATTAACATCAACAAGTCAGTCGGGCACTCCAGCTATAACGGCTTTTCCATGAGCATCCAGCGCCGGATGAGCCACCGGCTACAGTTTGCAGCCAATTTCACGCACGCCTTCAATCGCGATGACGATTCGAACGAGCGCGACTTCAACCGCCAGACGGCGCTGAATACCTACAATCTCAAACTGGATTCCGCCTGGTCGAAGAATGACATTCGTAACAGTGGAAACATCAACCTCCTATACGACTTCGGCCACGGCTTCACTGTCAGCACGTTATTCCTGGCCCACACGGGTTATCCGGTGAAAGCCGTGCTCGGAACCGACTTGCAAAATGACGGAAACAGCGTCAACGATGTGCCAATTATCAACGGGGTGATCGCCTACCGCAATACGTTCCGGCAGCCAGGTTTCCTGGATTGGGATCTACGGCTGCTGAAAGAGTTCAGGATTGGTGAGCGCGCTCGCGTGGATTTCTCGATCGAGGGCTTCAACCTGACGCGGTCCAGTAACAAGCAGTTCAACGGCGATGGCGAAAGTCCGTTTGGAAGTCCGCAATCCAAGATCAACCCAAACACCGGCTTGGTCTACACCGGCAACACCGCGCTAATCCCGACTATGTCTCCAGGCACCGATTACTTCGGTGGTGCACGTCAAGCCCAACTCGGCGTCCGCTTCGTGTTCTGATATATGTTTCGAATCATCTCGAATCGGTGTTCACCTAGGTCAGGATTCGCTATGTTATGCTGCGAGCTCGATTCGCGATATGCTACTCCAATTGATGAACTGTTGTAAAGAGTTCGAGGCGCATACGCAGCTGAATCACGTGGATGGATTTCGGGTTTGGCTGTCGCATGAGATGCTTCCGCATCCACCCAGGACCGTAAGGTTGGTTTGCGAAATTGCTGGCGAAGCGATATCTATCAAGATCAACTTTTGCCCCTGGTGCGGGAGCGATCTGAGGACTGCTCCGCAGACAAGCGATGATTCAGACCGCTAAGAACATCTAATTCAATCGTTTCGAAGAACGTATGCCGTGAGAATGCCGCAAATCCGACCACCTGGCCTCACACCAGGCGGTCTAGCGACTCCGATCCTACCTTCGACTCAGTCGAATGAACAAATTATGGGTTCTAGCCAGCATGTCTTGCGGTCACTGTAGCTAGGAATGCGGATGCCGACTCCTATCTACATCGAGAATAGACCTTCTGAATGTGAATCACACGTTCACGTCAATAAATTAGACGCTGCAGTCCGGACATACACGTCACGGTTGACGATATCATCGCCGAGGATGATAAGGTCGTGGTCCGTAACACGTGGTGGGCCACGGATCAAGACTCCGGGTAGAAGACTGAATTCAGCGCGGGATCGTGATCAGGAGCATTGCAGGAGGAAAGCGTGCTGAACGTTGGGCCAATCTGCAAGTCCACATCCGATTCACCTGAGATCCTTAGCTATCGGGTTGCCTCCATCTGGTGAAGCCGCCGTCTTAGGAACTCCACCTCGATATTATTCGTAGCCAGGCTTGCCGCTTTTTTGTAGGCGTCTGCGGCGTCGCCACAGCGATTAAGCCGCCGCAAAAGATCCGCGCGCGCGGCATGAAACAAATAATATTGATCGAGAACGCCACTGCGCCCGAGTTCGTCGATGCCTTCCAAGCCGTTCTCGAGTCTCCCGCTCATCGCGACAGCCACGGCCCGATTGAGCGCAATGACCGGAGATGGATTCCTCTCCAGCAGTTTTTCATAAAGGGCAACGATCTGGAGCCAATCGGTGTCCTCAGAAGTAACAGCCTGGGCGTGTAAAGCGGCGATTGCCGCCTGGAGTTGATACGGACCAACGGGACCTAAACTCAAGGCCTCTTCGATCAAAATCGGTCCTTCCGAAATAGCCCCTCGATCCCAACGTGAACGGTCTTGCTCTTCCAACGTAATCAGTTCTCCACTGACGACGCGGGCATCTCGGCGCGAGTGGTGCAGCAGTCGGTTGCGATTCGCTCGAAGGGCACTTAAGCGCGGCAAGAATCACGTTTTGGAACAGGGACTCTCCGGTATCGACATCGGGGTCAAAGGAGTCGACTGCTTGCAAAACGGCCCTTTCGGCCTGCTGGATACTTGCGGTTAGGAGATGAGCTGTACGAAATGCCCTGCTGGCCATTTTGTTCCATATCTCGTGAGGGCTCTAAGCCCGCGGCGTTAGTCTGCATGGCTGCGTCCCGTTGGTGCGAGTACTTGGATACGCATGGGTCTGATCCTCATCTTGCTTTCCTTATCGGCCCACCGGTCAAGAGGCATCGTAGACATCGGGAAGACGCCGGCCCGCAAATTCATACAGCACGTCTTCCATTCGCTGTAGGCCAAACTCCTTCTCCCAGACATCCCTGGTTTTCACCAAATCGGCTTGAATAGCTGGTGGCAGCGAACATTCCTGCCTCAAGCAGGGGTTCAACGAAGCTCGCTTCCTGGATCGTCATCGTGTCGCTCCGATACAAGGACGGTTGACAAGCGCGAAAATCGACAATTCCAAAAAGATTTTCCGGAGGCCTAAATCGCTTGTTGCTGAAAGTGTAGCCCGTGTCCTCAGAAAGCGCCCATACACGAATTGGTCGGCCTTGAAAAGAACCCATTGATGTCTGGTCGGCTAGACGCCGCGCAACGTTAATCGCAACGAAGGGCGTTCATCGGGTCGACACTGACTGCGCGACGGGACGGCAAATAACAGGCCAGCAACGCAACCGCGATCAATGCTAGAGTGACCCAAACGAATGTCAGAGATTCTTTCGGATTTGTCATGAGCAACAGGCGCGTTAACAGCTGGATTCCTGCCCAGGCCCCGGCGAGGCCGATGGCGATTCCGATGACTACCAAGGTCATCCCATGGCGTATTACCAGCACGAGAACATCAAGACGGTCGGCGCCGAGAGCGATGCAGATACCGATCTCGCGCGTTCGCTGGCCTACCGCGTGAGAGATCACGCCGTAAATGCCGATCGCGGCCAGCAGCAGGCCGAGCATACCAAAAGCGGCGCTGAACTTGCCGCCGGAGTTCAGAGCGCTAAACATATAGCCTCTGTCGAGACGCTCATCGAGCGTTCTGACGTCGAAGACGAGTACGTTCGAGTCGAGGCTGCGGACATGATCGCGTAATGCCGCCACAAGGTTCGGCGGGTTGTCGTTCGCCCGGATATGTAGAGCGAGAACCGAACTGTAGCGCTGCGCGAGTGGGACGTATAGATAAGGCCGTGGCTGTTCGTTCGGGAAGACATACTTTCCAGTCCTAACGACGCCGACCACTTCGAGTTGCTCACCGGAATTCAAGCGCACCTTGCGACCAAGTGCATCGCGTGGGCTGGCAAGACCGCGCCACAAATGACGAGCGAGTGTATCGTTCACGACAGCACGGAGCGGTGCACGAGTGTCATCCCCTTCTTCAAACTCGCGACCGGCAACAAGTGGTATCCCGAGCGTACGGAAGTACCCGGGTCCAACCACATTGCCCATGATGGTCAAAGGCATGTCCACTTTGGGCGATTGCTCTTCGGTGAAAACGCGGAAGCTGGAGCCGCTTTCACCGAACGGCACGGATCACGCGAAGGTTGCGCCGCGCACACCTGGTAGCCCTTTCACACGATCGAGAAGACGTTGTTGGAATTGGTTGGCGCGGGCCGCGTCGTAGGTTTGACCGCTCAAATCGATCGAGAGGAGCTGCAGGTTGTGAGTGTCCAGGCCGAGATCGACTTTGCGCATGTCACGAGCGACGCGCACGAAGGCAGTAGCAACCAGGAGCAGCATGAGCGAGATGGCCACTTCGGAAATCACAAGGAGATCAGTGAGACGGCGTTGCTGGCCGCGTCCCCCGCCGAATAATGCACCTGCCTGCTTCAGTGCCTCACTCAAGTCGGGACGTGACGCGCGGATGGCGGGCGCCACGCCACAGAGCAGTCCTGTGAACAGAGATAGGAAGAAGGCGAATAGCAGGACTGTGCGATCAGGCGAGAGATCGACGTGAATTGGGAGGTCGACAGCGGGATTGGTCGCGGTCATCAGATCCGTGATCCAGAGTGCCAGGAATGCCCCAGCTACTCCGCCGGCCAGCGACAGCACGAGGCTCTCGACCAGGAGAAGGCGGACAATATGCCATCGACCGGCACCAATCCGAGAACCAATGCGCACCTCACCGACGCCGCCGCTTGCCCGGGCGAGCCAAAAGCGTGGG